>JAABUQ010002424.1_pt1 | contig 36975 bp, 35 predicted proteins | sample 5560001 | NCBI WGS metagenome assembly JAABUQ01 (sample SAMN10711888, study PRJNA513371) | rock metagenome | isolation source: Antarctica rocks | place: Antarctica: Victoria Land, Finger Mt nord | collected 2015-12-18 | reverse complement strand
GTGATGACGTGCGGCGTGACCGCGTTGCGGCCGATCAGCGCCGGCACCGTGTCGTAGAGGTGGGCCATGTTGGACAGCCCGCCGCCGATGACGATGGCGTCCGGATCGATGAAGTTGATCGCCATCGCTAGGCAGCGCGCCAGCCGGTCGGAATGACGGGCCAGCGCCGCCACCGCGCGCTCCTCGCCGGCCGCGGCGCGCGACGGGATCGAGCTGGCGTCGCGCGAGCCCGGGCCGTCGCAGTCCGAGGCCAGGGCCGAGCCGCACAGGAAGCGCTCGATGCAGCCTTCGTTGCCGCAGAAGCATTTCGGCATCGGAAACTCGTCCGGCCGCGGCCAGGGCAGCGGGTTGTGGCCCCACTCACCGGCGACGTGGTGCGGCCCGGTCAGCACGCGCTCGTCCACCACGATGCCGCCGCCGACGCCGGTGCCGAGGATGATCCCGAACACCACCCGCTTGCCGGCGCCGGCGCCGTCCACCGCCTCGGACAGGGCGAAGCAGTTGGCGTCGTTCTCGACGCGCACCTCGCGCGCCATCGCCTCGCTGAGGTCGCGCGCGAACGGGCGGCCGTTCAGCCAGACGGAGTTCGCGTTCTTGACCAGGCCGCTGTCCGGGCTGATCGCGCCCGGGATACCGACCCCGACCGAGGCGATGCCGGCCAGGTCGTGCTCGGCTTCCTGCACCAGGCCGACCATGGCGATGATCGCGGCCTCGTAGGTGCCGGGATTGGGGATCCGGCGTCGCAACAGGGTGCCGCCGTCCTGGGCGAGTGCCGCGATCTCGATCTTGGTGCCACCGAAATCGATGCCGACCCGGAAATTCGCCATGCCCGCCTTGCCCCCCCGGACTCGTCCCATCGAGTGTCTTTGCCCTATCATGCACCGGTCGGGTGGGATCGGCCAGGAGGGACGCGCATGAGCGAGACGGTGCTGGACGTGAAGGCGCTGAGCTGCCCGCTGCCGGTGCTTCGCGCCAACCGCGCGCTGCGCACGATGCAGCCGGGCGAGCGGCTGCGCGTGCTGGCCACCGACCGTGCCGCGGTGGCGGATTTCCAGTCCTTCTGCCGCGAGACCGGGCACGCGCTGGTCGCCTTCAGCGAGGAGAGCGGCGTGTTCTCGTTCATCATCCGGCGTCGGCCGGAGCCGGCCACGCCCTGACCCTCTTTCGCGCGGCATGGTCGCGGGCTATCCCGTTGCCGCACAGGCAGCCAGCGGGGACCCCTGATGTCCGAGACCTTGTCGCAGCTCTCCTTCGAGGATGCGCTCGCGGAACTTGAAAAGATCGTGCGCGGCCTGGAGGGCGGCCAGCAGAAGCTCGAGGACGCGATCACCTCCTATGAGCGGGGCGCGGCGCTGCGCCGGCATTGCGAGGCGAAGCTGGCGCAGGCGGAGGCGCGCGTGCAGGTGATCGTCGAGCGCGCCGACGGCACCCCGGACCTGAGACCGCTCGATTGAGGCGGTCCTCGGAGCCAAGATCGTGAGCGGGGGCAGCATCCAGGCGGCACTGTCGGCGCGCGCGCGGTCGATCGAGGATATGCTCGACCAGCTCATGCTGCCGGTCGCGGGCGGCGAGGCGCGCCTGATCGAGGCGATGCGCTACGCGACGCTGGGCGGCGGCAAGCGCCTGCGCGGCTTTCTGGTGACTGAAACGGCGAGCCTTTTCGGCGTGCCCGCGGAGGGCGCGCTGCGTGCGGCGGCTTCGGTCGAGATGCTGCACGCCTATTCGCTGGTGCATGACGACCTGCCGGCGATGGACGATGACGACCTGCGTCGCGGCCAGCCATCCACCCATGTCCGCTTCGATGAGGCCACCGCGATCCTGGCCGGCGACGCGCTGCAGACCCTCGCCTTCGAGACCATCGCGGAGTCGCGCACGCATGCCGATGCCGGCGTGCGCATCGCCCTGGTATCGGCATTGGCGCAGGCGTCGGGGGCGACCGGGATGGTGGCCGGTCAGATGATCGACATGGAGGGCGAGGGACGCCAGCTGGTGCTGGCCGAGGTGCAGCGCCTGCACGCCCTCAAGACCGGCCGCCTGATCCGCTACAGCGCCGAGGCCGGTGCGATCCTGGGGCGCGCGGAGCCCGCCGCACGCGCCCGGCTGGCCGCCTACGGGCGCGACCTGGGGGCAGCGTTCCAGGTCGCCGACGACGTGCTCGACGCCACCGCGAGTGCCGCCGAGCTAGGCAAGACGGCTGGCAAGGACCAGGAAGCCGGCAAATCGACCTTCGTGGCGCTGCTGGGGACCGAGGGCGCGCGCGATGCGGCGCAGACGCTGGCGGCGGACGCGGTGGCGCATCTCGCCCCATTCGGGCCGGACGCCGACCGGTTGCGCGCCCTCGCCCGCTACGTGGTGGAACGGCGCAGCTGAAGGTGGGATCCAAGGTCCGGGCCGATCAGCTGCTGGTCGAGCGTGGCCTGGTCGAGAGCCGCACGCGCGCGCAGGCCCTGATCCTGGCCGGGCTGGTGTTCAGCAGAGAGAGCCGCGTGGCCAAGGCGGGGGACCTGCTCGCCCATGACGCGTCGCTCGCCCTGCGCGGCCAGGACCATCCTTGGGTATCCCGCGGTGGGCTCAAGCTGGCGCACGCGCTGGCGCATTTCGGCCTGTCCGCGGCGGGACGGCGCTGCCTCGATATCGGCGCCTCGACCGGCGGCTTCACCGACGTGCTGCTGAGCGACGGCGCCGCCCACGTGCACGCGGTCGATGTCGGGCATGGCCAGCTCGCCTGGAAGCTGCGCCAGGATGCCAGGGTGACCGTGCATGAGCGGGTCAATGCCCGCACGCTCGACCGCTCGATCATCGGCGAGCCGGTTACGGCCCTGGTCTGCGACGCGAGCTTCATCGGGCTGCGTACGGTGCTTCCGGCCGGGCTCGGGCTGTGCGAGGCGGGGGCGTGGGCCGTAGCGCTCATCAAGCCGCAGTTCGAGGCAGGACGGGGTGCGGTCGGCTCGAAGGGCGTGGTGCGCGACCCTGCCGTGCATGCCCGGGTCTGCGAGACGGTGCGAGGCTGGTGGGAAGATCTGGATGGCTGGCGGGTGATGGGAGTAGAGCCGAGCCCGATCACTGGGCCGGAAGGCAACCGGGAGTTCCTGATCGCGTCGCGTCGCGGTTAGGCGGCCGGCAGGGTCCGGGACATGGCCTGCAGGTCATGGTGCGAGACCTCTGCCAGCAAGGACCAGATGTGGGAGGGTGCCGCATCGATCTCCGGATCGTTCAGCAGGTGGTCCAGCTCATCCAGTTTCGCGTTGTACTCCAGGTCGTCCATCGCCAGCACCCTGCACCGAAGCGTCTTGATTACCACACGGCATCACGAACGTGGCACTCCTATGACGGTTTCTGGCGTCGCGGGTCTCGCAGCGTTTTGATGCGGCCGGCATGGGCGGCGTATGGGTGAACGAACGTGCGTCCTCCGGGGCGTTTGCGCTATAGCACCCCGCATGAACGCAACTACCACTGAAAGCGGGGCCGTCGAGCAGCTCGGCGAGGCCGAGCGCACCCGTATCCTCGCCAAGAGTGCGCTGTTCGCGCCGCCTGCCGCGGTGCTCGCGGACGGCCGGCGCGAGATCGTCGGGCTGTCGCGCGAGGAGCTGACCGCGGCGCTGGCCGAGATCGGCGAGCAGCCGTTCCGCACCAAGCAGCTCTGGCACTGGGTGTATCATCAGGGCGTCACCGATTTCGCGCGCATGAGCTCGATCGCCAGGCCGCTGCAGGCCAGGCTGGCGGAGCGCTTCGTGATCGGCCGACCGGAAGCCGCCACCGTGCAGACCAGCTCGGACGATACCCGCAAGTTCCTGTTCCGCTTCCGCGACGGGCAGGAGGCCGAGACCGTCTATATCCCCGATCGGCGCGAGGACCGGGGTGCGGTCTGCATCTCCAGCCAGGTCGGCTGCACCCTGTCATGCCGCTTCTGTCATACCGGCACCCAGACGCTGGTGCGCAATCTCGGCGCGGCCGAGATCGTCGGGCAGTTCATGGCCGCGCGGGACAGCTACGGCGAGTGGCCGAGCCCGCGCGGCGAGACGCCACGCCTGCTCTCGACCATCGTGCTGATGGGCATGGGCGAGCCGCTCTATAATTACGAGAACGTAGCGAAGGCGATGCGCATCGTTATGGACGGCGAGGGCATCGGGCTGTCGCGCCGGCGGATCACGCTGTCGACCTCCGGCGTGGTACCGATGATGGACCGCGCCGGCGAAGAACTGGGCGTCAACCTGGCGGTGTCGCTACACGCGGTGCGCGACGAGCTGCGCGACGAGATCGTGCCGCTGAACCGCAAGTACCCGATCGCCGAGCTGATCGCGGCCTGCCGGCGCTATCCCGGCGCCTCGAACGCGCGACGCATCACCTTCGAGTACGTGATGCTGCGCGGCGTCAACGACAGCGAGGCCGACGCGCACGAGCTGGTGCGGCTGATCGCCGGCATCCCGGCCAAGGTGAACCTGATCCCGTTCAACCCGTGGCCAGGCAGCCCCTACCGGACCTCGACCCGTCAGCAGCTCGACCGGTTCGCCCGCATCGTCACGGAGGCCGGCTTCGCCTCGCCGATACGCATGCCGCGCGGCCGCGACATCCTGGCGGCCTGCGGCCAGCTGCGCACCGAGAGCAGGCGCACGCGTCCGCCGGAACCGGACCCCCAGGCCGCGCGTCCAGCCTGAGGGACGCCTTGGGGGGAGGACGCTTGCAAGAGTTCGAGGGCCTGCACGAGCGGGTCGCGTCATCGCTCGCGGTGATCGAGGACGAGGCGGCGCGGCTCGACCGCGAGGGAGGCTTTCCAGAGTGCGCCTTCGCCCTGCTGCGCGAGGCCGGCGCGCTGATCGCCCCGCTGCCGCAACGCCTGGGCGGCGGCGGCATCGGCACCGAGCCGGAAGGAGCGATGGCGCTGCTGGCACTGCTTCGCCTGATCGGGCGGGGCAGCCTCGCGGTGGGGCGGCTCTACGAGGGGCACGTCAACGCGCTCAAGCTGATCGCGGTCTACGGCACCGAAGCGCAGCTTCGGCTCGCCGCGGGGGATGCGGCGGACGGGCAGCTGTTCGGCATCTGGGTGACCGGGGGTGCCACGCCGCTCCGGCTGGTCGAGACGCACGAGCGCTACCGTCTCGAAGGCGAGAAGCGCTTCGCCTCCGGGGCGCTGCACGTCACCCGCCCGCTGGTGACCGCCTCGCCGGAGGCCGGGCTGGACCGCATGCTGGTGGTGCCGCTCGGCCCGCAACGGCAGGCGGCCGATACGTTGGGCGGCCTGCACGGCATGCGCGCCGCACGCACCGGCTCGTGCGACTTCACCGGGATCGAACTCGGCGCGGAGGCACTGATCGGAGCGCCCGGCGACTACCTGCGGCAGCCGGAATTCTCCGCCGGCGCCTGGCGCGGCATCGCGGTGGCGGTCGGCGGGATCGACCGGCTGGTGTCGCTGCTGCGGAACCAGCTGCGGCAGCGCGGCCGGCACCACAACCCGCACCAGCTCGCCCGTATCGGCGAGGCGCTGATCGCGCGGGAGACCGCCGCGATGTGGGCCGCCAGGGCCGCCACGGCGGCGGAGAGCGGCACCGACGATCCCGGCGACGTGGCGGCGATCGTGGGCCTGGCGCGGATCGCCGCCGAGCAGGCCGGGCTGGACGTGATCCGGCTGGTGCAGCGCGGCCTCGGGCTGGCCGGCTTCCTGCAGGACAACCCGGTCGAGCGGGTGATGCGCGACCTCGCCACCTACCTGCGCCAGCCGGCGCCGGACGAGACCCTGACCGAGGCCGCGGCCTGGTTCGACGAACGCGAGATGCCTGCGGGCCGGGACGCCGCATCCTGATGCGGGCGCGGGAGGTGCATGCGTGCTTCCGCTCCTTGCCGCTGTCGGCGGACGACGCGCTGCTCACCTCGGGCCGGGCGCTGATCCTGGCGCCGCATGCCGACGACGAGACACTGGGCTGTGGCGGGCTGATCGCCGAGCTGTGCGAACGCGGCCGTCCGCCGGTGGTGCTGGTCGTGACCGACGGCACCGGATCGCACCCGGGCTCGCGCCTGTGGCCGGCCGAGCGCCTGCGCACGCTGCGCGAGAGCGAGGCGCTGCAGGCCGTCGCGGCGCTCGGGATGCAGGCATGGGACATCGGCTTCATGCGCCTGCGCGACGCGGCGGCGCCGCAGGAGGGTCCCGCCTTCGAGGCCGCCTGCGCCGTGATCGCGGCCAGGGTGCGGCGACATGGCTGCGACACGCTGCTGGCACCCTGGCTGCTGGACCCGCATTGCGACCACGAGGCGGTGCAGAAGATGGCGCGGCAGGTCGCGCACGGGCTCGGCATCCGGCTGCTCTCCTACCCGGTCTGGGGCTGGCTGATCGCGCCGGACGCGAACCTCGCGGTGGAGACGCCGGTCCGGGGGTTCCGGCTCGATGTCGGGCGGCACCTGGAGCGCAAGCGGCAGGCGATCCGGCTGCACGCTTCGCAGTATTCCGACCTGATCGGCGACGACCCCGACGGCTTCCGCCTGCCGCAGGCGCTGCTCTCGCTGTTCGAGCAGCCCTTCGAGACTTTCTTGGAAGCGTTTGGTCTGGAGACGTCCACATGACCCGGGAGAGCTGGAAGGCCGACGTGTTCGACCGCCTCTACGCGCGCGACCCGGATCCCTGGCGCTTCGAGACCAGCGCCTACGAGCAGGCCAAGTATGCCGATACGCTGGCGCAGCTCGGGGACCGGCACTTCGGCCACGCGCTGGAGCTGGGCTGCTCGATTGGGGTGCTGAGCCGCAAGCTGGCGGCGCGGTGCGACCGGCTGCTCGCACTCGATCTCGCCGAGGCGGCGCTCGAACGCGCCCGCCTGCACTGCGCGGGGCTCGACCACGTGCAGTTCCGGCGTGCCACGCTGCCGCAGGACTGGCCGGCCAGGGAGCCGCACGGGACGTTCGACCTCGTGCTGATCTCCGAGATGCTCTATTTCCTGGCTCCTGACGATATCGCGCGGTTGGCGCATCGCGGTGCCGAGGCGGCGCTGCCGGAATGCACCGTCCTGCTGGTGAACTGGACCGGACCCACCGACACGCCCACCACCGGCGACGAGGCAGCCGGGCTGTTCCGTGACGCGCTGCAGGCCGAGGCGCCCGGCTTCAGCGCAGACGCACCTCTGCATCGGAACGGCTATCGGCTGGACCGGCTGCATCGGCCGGCACCTCACTCCTGAGGCCGGGGCTCCTGAGGCTGGCCAGGATGCGGGCGGCGGCGGCCACGTGCCGGTCGAGCGCCCGGCGCGGCACCGGCACCTTCACCAGCGCCGGGCTCGCGGCCTCGATGCTGGCCCAGGCCTTGCCGAAATACTCCGTACGCAGCCAGGCCGTGATCGCCTCTTCCGGCAGCGCCGCCTCGCGCGACAGGATCCGGACCGGGCCATGCCAGGACGGCGACGCCTGTGCCCGCTGGGTCCAGGCGGCACGCGCCTGCGCGCGCAGGCCGGCACGTCGCAGGCAGGTCGGCGCCGGCTCGAGATCGGCATCGAGCATCTCGTCCTGGCGGATCATGCGCCGGGCCATGGTGTCGGCCGTGCCGCCGACGGCCCGCCCCTGCAGACGCCCCGACACCGTGACATGCACCTCTGGCGCATGGCGGATGCGGGCATCCACGGTGCGCAGGGCCAGCAGGAAGCCGTGATCCTCGCCGGTCGGCAACGGCGGCATGCCGCCGGCGCGGCGGTAGGCGCTCACGGTGGCGGCGATGCTGGCGCCGGAATGCTCGGTGTGCCGGGGCAGTGGGTCCCACGGGTCCGGATCGACCAGGGCGTGGATCTTGTCGAGCATGGCGCCGTAGGCGACCTCGCGCGCGTCGTCGTCGTGCAGCGCGGACGAGATCAGCATCGCCTCGACGGGGTCGATCACGGCGCGGCCGCACACCGCCTCGACGCCGAGCGCGAAGGCGCTCCGGGTGCGGGCGACCCAGTCCATGTCGACCATGCCGTCCGCATCGGTGGTGGCGACGATGCCGTCCGGACCGGCGATGCCTGCCGCCAGCGCCAGCGCCTGGCTGCGGGCGTAACCGGCGTTCGACAGGCTGGCCGGCAGGTCGCGCACCGCCACGGTGACCGGCATGGCGAGCTTCGGCCGCAGCCGTTCGACCACGCCGGCGGTGTCGTCGGTGCAGTTGTTCAGCAGCAGCACGACGTGGTCGCATCGAGCGCCACGCTGGCCCGCGAGCGCGCGCAGGCAACCTTCGATCCGGGCCTCCTCGTTGCAGGCGGGGATCGCCACGACGAAGCGTGACGCCAGGTTGGACAGGGCGGGCATGACGGTCTCCGGCAAGAACATGCCCAGAACAGCCACTCGCCGTTCCAGGTTGCCGAAGCATGAACTGTTTTCCAGCGCCGTCGCTGGTGGCAACCGCACTCTCGATGCTAGAGCAGCGCATCATCCAGGGAGATCCGTGCATGGCCGTGAAGGACGTCAAGAAGGTCGTGCTCGCCTATTCCGGCGGTCTCGACACCAGCGTGATCCTGCGCTGGCTGCAGACCGCCTACGGCTGCGAGGTGGTCACCTTCACCGCCGACCTCGGCCAGGGCGAGGAGCTGGAGCCGGCCCGGCGCAAGGCCGAGCAGTTCGGCGTGAAGCAGATCTTCGTCGACGACCTGCGCGAGACCTTCGTGCGCGACTTCGTGTTCCCGATGTTCCGCGCCAACACCCTCTACGAAGGGCAGTACCTGCTCGGCACCGCGATCGCGCGCCCGCTGATCGCGCAGCGCCAGATCGAGATCGCCGAGCTGGTGGGGGCGGATGCGGTCGCGCACGGTGCCACCGGCAAGGGCAACGACCAGGTGCGGTTCGAGCTGTCGTACTACGCGCTCAAGCCGGACGTGAAGGTGATCGCCCCCTGGCGCGAGTGGGACCTGACCAGCCGCACCAAGCTGCTCGCCTTCGCCGAGGAGAACCAGATCCCGATCTCTCGCGACAAGCGCGGCGAGGCGCCGTTCTCGGTCGACGCCAACCTGCTGCATTCCTCCTCCGAGGGCAAGATCCTGGAGGACCCCGCCATCGCCCCCGACGAGGTGGTGTTCCAGCGCACCATCAGCCCGGAGGCCGCCCCCGACCTCGCCATCGAGGTCACCGTCGATTTCGTCTCCGGCGATGCGGTCGCGGTGGATGGCCAGGCGCTGTCGCCGGCGTCGCTGCTGGCCCGGCTGAACGAGCTGGGCCGCGCGAACGGCATCGGCCGGCTCGACCTGGTGGAGAACCGCTTCGTCGGCATGAAGTCGCGCGGCGTGTATGAGACCCCGGGCGGCACCATCCTGCTGGCGGCACACCGCAGCATGGAGACCATCACGCTGGACCGCGAGGCCGGGCACCTCAAGGACAGCCTGATGCCGCGCTATGCCGAGCTGATCTATAACGGCTTCTGGTTCAGCCCGGAGCGACGCATGCTGCAGGCGCTGATCGACACCAGCCAGCACAGCGTGACCGGACGGGTGCGGCTGAAGCTGTACAAGGGCAACGTCATCACGGTCGGGCGCGAGAGCCCGAACAGCCTGTACGACACCCGCGTGGTGACCTTCGAGGACGACCAGGGCGCCTACGACCAGGTCGACGCGCAAGGCTTCATCAGGCTCAACGCGCTGCGGCTGCGCCTGGGCGCCGCGGCCGGGCGGCGTGGCGGGGCGTTGTAGTTCCTCACAGGCCGCGTGGATGTCGTTGAGCGCATGTTCTCATGTTGGATTGCGAGCGGTTTAACCGGCTGTGACCGCTGGCGGGATATATTGGTTCGGCAGGATGGACTCTGGCAGGTCCACCTGGTCCGGAAGCCAGCAATGGACCACAACGACCATGTCCAGCGTGGGCAGGATCATCACTCGACGACGCGATCGTGCCGACCAGCACCTCCGGCACTTTCTACAGCGGCAACGGGGACGCCAACGACGTGCTTAAGGTGGCGGTCACCGGCCTGAACACCAACGACATCTACCTCTCGCTCGGCAGCGAGAACACCGTCGTGCAGATCGATCCGAGGACCGGTGCGACGCCGATCATCACCGGGCTGAACTCCCCGCACGGCCTGACCTTCGTGCCCTCCGTCACGCCGAAGGTCCCGCCTTCGCTCTCGGCGCTGTCGCAGTCGATCGCGGCCGGGCAGCGACCCGGTGCTCAAGCAGCAGGTCGCCAGCCTGACCTCGATCCTGCCCGACCTCTCGACCAGCAAGACGGTCGCGTCGCCGCTGGCCCACACGCACCAGGCCTGACTTCAAAGCGGCGGATCCGGGCTGCGGCCCGGGTCCGCCATGAAGGCCTGGCCTGCCTCGGGCCGGGACCAGTGCGCGTCGCAGCGGGCCTTGTAGAGTTCTTGGTCGCCCACTTCCAGCAGTCGCCCGGTCTCGGCCTTCTTCGCGGTCCAGGCCGCCGGCGCCCCGCAGACATGGCAGCGCGCGCGCAGCACGACCTGCTCATCGGCCACCGCGCGCAGCCGGGCGATGACCTCGAACGGCCGGCGCAGGTAGTCGGTGTCGAGCCCGCTCACCGTCACCGACGCGCCATCCTGGACGGCGCCGAGCACGTCGGCCACCACGTCGCCTGCATAATGGGCGGCGGTCATGAACTGCGCCTCGTCCAGCACCAGCGCGGCCCGTCCCGCTGCCTCCGCCGGCCAGGACGCGATCGGCAGCGCCGGCATGGCCGAGTGGTCCCGGCTGCGTATCAGCGCCGCTCCGGCGCGGGTGTCGAAGGCGGGCTTGAGCGCCAGCACCGACGCCTGCCGCCGGGCGCGCCCGATCAGGACCGACGTCTTGCCGGCAAACATCGGGCCGGTGATGACCGTCAGGCGGCCTCGGCGGCGCACCATTCATCGCTCCCACATGTTGCGTTCACGCATTGATAGCAGAGCGCACGGTCTCTTGACCACGGGACCCGGAAAGCCGGACAAGCCCCGGATGCAGCGCATCTTCTCCGGCATCCAGCCGACCGGCATCCCGCACCTGGGCAACTATCTCGGCGCCATACGCGAGTGGGTGGCGCTGCAGGAGGGGCACGAGTGCCTGTTCTGCCTGGTCGACCTGCACGCCATCACGGTCTGGCAGGACCCGGCGAGCCTGCGCGAGCAGACGCGGGCGCAGCAGGCGGTGCTGCTCGCGGCCGGCATCGATCCGGTGCGGCACATCCTGTTCAACCAATCGGCGGTGAGCGCCCATGCCCGGCTGGCCTGGATCTTCAACTGCGTCGCCCGGGTCGGCTGGCTGAACCGCATGACCCAGTTCAAGGACAAGGCCGGAAAGGATCGGGAAGCCTCTTCCTCGGGGCTGTACGTGTATCCGAACTTGATGGCCGCCGACGTCCTGGCCTACCACGCGACACGGGTGCCGGTCGGCGACGACCAGCGCCAGCATCTCGAGCTCGCCAACGACATCGCGCAGAAGTTCAACCATGACTACGGCGTGGATTTCTTCCCTGCGATCGAGGCGCTGATCCCGCCGGGTGCCGCCCGGGTGATGAGCCTGCGCGACGGCAGCCGCAAGATGTCCAAGTCCGACCCGTCCGACCAGAGCCGCATCGCGCTGACCGACGAGACCGACGCGATCGCGCAGAAGATCCGTCGCGCGCGCACCGATCCCGAGCCGCTGCCGGAGACCGTCGAAGGGCTCGCCGGGCGTGCGGAGGCGCGCAACCTGGTAGAGATCTACGCGGCCCTCTCGGAGCGGAGCGTGCAGCAGGTACTGGACGAGCATGCCGGCCACGGCTTCGGGGTGTTCAAGGAGGCGCTGACGGCGGTCGTGTCGGATGCCGTGGCGCCGATCGCGGCCGAGACCAGGCGGCTGCTCGGTGACACCGCGCACCTCGACGCGGTGCTGCGCGACGGTGCGGCGCGGGCGCGGGCGCTGGCCGAGCCGATCGTGTCCGAAGCCGAGCGCATCGTGGGGTTCCTGAAATGAGGCAGTCACTGCACCGGCTGCGCATCGAGACGGACGGCAAGGGTCTTACCGAGATCACCCAACCGATCCTGGAATGGGTCGCGCAGCAGGGCATCCAGACCGGGCTGCTCACCGTATGGTGCCGCCATACCTCCGCCTCGCTGACCGTGCAGGAGAACGCCGATCCCACCGTGCGCCTGGACATCGAGCGATTCTTCGAGGCGCTCGTGCCGGAGGATGCACGCGCCTACATCCACGATGACGAGGGGCCGGACGACATGCCGGCGCACCTGCGCACGATGCTGACCGACACCCAGCTGAGCATCCCGGTGGCGGACGGCCGTCCGGTGCTGGGCACCTGGCAGGGGCTGTATCTGTTCGAGCATCGACGGGCTCCGCACACGCGCGAGCTGGTGCTGCATTTGCTGGGCGCCTGACGGCGTGGGAGGCTAAGGCTGACCTTCAACAGCGAGACATCCTCATGTTCAGCCCGACATCCCCTTCCCTTCCGAAGCACCTGGCACTCGCGGCGATCCTGAGCATCACCATCGGTGGCGCGGCAACGGCCCGGACCGTTCCGGTCGCCGGACGTTTCGTCGGCGAAGGCAAGGCCGTGACACATCCGACCGGCTCGGTGACCGGCAGCCTCGACACCGCGTCCGACGCTCTGAGCTACACGATCACCTATGACGGGCTGTCCGGCCCGGTCGCCGCGGCGCACTTCCACGGTCCAGCCAAGCGCGGCGTTGATGCCGGCGTGCTGAAGCCGATCGATGGACCCTACGACAGCCCGATCAAGGGGCAGGTGACGCTCGACAGGGCGCAGACGAGCGAACTCGAGCACGGCCTGGTCTACGTCAACCTGCACACCGCGGCGAACCCGGACGGCGAGGCGCGCGCGCAGCTGCACGTGCGGCGCGCGAAGTAGGCCTACCCGTGATGGGACGTTCCGGCTGGAGCCGGGCGTCCCGCTGCCGTCGGGATATCCTGCCAGCCTCTTGACAGGTATGATTCGTGGAGACCAAGTAGCAAAAAAAGCTAGTCAGGAAACGTCAGATGCGTGCTTTCCCCTTCGGCGCTGCGTCGTTCGTCGCAGTCGTGCTCACCGCGCATACGGCGTCGGCCATCGATCCTCCCTCGCCCTATCCCGGAGCGGCACCCGGCGGCACCAACTTCCTGAGCAAATCCGCCCTGCTCGGAGCTGTCGATGATCCTGCCTGGTTCCTCAACAACATACCGTTCCTCGAAGTGCCGGATACGCAGATCCAGCAGGTCTACTACTACCGTTGGCAGACCTACAAAGAGCACCTGATCTATACCGGCTCGATCTACGGGTGGCTCTCCACGGAGTTCCTCGCACCTGTCTTCTACGGGGCACCCTACGGGGGCGTATCTGCGGCGGCCGGCCACCAGACGATCGAGGGGCGATGGCTGCGGAACCAGCAGTACGTGAAGGACAACATCAACTATTGGCTGAACGGTCCGGGACAATTCCCGAAGCCGCAGAATGATGGCACCAATCCGGACACCGCGGATTGGGCGCATGAATACAGCTTCTGGGCCTCCAGCGCCGTCTGGCAAACCTACCTGGCCAACGGCGACCTGAATTTCGCCAAGACCCAGCTTCCCCAGATGGTAAAACAGTACCGTGGCTGGGATAACCACTTCAATTCGACGCTCGGCCTGTACTGGCAGGTCCCGGTCTGGGACGCGACCGAATTCTCGCCGGCCTCGTACGAGTCGAGCGATCCCTATCACGGCGGCGCCGGCTACAGGCCGACCATCAACGCCTATCAGTACGGAGACGCGACGGCGATCGCGCGTATCGCGAGCCTGTCCGGCGACGAGGCGACCGCCCGCGAATATGACGGCTGGGCGACGTCGCTTCGAAATGCCACGCAATCGCAGCTATGGGACGCCAGCCGGAATTTCTTCTACCACATGGCGCGCGACAATAATCCTACGGGAGCCTTGCTGGATACTCGGGAAGAAGAGGGGTTCGTGCCATGGATGTTCGAGATGCCCAAGGCTGCGGACTCGGTCGCGATGGCGGAACTGCTGGACCCGCAGGGGTTCAAGGCGAACTTCGGTCCCACCACCGCCGAGCGACGCAGCCGCTGGTTCAACTACCAGGCCGCGAACTGTTGCCACTGGGATGGTCCGTCATGGCCCTACGAGACGTCGCAGACCCTGACGGGACTGGCCAACCTGCTGATAGACTATCCGGCCCAGAACGTGATCACCGCGACGGATTACGTCAACCTGCTGCATGGCTATGCCGCGACGCAGTTCCGCAACAGCGTCCCCTACGTAGCCGAGGCGCATGACGCGGACGCCAATAGCTGGGTCTACGACTCCAACAACCACAGCGAGGACTATAACCACTCGACCTACAACGACAACGTCATCTCCGGCCTGATCGGACTGCGCGGGCAGCCGGGGAACGCCCTCGTCGTCAGCCCCCTGGCCCCGCCGACATGGGACTACTTCGCGCTGGAGAATGCGCCCTATCATGGCCACAACGTGACGGTGCTCTGGGACCGGACGGGAAGCCGCTACGGGCAAGGGGCAGGCTTGCGTGTCTTCGTCGACGGGGCGATGGCGGCAAAACGTCGTAGCCTGGCTGCCGTGACCGTCGATGTCGGAAAGGCCATCACGCAGGACAATAGCTGCGGCTTCATCGACGCGGCAGCCAACAGCCAGCGCTTCTCGTACGGAACGCAGCCGATAGCCAGCTACACGTCTTCCCACGACAACGTGTGGAACGGGATCGACGGTGTCGTCTACCGGACCGGAATTCCCGAGAACAGCCGCTGGACCTCCTACAGCTCGCCCAACGCGACCGACTATTACGGCGTGGATTTCCAGCGCAACGTCACCCTGCAGGCAGTCGGCCTGGAGTTCTATGACGATGGCGGCGGGGTGCGCACGCCGACCACCTTCGATCTGCAGTACTGGGATGGCAGCGCCTGGGTCAGCGTGCCGAACCAGACCAGGAACTACCAGACCCCGCTCGGCAATGCCGTGAACCGGGTCACGTTCCCGTCGCTGACGACGACCCGGCTGCGGGTGCTGGCTCCCAACGCGGGCGGCGGAACCGGCTGGGGATTGGGCGAGCTGCAGGCATTCAGCAAGCCGGTATTCCAGATCGCCAACGTCAACAGCGGATTGCTGATAGGCGTGCAGAACGTGTCGTCCGCCAAGGGTGCGCAGCTGCAGCAGTATCAGGACAGCGGGACGAATGACCATCTCTGGGAGCTGGTCGATGCGGGCGGTGGCTACTTCATGCTCCGCAACATCAACAGCGACCTGGTGATGGCGGTCGACCACATGTCGACCGCCGACAGCGCCCTCATCAAGCAGGAACAGAGTGACGGCGGGCCCACACAGCTATGGCAGTTCATCGATACCGGCAACGGACGGTTCCAGATAAGGAACAAGCTCAGCGGCCTGATCCTCGGCATCGATCAGATGTCGCAGGCCGATAGCGCCAACGTCGTGCAGTTCCACAACAACGGAACAAGCGACCATCTGTGGCTGCTCAAGTCCGCGAACGACCCACGCAGCGCGGCCGCCAGCCCGCACTGCCGGCCTCAGGACCGTGCCGGATGATGTGCGCGGCAGGCGGCCATAGCCCAGCCCAAGCCTGAATGTTCAGGCAACCGGCCGTCTTCGCCTCAGGATGATCGTCTCGGTCTCGTCGAGCTGTCCTCGGCCGGTTTCCACGTAGCCGGCCTTCTCGGCCACCCGAAGCGACGCGACGTTCGAAAGGTCGATCAGGCAAACGGTCTCCGGATGCGCCAGGTTGGCGTCCGCCCAGGCGATCGCGGCCTGCGCCGCCTCGGTGGCATAGCTCCTGCCGTGCGCCCAGGAAGCGAGCACCCAGCCGATTTCCGGGATGCCGTCCAGCGATGGGGTGATATCGCGTCGAGGGTCGCCGAAGCCGACATCGCCAACGAAGCGACCGCTGGAGGCTTCGCGTAGTGCCCAGTAGCCAAAGCCGGACAAGGACCAGGTGCCGGCGGTGCGAAGGATACGCCACCAGCTTTCCGACCGGCTGAACGGCTTGCCGCCGAGATGACGGGTCACCGATGGATCGGCCCCCATCACCGCGCAGTCGTCGAGGTCCTCGGGCCGGTGCATGTCCATCACCAGCCGCGCGGTGCGTAGGACCGGCCGGTCAGGCATCCTGACGCAGGATCGCCGCGTGATGCGACAGATGGTCGGCGATCACCGTCTGGATGAACCAGTATGAGTGGTCGTAGCCGGCGTGGCGGCGCAGCGTCAGCGCCTGGCCGGCGGCGTGCGCGGCCTGCTCCAGCGCCTCGGGGTGAAGCTGGCTCGACAGGAACTGGTCCGCCTCGCCCTGGTCGACCAGGATGGCGCCGGGGTGGGTGCGGCCGGCGCGCAGCAGCAGGCTGGCGTCGTGCGCCGCCCAACCCGCCCGATCGGTACCCAGGTAGCGGCCGAACGCCTTTTCGCCCCAGGGCACCGCGGCAGGATTGCAGATCGGCGACAGCGCGGAGACCGACTGCCAGCGCTCCGGCTCGCGCAGCGCCAGCACCAGCGCGCCATGGCCGCCCATGGAGTGGCCGGTGATGCCGCGACGGGAAGGGTCGATCGGGAAGTCCGCCTCCGCCCAGCCCGGCAGCTCGCGCGACACGTGGCTGCCCATGCGGTAATGGGCGGACCAGGGCGGCTCGGTCGCGTCGAGGTAGAACCCGGCACCGGTACCGAAATCCCAGTCCTCGTCCTCGCCGGCGATATCGGCGCCACGCGGGCTGGTGTCGGGAGCGACGATCGCGAGGCCGTGCATCGCCGCGAAGCGAAGCGCGCCCGACTTGGTCAGGAAGGTCTCCTCGTTGCAGGTCAGGCCGCCGAGCGCGTAGAGCGCCGGGACCTTCTCGCCGGCGAGCGCACGCGGCGGCAGGAACACCGCGAAGCGTGCCTCCAGCCCGAGCGCATCCGAATGGCGGCTGTAGAAGCCGAGGCGGCCGTCGAAGCAGGTATGCTCGCTGCGCGTGGTCGCCATGGCTCAGTATACCACGACGCTGCGTATGCTCTCGCCGCGCGTCATCAGGTCGAAGCCCTCGTTGATCCGCTCCAGCGGCAGGTGGTGCGTGATCAGGTCGTCGATGTTGATACGGCCGTCCATGTACCAATCCACGATCTTGGGAACATCCGTGCGTCCGCGCGCGCCGCCGAATGCCGATCCGATCCAGCGCCGCCCGGTGACGAGCTGGAACGGACGCGTCGAGATCTCCTGTCCGGCGCTGGCCACGCCGATGATGGTCGAGACTCCCCAGCCGCGGTGCGAGCATTCCAGCGCCTGGCGCATCAGGGTCGGGTTGCCGACGCACTCGAACGAGAAGTCCGCACCGCCGCCGGTGAGCTCGACGATATGCCCGACCACGTCGCCGTTCTCGCCCAGGTCTTTAGGGTTGACGAAGTGGGTCATGCCGAACTGCCGCGCCATGGCCTCGCGGCCGGGATTGATGTCCACGCCGACGATCATGCCGGCGCCGACCATGCGCGCGCCCTGGATCACGTTCAGCCCGATGCCGCCGAGGCCGAACACCACCACCGTGCTGCCGGTCTCGACCTTCGCGGTGAACAGCACGGCGCCGATGCCGGTGGTGACGCCGCAGCCGATGTAGCAGATCTTGTCGAACGGCGCGTCCTCGCGGACCTTCGCCAGCGCGATCTCGGGCAGCACCGTGTAGTTGGCAAAGGTCGAGCAGCCCATGTAGTGCAGCACCGGCTCGCCCCTGAACGAGAAGCGCGAGGTGCCGTCAGGCATCAGCCCGCGGCCCTGCGTGCCGCGTATCGAGGTGCACAGGTTGGTCTTGCGGCTCAGGCAGCTTTTGCACTGGCGGCATTCCGGCGTGTAGAGCGGGATGACGTGGTCGCCCGGCTTCAACGACGTGACGCCGGCGCCGACCTCCACCACGACACCCGCACCCTCGTGGCCCAGGATCGAGGGGAACAGCCCCTCCGGATCGGTGCCGGACAGGGTATACTTGTCGGTGTGGCAGAGACCGGTGGCCTTGATCTCGACCAGCACCTCGTTATCACGAGGACCTTCGAGCTGCACGGTCTCGATCCGCAGGGGTTGCCCGGCCTCAAAGGCCACGGCTGCACGCACGTCCATTAGTCTCTCTCCTTGTTCCGCGACCGGTATCAACGCCGCTAAAGGCATGAACTTGCTCATCGAAATCTTCTAGAGCGTGATCAGCCTGGGGTGATCTTGCTCTAGCGCGCGATCAGCCGGTGCATGCCGAAGCGGCCTTCCGGATCGGTCCAGAAACCGTCCGGCGCCCAGCCTGCCTGCCCGGCCAGATCGAGGAAGCCGTCCCGGGTGTGCTTGTAGCTGCTCTCGGTATGGATGCCCTCGCCGGCGGCGAAGCTGATCGCGTGTCCCGCCACCCGCACGACCTGCGGCAGCCGGCTGACCAGGTGCATCTCGATGCGGCCCTCCCGCTCGTTCCAGACCGCGCGGTGCGCGAACAGCTCGGGATCGAAATCCGCCCCGACAAGACGGTTGACGTGCCGCAGGATGTTGCGGTTGAACGCGGCGGTGACGCCGGCGGCGTCGTCATAGGCCGGGACCAGCACCGAGCGCTGCTTGCGCAGGTCGGTGCCGATGACGAACCGCGCCGGGTCACGGCCGGCGTCCCGCGACAGGTCCGCGCGCGCCTGGCGCAGGAAGCGGACCACCATGTCCGGCTCGAAGTTGCCGATCGTCGAGCCGGGAAAGAAGCCGAGGCGCGGCCGGTCGGCGGCGATCTCCGGCAGGGCGACCGGTGCGGTGAAGTCGGCCTCGACCGGCCGCACCTCCAGGCCCGGGTGGCTCTGCCGCATCCGCTCGCGCAGCGCATCCAGAGCCGGACCGGCGATGTCGATGGGCACGTAGGCCGACAGGCGCCCCGCCGCTGCCCGCAGCAGCACGGCCCCCTTGCTCTCGTCGCTAGCGCCGTATTCCACCAGCACGCTGCCGGACCGCACGGACGCCGCGATCTCCTCCGCATGTGCCGCGAGCAGGGCCATCTCGGACCGCGTCACGTAATATTCTGGCAACTCGGTGATCCGGCCGAACAGCGCGCAGCCGGCCTCGTCGTAGAACAGGCGCGACGGCAGCGACCTGGGCTCCCGCTCCAGGCCAGCCAGGATGTCGGCCACATCGCCATCCGTGCGCGCGGGCAACGGCGCCGGCGCGTCCGATACCCGGATCACGCTCAGCGGTCCTGTGCCAGCCGAAGCCCGGTGACCTGCCAGCGCTTGCCGGGCTGGAAGAAGTTGCGGTAGCTCGCCCGCGCATGGCCCGGCGGCGTCGCGTAGGAGCTGCCGCGCAGGACCATCTGGTTGATCATGAACTTGCCGTTGTACTCGCCGATCGCGCCGCCCGGGGCGCGGAAGCGGGGATAGGGAAGGTAGGCGCTGTTGGTCCACTGCCAGGCGTGGCCGAAGAACTCCGGCAGGTCGGACGCCGCCTCCAGCTCCGCCTCGGTCGGCAGCCTGTAGCCGGTCCAGCGCGCGAACGCGTCCGCCTCGTACCAGCTCACATGCGTCACCGGCGCCTCGGCCACCAGCGCCGCACAGCCTCCCGGTGCTACCTGCAGCCAACCACCCTGCCCGTCCGGGCGCCAGTGCATCGGCGCCTCCCAGCCTTCCTGGCAGCGCTCGGTCCAGCCATCGGCCATCCAGAACTCGGAGCGGCGGTAGCCGCCGTCGGCGATGAAGTCGAGCCACTCGGCGTTGCGCACCAGCCGGTCGGCGAGCGCGTGCGGCTGCAGGATGTGCTGGTGGCGCGGGAACTCGTTATCGAAGCCGAAGCCGTCGCCGGGATGGCCGATCAGGGAGAGGCCGCCCTCGCGCTCGACGAAGCGGGTCGGGCCGGGCGTGCCGGCGGGCGCGATCCAGCCCGGCAGCACGGCGATCCCGGCATCGCGCCAGCTGAGCGGGTTCTGCGCCAGCGCGTGCAGCGCGTCGGTCACCAGCAGCTCCTGGTGCTGCTGCTCGTGATGCAGGCCGAGCGTCACCAGTTCCTCGACATCGCCGTCGGGGCGCTCCAGCAGGGTCATCAGCGCGCTGTCGACGTGGGCTCTGTAGCTCGCCACATGGGCGCTGTCCGGACGCGTCAGCAGGCCGCGCATCGGGCGCGGATGACGCGGCCCGACTGCTTCGTAGTACGAGTTGAATAGGAACGAGAAGGCCTCATCGAAGCGCCGGTAGCCTGGCAGATGCGGCTCCAGCACGAACTGCTCGAAGAACCAGGTGGTGTGCGCGCGGTGCCACTTGGCCGGGCTCGCATCCGGCATCGACTGCACGCACTGGTCCTCGATGGACAAGCCGGAGGCGAGGTGCTCCGTATGGTCGCGCACCGCCCGGCACCGCTGGGCGAGCGGCGGGTTGATGGCGCTGCGGGCCGATGATATCTGGAGAGGATGCAGCTGCATCAGGGGCTGGGGCATGCCGAACTCTACTTTCCGCAAACAACGACCGCCCGGTCAGGCGGTTCCATCGATGGGGTCGGACGGAACCACGAGCCGCATCAGCATGTCCAGCCGATCCGCCTCCGCCGGCGGCTTGTCGGTGCGCAACCGTGCCACGCGCGGGAAGCGCAGCGCCACGCCGGACTTGTGCCGGGTGGAGCGTTGCGCCGCGTCGAAGGCGATCTCCAGCACGATGCCGACGTCGCGCCCGTGCGCCACCTCCCGCACCGGGCCGAAGCGGGCGGTGGTGTGGTTGCGTATCCAGCGGTCCAGCATGCCCAGCTCCACGTCGGTGAAGCCGGAATAGGCCTTGCCGACCGGGACCAGCTCCTCGCCGGTATCGGTCTCGCGCCAAAGGCCGAACGTGTAGTCCGAATAGAACGACGATCGTTTGCCGTGGCCGCGCTGGGCGTACATCAGCACGGCGTCGATGCTGAGCGGGTCTCGTTTCCACTTCCACCACAGCCCCTTCGGCCGCCCAGGCAGATAGGGGCTGTCGCGCCGCTTGAGCATCAGCCCCTCGATCGAGGCGGCGCGGGCACCATCGCGAAGCACCGACAGCGCTTCCAGGTCGGGGGCCGCGATGATCTCGGACAAATCCATGCGCGCGGGCCGGGTGCGGGCGAACCAGTCTTCCAGCTGGCGCCGGCGCTGCTCGAAGGCCAGCGGACGCAGGTCGGCCTCCGCCTCGAACAGCATGTCGTAGAGCCGGATGCCGACCGGGAACTGCTGCAGCATGCGTGGCGTCGGCGCCTTGCGGTTCAGCCGCTGCTGCAGGTCGGCGAACGAGGCGACGACACCATCTCGCAGCACCAGCAGCTCGCCGTCCAGCACCGCGTCGAACGCCATCGCCTCGACGATCTCGGGGAAGGCCGCGGAGATGTCCTCCGAGCCGCGCGAGTAGAGCCGCCGGCCGCCCGGCGTCGCCACCAGCTGGACGCGTATGCCGTCCCATTTCCACTCGGCCGCGAAGCGGGCGTAGTCGAGTGCGGCAAGGTCGGCGGGCTCCAGCGGATGCGCCAGCATCGGCGGCCGGAACACCGGAGCACCCATCGGGTCCGGACGCGCGCCGTGCCCCTCGATCCAGGCGAACAGGTCGGCGTAGGGCGGCGCCAGGCCATGCCATACCTCCTCGATATCGTCGGCGGCGATGCGGCCCTGGCTGAGCTCGGCGAGCGCGATCTTGGCAAGGCGCACCGAGGCGCCGACGCGCAGGCTGCCGGTGATGAGCTTGAGGATGGCCAGCCGCACCGTGCTCGACGAGGCGTCGAGCCAGCCGGCGACCAGGGCCGGCAGCTCGGCCTTGGAGGTGGCGGCGAGGTCCCGCACCACCTCGGCCAGCAGCGGCGGGGCGGTGTTGACGTGTCGCTGCGGCCAGATCAGGGCGACGGTCTCGGCGAGGTCGCCGACATAGTCGTACGACCAGGCGAACAGCACCGGGTCGGTGCGGCCCTCGGCGAGCTGGCGGATCAGGGCGGGCTTGGCGGCGTCGAAGGCGAGCTCGCCGGTCAGCGCAGCGAGGCCGATGCCGCGGTCCGGGTCCGGCTCGGTCTCGAAAAAGCGACGCAGCAGGGCGATCTTGGCCAGCCGTCCGGGGGAGAGGGTCAGGCGTTCGAGCAGCTCGGCGAAGGCGATCATGCGGCCCCGACCGGCCTGCCCTGCTCGACCGGCGCCCCCTGACCGGCGGTGTCGTCCTCCTCGTCGCCGTAGCCGATCAGGCGCAGCGCGCGTCCGCGTCGTCCCTGCTTGCCGGCCTCGTGGATCAGCGCCTCCTCGCGGCCGTGCGTCACCCAGATCTCCGGCGCGTCGACCTCCTGCAGGGTGGCGCCCAGCTCGTCCCAGTCGGCATGGTCCGAGATCACCAGCGGCAGCTCGATGCCCTTCGCTCGCGCGCGCTGACGCACGCGCATCCAGCCGGAAGCGAGGCAGGTGACCGGGTCGGACAGGCGCCTGGCCCAGCGGTCGGCGATCGCCGAGGGCGGCGCCAGCACGATCGCGCCGGTGAGTTCGGCCTTGGCGGCGACGGTGGCCGGACGCAGCGCGCCGAGCGGGATGCCCATACGCTCGTAGGCTTCGCAGAGCGAGATCAGCGCGCCGTGCAGGTGGATCGGACGATCCCAGCCGCCACGACGCAGGAGGGCCACCAGGCGCTGGCACTTGCCGAGCGCGTAGCAGCCGACCACGTGGGTGCGCTCGGGGAACAGCGCCACGCTCTCCAGCAGCTTCGCGACCTCGCCCTCGGCCGGTGGATGACGGAACACCGGCAGCCCGAAGGTCGCCTCGGTGACGAACACGTCGCATGGGATCGGCTCGAACGGCAGGCAAGTCGGGTCGGGCACGCGCTTGTAGTCGCCGGAGACGACCGCGCGGCTGCCGCGCCACTCCATCGCCACCTGCGCGCTGCCCAGCACGTGCCCGGCCGGACGCAGCCAGACGCGCACCCCGTCCAGCGTGACCGGCTCGCCGTACGGCAGCACCTGACGGGTGGCGCCGGAGCGGCCCTGCCCCATGCGCACGTCCATCAGCGCCATCGTCTCCGGGCTGGCCAGCACCGCGCCGTGACCCGGGCGGGCATGGTCGGCATGGGCGTGGGTGATGATGGCGCGTGCCACCGGGCCGGGCGGGTCGATGTAGAAGCCGCCCGGCTCGCAATAGAGCCCGTCGGGCAGCACCTTCAGCCAGGTCTCGGGATGCGGGGACATGGTGTCGCCTTCGGGGTGCAGCATCGACGCGCCATGAGCCGCCGGGTTGCTGTTTGCTGGATGGCCGGCGCGGTCTGGGGTAGTGAGACCCACCAGGCATAGTGGCTGGCAGGTCAGGACATCCGCTTCATGCTCATCAGACAGGGGCAGGCACGCGACGACGGCCCGGACCGCCACCTGGCCTGGTCGCTCGCCGGGATCGCGGGGGCGTTGAACAGCGCCGGCTTCTACGCCGTGGGCCTCTACTCGTCGAACATGACCGGGAACGTCTCCGCTCTGGCCGATCACCTCGCGCTGGCTGACCTGGCCGGCGCCGCCACTTACATCGCGCTGATGGCGGCCTTCATCTCGGGCGCTTCGTTCTCGGCGCTGCTGATCAATGCCGGCCGGCGGCACCAGGTCATCGGCATCTACGCCTTCAGCATCCTCGCCGAGGCCGCGCTGCTGGTCGCGCTGGGCTGCGCGGACCTGTGGCTGCGCGGCGCCGGACGCGGCCCGCTGCTGGTCTACGGCCTGAGCTTCCTGATGGGGCTGCAGAACGCCGTGGTGACACGCATCTCGAACGCGCGGGTGCGTACGACCCACGTCACCGGCATGATCACCGACATCGGCATCGAGCTGGGCAACCTGGCGGACCTTGCCTGGCAGCGTCGGTGGCGGCAGGGGCGCGACGCGGAAGCGGAGTTCAACCGGGACAAGCTCCGGCTGCACGGCTTCACGGTGCTCTCGTTCCTCGGCGGCGGCGTGATCGGCGTCCTCGCCTACCGGAGGTTCGGACCATACCTGCTGTTCGGCGCCGCCCTGTTGCTGCTGCTGCTCGCGCTGTCCGGCATCATGGCCCGGCGTGCCGTGCGGCAAGCCAGGGCTTGATGGCCGGCCGTGCGGCACGCATGGTCGATCGAGATGCTTGGAGCCGAACGACTATGCCGGGCCTGACATGATCGACTGGACCGTGGCCGCGCCGGCCTTCCTCACCTCGGCGGTGGAGTGGGTCGAGGCCTTCACCATCGTGCTCGCGGTCAGCCTGTCGATCGGCTGGCGACAGGCATGCGGGGCGGCGTTCGCGGCGCTCGCGGTGCTGGCCGCGATGACGGCGCTCACCGGCGGGGTGCTGCATCTGGGCGCGGCGCTGGTCTGGCTGCAGTTCCTGATCGGGGTGTTCCTGCTGCTGTTCGGCGCGCGCTGGCTGGCCAAGGCGATCGCGCGCGGCGCCGGCCTGAAGCGCCTGCACGACGAGGATGCCGAGTTCGACCAGACCAGGGGCGCCCTGTCCAACGCCGATCGCCGGGCCGCCTGGCTGATCGCCTTCAAGGGGGTGATGCTGGAGGGGCTCGAGGTCTGGCTGGTGGTGGTCGCCCTCGGCCTGCCGCACGGCGGCGGCCACGCACGCTGGGCGAGCAGCGCCGGCGGCGCCCTGCTGGCGCTGGCGGTGGTCGCACTCGCCGGGCTGCTGGTCCGCGCGCCGCTGTCGCGGGTGCCGGAGAACGCCATCAAGTTCGTGGTCGGCGCCATGATCACCGCCTTCGGCACCTTCTGGACGGTGGAGGCGCTCGGCGGCGCCGGCGCCTGGCCGGCCGGCGACTGGAGCCTGCCGGGGCTTGGGCTGTTCTACCTGGTGGGCGGCCTGCTGCTGTGCGTGGTCCTGCGCGAGCGGCCCGGCAGGGGGCGCCCGGCGTGAATGCCTTCGTCAAGACGCTGTTCGGCGACCGCTACACCCTCACGGCGGTGGCCGCGATCCTGGTGTTCGAGGCAGCCCTCGCGGCGTCCGGCACATTCGGCTGGGCGGCCCTGTCGGTGCCGGTCGCGGTGCTGGGCGCCGTCGCCTGGCTGGCCCGGCATTAGCGCGCGACGCAGACCGATCCCTGAAGATGAAACGGAGCATCCCCGACATGGCCACGGACCCGAAGCCGCCACCAGCACCCGACGACGCGACGCCGGACCCCGAGCAGCCCGACACCATGTCGCAGCTGTTCGACGGGGTGATGCAGTTCCAGCGCGAGGTGTTCCCCGAGCAGCGTGGCGACTTCGCCCGCCTCGCGCACGAGCAGAAGCCGCACACCCTGTTCATCGCCTGCGCCGACAGCCGCGTGGTGCCCGAGCTGATCACGCAGAGCGAGCCGGGCGAGCTGTTCGTCTGCCGAAACATCGGCAACATCGTGCCTGCCTACGGCGAGATGCTCGGCGGCGTCTCGGCGGTGATCGAATACGCCGTCGTGGCGCTCGACGTGGACCACATCGTGGTCTGCGGCCATTCCGGCTGCGGCGCGATGAAGGCGCTGGCGCATCCGGAGGACAAGCTGCTCGACTGCATGCCGACCGTCACCTCCTGGCTGCGCAACGCCCTGGCCGCACGCAGCGTGGTCTGCACGCTGCATCCGCATCTCCAGGGCGAGGCCATGGTCGAGGCGCTGGTGGAACAGAACGTGCTGACCCAGCTCGGCCACCTGCGCACCCATCCCGCCGTCGCGGCGCGCCTGGCCAGCGGCGGGCTGGAGCTGCACGGCTGGGTCTACGATATCGGCAGCGGCCAGATCGAGATCATCGACGAGCGGACGCGGCAGATGGTGCCGGTCAGCACGGCCGCGGCGCGGCTGCATTACGGCCGCGCGAAACCCGCATGATCGTCGCCCGCGGCTGGCGGCTGCCCAACGTCATGCATTATGTCGGCCTGCCGTTGCTGCTGCTGTTCGCGTGGGACACGCTGATCGCCGCCCTGTATGTCGGGCTGCATCAGAAGTGGGTGTCGGCGGGCGAGCTGCCGATGCCGCTGATCGGCTCGGCGCTCGCGATCTTCATCAGCCTGCGCAACAACAACGCCTATGCACGCTGGTCGGAAGCGCGCCAGCTCTGGGGCGGCGTGGTGAACTATTCCCGCACGCTGGCCCGGCAGGTCCGACTCTACCTCCCCGGCGATCCCGCCGCCGATACCGTGGTGCGGCTGCAGGTCGCCTACGCGCACGCGCTGCGCTGCCACCTGCGCCGGCAGGACTGCCGCGACGAGATCGCCCACCTGATCGACAGCGGGACCCAGGAGAGGCTGCGCGGCGCCTCGAACGTGCCGGACGCCCTGCTCGGAGAGATCGCCGACCTGCTGGCGGCGCTGCGGAGCGGCACCCTGGATACGATCCAGCTTGCCGCCTTCGACGGCACCCTGGCGGCACTGGCCAACATGCAGGGGGGCGCCGAGCGCCTCAAGAACACGCCGATGCCGCGTCAGTACACCGTGTTCCCGCGGGTGTTCGTGCAGCTGTTCTGCCTGCTGCTGCCGCTGGCGATGGTGGCCGACCTCGGCTGGGCCACGCCGCTCGGCTCCACCCTGGTCGGCTTCATCTTCCTGGCCCTGGATCGTGTCGGCGGCGACCTGGAAGACCCGTTCGAGAACAGGATCTACGACGTGCCGCTCACCTCGATCACCCGCACCATCGAGATCAACCTGCGCCAGGGCCTCGGCCATGACGGGCTGCCGCAGCCGCTGACGCCGGTGGACGGCGTGCTCTGGTGAGGCCGAGGCAATGGGGTCTGGGGCCTGCAGCCCCAGCGGGTCAAGAGCAACGCCCTTGAGCGTCGGCCTGATCGCGTTGCTGGATGACGTGGCGGGCCTGGCCAAGGTCGCCGCGGCCTCGCTCGACGACGCGGCGACCCAGACCTTGCAGGCCGGCACCAAGGCGGTCGGGGTCGTGATCGACGATGCCGCGGTCACGCCGCGCTACGTGGTCGGCTTCGACGCCAGCCGCGAGCTGCCGATCATCGGCAAGATCGCCATCGGGTCGGTGAAGAACAAGCTGCTGTATCTCCTGCCCGCCGCCCTCGGGCTCAGCCTGGCGGCGCCCTGGGCGATCCGGCCGCTGCTCATGCTGGGCGGCGCCTACCTCTGCTACGAGGGGGCCGAAAAGATCTACCGGGCAATCCGGCCGCATCCCGCCCACGATCACGAGACAGCACCTGATAGCCCGGACCAGGATGCCCGGAGCTTCGAGGACGAGAAGGTCCGCAGCGCGATCAAGACCGACTTCATCCTGTCGGCCGAGATCATGGCGATCACCCTGGCGAGCGTTCCCGATGCCTCTCCCTGGCTCCAGGCGGTCGTGCTCGCACTGGTCGGGCTGGGCATCACCGCCCTGGTGTATGGCGGCGTCGCCTTGATCGTGAAGGCGGACGATGCCGGCGTGGCGCTGGCCCGGAATGCGAGGCCCTTCTCCAGCCTGGCGGGCTTCCTGCGGCCGGCGGCGTCCGGGGCTCCTGCGTCCCTGGCTGATCGCCTGCTGCGGCCGCTCACCCGTGGCTTCGGCCACGGCCTCGTCATCGGGATGCCCGTCTTTCTCCGGGTGCTCGGCATCATCGGAACCGCCGCGATGATCTGGGTGGGCGGCGGCATCATCCTGCATGGCCTGGAGGCTTATGGGCTGACGACGCTCCGGCACGCGATGCACGGGGTCGCCGAAACGGCGCGCCATGCCGTGCCCGCCCTGGCAGCGGCGGCCGCGTGGGCGGCCACCGCCACGGTCTCAGGCATCTTCGGCCTCCTGGTCGGAGCAACGGTGATGCCGCTGGTGGAACGCGTGGGGGTCCCCGCCGCGATGTGGTTGAGGAGCGGCAAGGACACGCGGCGCTAGAGCCGTAGCGGTGGGCGCTCAGCCGCTTCGGGTGCCGGCAGAGCGGAACCCCGGCCGCGAGAGCTGCCAGGCGCGCTGCAGTCCGGCGCGCTGCTGCGCCAGCCAGCCGCCGCTGGTCATCGCGGCGCTGGCATGCGCGTCGCCGGTCTCGACCACGTCGCGGCGGAAGTCTGCGGTGCCGAACAGCATGTCCCACCAGGGGAACACCGCGCCGTAATTGCCGGAGCGGCGGCCCGCCGCGCGCAGGCCGTGATGGGCGCGGTGGAACTGCGGCGAGACCAGCAGCCGCTCGCCGAGCCAGCCATAGGAGATCGTGGTGTTGGCGTGCGACAGGCTCTCGACCAAGCGCAGGAACAGCACCAGGATCGGGAACTGCATCGGCGGCACCCCGATCAGCAGCCCGATCGCGATGAACCAGACATAGGTGATCAGGTCGTCCAGCACGTGGTTGCGGTCGTCGGACCAGAAGGTCATCTCGCGCTGCGCGTGGTGGACGGCGTGCAGCCCGTACCACCAGCCGAGCCGGTGCGAGAAGCGGTGCCGCCAGTAATCGAAGAAGTCCAGCACCGCGGCGTAGATGAAGAAGGTCAGCACCGGCAGGCCGAGCAGCGCCGGCACCAGCGTCTCCAGCGTCGGCGGCACGTAGCCGCGGTCGGCGAGCGCGCCGTTTATCCAGGTCTGGATCTCGTAGAAGCCGAAGAAGCTGACCAGCGGGAAGATGCCGACGCGCGCGATCAGCGTGTAGACGACGTCCATGGTGACGGCGCTGCGCGTACCCGGGGCACGCGGGAAGCGCTGCAGCGGGCGCAGCCACTGCATCGGCAGGCAGATCGCGCAGTTGATCGCCACCTGCAGCACGCCGTAGACGGCGAACAGCACCCACATGAACGAGACGTCCTCCCACTGCATCCAGCCGAGGCGCCAGAGGGCGGGGATCAGGGCGTTCTCGTGGATCCAGCCGGCGATCCAGGCGAAGGGGTCGATCATGCCCCGCTTGTAGCACGATCGCGTGCGCGATCCAGCGCGGGCGCGATGCCGGCTTGACCGGCAAGGCGATACGGACTGCAACCGTCGCGATCGCCTGCCGGCGAGCCGGCCTTTCTTCAGAGTGCATTGATGGCCCCTCCCCGCCTGCTGCTCGTCGAGGACGAGTTCCTGATCCGCCTGTCGCTGTCGGAAGTGCTCTCCGATGACGGCTTCGAGGTGGTAGAAGCCGAGGACGGCGATACCGCGCTGGCATTGCTGGACGCACAGGAGGCGTTCGCGATCATGCTCACCGACATCCAGCTTCCGGGCAGCCTCGACGGCCGTGCGCTGGCCGAGAGGGCACGCACGACGCGCCCCGCCCTGCCGGTGATCTTCATGAGCGGCCGCCCGCAGAGCGTGGCGTCGGCGAACCCGCTCGATACCTACGTCAACAAGCCCTACCTCCCCTCCGTGCTCTCCGCCACGGTGCGCCGGATCCTTGATGGCGGTTGAGGTAGGAGCGGTCGAGGCAGGCGCGAGTCCGGAGCTGGAGCGCGCCGAGGACCGCCATGTCACGTTGCGCGCCGCTTTCGAGGCGCTGCATTCCGGACGCCACGACGAGGCCCGCACGCTGAGCCGGGGCTTCGTCCGCGACGACGACGGTGAGGCCCGCCTGCTTTACGGCCTGGCACTCGGCGGTCTCGGCGAGGCGGAAGCGTCGGCGCGCATCCTGTGCCAGATCGCGCGAGAGAACCCCCGCGCGCTGCACCCGTGCCAGGACCTCGCCGGGCTGCTCGGCCGGCAGCAGCGCGCAGCCGACGCCGAAGCCGTCTACGACGCCGCGCTGCGCCTGACGCCGAGCGATCCGCGCCTGCTGCTGGCCTACGGTGAATACCTCGCCGGCTGGTGGCGGCCGGAGGAAGCCGAGGCGGCGCTGCGGCGCAGCCTGCGGGTGCGTCCGGGCGACCTCGGGGCGATGAACCAGCTCGGCATCGTGCTGGCGACGCTCGGGCGCATGGACGAGGCGCTGGCGATCTTCCGCGACGTGGTGGCGATCAAGCCCACCAACCACGCTGCCTGGGCCAACCTCGGCTGCGCGCTGGCCAACGAGGGCCTGTTCGAGGACGCGCTGGCCTATTACCACCGGGCCATCCGGCTCAAGCCCGATGACGCGCAGATCCGGCTGAACCACTCGATCTGCCTGCTCAAGGCCGGCCGCATGACGCAGGGCTGGACCGAGCATGAATGGCGCCTGGCGCTGCCCGGCCATAGCGACCTGCCGCGCCGGCGGCTGCTGCCGACGCTGTCGCCGGAGACCGATCTTTCCGGCAGCACCGTGCTGGTGACGCAGGAGGAGGGCTACGGCGACACGCTGATGCACCTGCGCTACGTGCCGCCGCTGATCGACCGCGGCGCGCGCGTGCTGCTCTGGGTGCCCGAGGCGCTGCGGCGGGTGGCGGAGCGCGTCGATGCGCGCGCCGTCGTGATGGTCGGCGACGTGATCGACCTGGAATACACCTGGCACTGCCCGTTCATCAGCCTGCCGCGGGTGTTCGCCGGCATCGGCGACGCGGCCGGCCGGCCGGTGCCCTACCTGCGCACCGATCCGGCCCGGGTGGCGGCGATGGCGGCGCTGCTGCCGCGGGAACCGGGCCTGAGGGTCGGGCTGGCCTGGGGCGGCGCGCCGCGTCCGAGCGACCCGAACGCGCACGGGGTCGACCGCCGACGCAGCATCGGGCTGGCGGCACTCGCTCCGCTCGCCGACCTCCAGGGCATCACCTTCGTGAGCGTGCAGAAGGGTCCTTACGCCGACCAGCTGAGCGACGCGCCGCCGGGCCTGGTGCTGCACGACCCGATGGCGCAGGTGCAGGACATGGACGATACCGCCAGCCTGCTGATGAGCCTGGACGTGGTCGTGACGGTCGATACCTCCATCGTGCACCTGGCCGGCGGCCTCAGCCGGCCGACCATCCTGCTCGACCGCTATGACAATTGCTGGCGCTGGCTGCATGGCCGCGAGGACAGCCCCTGGTATCCGTCGGTGCGCATCATCCGGCAGGCCCGCCCGGGCGACTGGGCGAGTGTCGTGCAGCGGCTCGTCGCCATGCTGCGCGGCATGGCGACGGCCGTCACGTAGGGCCGTATCAGAAGCGCGCCTTCGCCGTGAACGTCACGGCGAACGGCTCGCCGGGGATGCCGTCGGCGAATTGCGGCGAGCAGCCATAGTTGCTGACCTGCTGACCCTTGAACGGGCCGCTGGCGAAGGCGCCGCAGGAATTCGGCGAGATCTGCCTGTAGAAATACTGGAAATACTGGTTGTTGAACAGGTTCAGCACGTTCAGGTCGAGATCGATCGCCTTGAGCACGCGGAGCCCGTGGATCGGCACGTTGTAGTTCACGTCGAGGTTGAACACCACGAAGGGCGAGATCCCTCCGTTCGGGTCGGTCGTCGTGTTGCCGGCGAGGGTGTTGTAGTACGGGTAGGAACCGAACTTACCGGGGATGCCGGGGAGAGGTCCGATATTCTCGAAGCCGGTGAGGTCGTAGGTGACGTACTGCTTGCCGGTGTACTGGCCCTCGAAGCGCACGTTCAGGGTGTCGCCGCGCATCGCGACGCTGCGCTGGTTGTAGTCGACACCGAAGGTCGCCAGCCAGTCGGGGACGCCGCTGATCGGCGTGCCTCTCTGCACGATGCCGAACTGGTCCTGCTGCACCGTCGCGTAGCCGAGCGTCGTCTGCAGGTACTTGGCCAGGGTGTGGGAGGCATTGGCGAACAACTGCCAGCGCGGCGTGACCTGGTAGGTGGCCGCAGCCTCGATGCCCTTGAACTCGCGCTGTCCGTTGTTGGTGTAGATCGACTGGCCCGCCTGCGGGCCGGACTGGAACTGGAAGAACCCGAAGTCGCGGTCGACCTTCTGGTAGAAATAGTCGGCCGAGAGCACCAGGTTGGAGGCGTTGTATTTCACGCCGCCTTCGTACAGGTGCACGATGGAGGCGTAGGGCGGCGGTCCGGCATTATTGGGTGAGAAGTCGGTGACCGGCGCATACAGTGCCGACGTCCCGGTGCTGCCGTAGAGCGAGACTCCCCTCAGGGCCGGAACGATACGGTCGAGGTCATAGCTGACGTTGAAGAACGGCAGCAGGTCGCGGTCCCACTTGGTTGCTTTATAGCTGCCGATGTTGCAGGCGCTTCCTGTCCCGGTCGCAGCCGCCGCGGCCTGGCCCTGGCAATACGGTGTCGCGAGCACGCTGGCGGACGGCTTTCCACCGAAGAACTTGCTGCCGACATCGCTCGAGGCGGTGCCTTGCAGGGTGAGGCCCGGAGTCAAATGCAGTGTGTTGTGCAGGAAGTCGATCTTGTCCTGCACGTAGCCCTGGTAGATGGTCCTCTGCACGCCGCCGTCGAACGAATTCACGCCCTGGCTGCTGACCGCGTTCGCCGCGGTCTGCGGGATGTTCGGCGTGCCCCAGTCGTAGCGCCGCGACGTCGGCTGCGTCTCCTTCGCAGCCAGGCCACCGATCTTGATGGTGTTGGCGATGCCAAAATATTCCGGTAAAGTAATGGTAGCGCGTGGCTGGATGCCGTAGGTGTCGTTATGCGTGACGAGAAGTTCCGCGTTGTAACCGCAGGGACTGGTCAGATTCTTTGCCGCCCAGTTGGCGGCGACGTTTGCCGGGCAGCCCGCCGAGCCCGGGGGAAACGCTGCGTTGCCGTTATAGAAATAGGCCTGCGGATCGTAGTAGTTGCCTCCGGGCACGTAGTTGCCCTGCACGCCGAAGCCCGCGGGAACCTGGATGAACGGGTTAGCTCCGTTCACGGTGACCGGGGTGTTGATGCCCGACGGCTCGAACAGGCTGGGATTCGCATAGGCCTGGTTCGTCGAGTCCGAACCTAGGTAGAACGCCGTCAGGCCGACATTCAGGTAGTCATTTATATAGGTATCGTCCCTGGCGATGATCGAGAGGTATTGGTTACTCTGCCGCACGAACTCCTGGTCGGGCGAGTAGTTGCTGAACCTGCCGTTCTGCTGCAGGTAGGGCAGCGGCACCGGCTCGGGCGTGTAGAGCGCGTTACCCGTATTGTAAAGCACGGTGGCCTGGAACTTCGAAAGCCCGCCGTCATAGGGTTTGTCGAAGGCGAATTCCATGTTGTTGAAGCGCGCCGGGGTGTAGTCGACATAGCCCCTGGTCTGCAGGTTGGAGTATTTCAGCAGCAGGCTGGGAGCGTTGTCACCGGAGCCGAGCGGGCCGTCGAGTCGGCCGGAGTTGGCCTCGAAGCCCTCGTTGAACGTCCCGAACGAGCCGATCGAGCCGAACACGTCGAAGTATGGTTTCGGCGATGGCCGCAGCGTGTTGTAGGCGATGGTGCCGCCGATGGTGCCGAAGGTGTTCTTGTCGGGATAGGCGACGCCCGGATAGATCGAGACGCCGCTGATCTGGTCGAGGTTAAAGCGGCCGCCTATAATGTTCTGCAGGAAGGCGCCGGTACCCCCGCTCAGCAGGTCCTGCATCGGCACGTCGTCGAGGGTCTGCGCCGTCTCCAGGCCGCGGGTGCCGCGAAGCGAGATCACCGGCTCGTTGTTGCCGATACCCTGCTGATACACGTATACCGATGGCGCCTGTCGCAGCAGCGTGGCGGTGCTGCCCTGCACGCCGGTCTGGGTGATCTGCGCGGCACCGAGCTCGGTCACGGCACTCGGCGAGTCCTTCTCCTTCAGGAGCCGGCGCTGCGCCCTGACGGTGATGCTCTCGCTGCCGCCGGACGGGGCGACCGATGCGGCCGTGTTGACGGGAGCGGTACCCGAAGTGGTACCCGAACTGGGGGTCTGCGTCGGCGACCTGTCCTGCGACCAGGCCGGGCCCGACAGCCCCGCCATGATCGCGGTGGCGCTCAGCAGCAATGTGCGGTTGGCGGATTTCGACGTCTGCAAGTTCCGAGCTCCCGATAGTGAGGCACACGAGCCTCTTGGAAGCATAGGAGGCAAGCGTCATGCCATGGGAGGGGTTACCGAAGCGTGGCCAATGCTTGCCTGACTTCTGTGTCGGATCTGCTACAGAATAGTCGGCGCCCGGGAACGCCAGGCATGGGTATCCGAACAATTGTTATGCTGCGGCACGATGACGAGCTTTCGTCACCTGCAGGCCATGCCGTCGCGCTCCGCTCAAGTTCGCGGCAAGTATTGCTTGTCGTGGCTAAGAATTGGTGAAAACCATGGCTCGCCCGCCTGCCCGAGCTAGCCGTTGCCGATCAATATGCCTGCGGCCAGCACCAGCGCGCCACCGAGACCGACCTTCGCCGCCGCCGAGAAGATCGGCGTGTCCATGAAGCGGAACTGGATCCAGGCGATGATCGCGAGCTCGATCGCCACGACGAAGCCGGCGGCGATGGTGGCGCTCCAGAAATAGCGTATCAGGTAGGGCAGGGTGTGGCCGATGCCGCCGGCGACCGTCATCAGGCCGCAGACCAGCCCGCGCAGCAGCGGCGCGCCACGGCCGGACAGCTTGCCGTCATCGGCGAGCGCCTCGGCGAAACCCATGCTGATGCCGGCGCCGACGCTGGCGGCGAGCCCGACCAGGAACGCGTTGTGCGAGTTGTGCGTCGCGAACGCCGCCGCGAACACCGGCGCCAGCGTCGAGACGGAGCCATCCATCAGCCCGACCAGCCCGGGCTGGATGATCTGCAGCACGAAACGCTTGCGCGCGTCGTCGTCCTCGCGCTCGCGCACGTCGCCGGGCAGGCGCTTGTCCTCGATCCGGCCCGCGGTCTGCAGGTGCGCGGCCTCGGCCTCGGCCAGATCCCCGAGCAGCCGTCGCACCGACGGATCGTTGGCGCGGGCGGCGGCCTGCAGGTAGAAGCGGCTCGCATCGGCCTCCATCTTGCGCGCCTGGCGGCGCACCGCGTCGATGCCCCTGGGGATCACGCGCCAGACCGGCAGGGGCATCGGCGCGCCCTTGATGTCGCCCCTGCGTACCTGCGGGATGTGGTCGCCGAAGCGCTTCATATAGAGGTCGATCAGGGCGCGGCGATGGCCGCCCTCCTCGGACGCCATGTCGACGAACATGCGGGCGCTGTCCGGATAGTTGTCACGCAGGTTCTCGGCGAAGTCGGAGTAGGTGCGCCCATCCTCCTCCTCGTTGGAGATGGCCAGGGCAAGGATCTCGCGCTCGGTCAAGTCATGGAAGGTCCGCATCTCATCAAGATAGTCGAACAATAGGGAAAATCAAACCCCGTCCAAAAGATGGTATTGATTATCAACTGCAGTATAGACGATGCACCGAAGGCTTGCCGACCGGCCGAAATATGTGGACCATCCGGGCCATGATGACCCGACGCACCGCCCTCGCCTTCCTTGCCACCGTCTCGTACGGAACACCTGGAGCGCGGGCGGCGGAGCCTGCGGCGACGCCGGACGCCGCGGCGATCTTCGCGCCGTTCGCGCAGCAATATCCCGCCGGCGCCACTCGCTCGGCCAGCGGCGCGCCCGGAGCCGGCTACTGGCAGAACCGCGCCGACTACCGGATCAGCGCGCGCATCGATACCCGCTCGAAGACGCTGTCGGGCGAGGAGGTGGTCTCCTACACCAACAACAGCCCCGATGCGCTCGACCAGCTCTGGGTGCAGCTCGACCAGAACATCTACCGCGCCGATGCGCGCGCCGGCTTCACGTCCCACTATTTCGACAGGCAGCACACCGATGGCGACGTGATCGAGCAGGTCAGCATCGAACGCGACGGCCGCGAGGCGCCGGCGGCGTTCCTGGTCTCCGACACGCGCATGCGGGTGCGCCTGGCGCAGGCGCTCGGCCCCCGGGGTGGCAGGCTGAAGCTGCATGTCCGCTGGCACTATGCCATTCCCGGCCCTTGGGGCGGACGTACCGCGGTCACGCCGTCGCGACACGGCGACATCTACGAGATCGGGCAATGGTTCCCGCGCATGGCGGTCTATGACGACCTGCGCGGATGGGACACGGCACCCTACCTGGGCGCGGAGTTCTATCTCGAATACGGCGATATCGATTACTCCGTGACAGTGCCTGCGGACTTCATCGTCGCCGGCTCCGGCGCGCTGCGCAACCCGGACCAGGTGCTGAGCCGGACGCAGCGGGACCGGCTGGCACGCGCGGCCGGCAGCGACGGCACGGTGATGATACGCACGGTCCAGGAGGTGACGTCGGACGCGCCGCATCCAGCGGGCACGCGCACCTGGCATTTCCTGATGCGCAACACGCGCGACGCCGCCTTCGCCGCCTCGTCCGCCTTCGTCTGGGACGCGGCCCGGATCCGGCTGCCGGCGGTCGACGGAGCGCCCAGGCTCGCGATGTCGGTGTATCCGGTCGAGGCCGCGGAGGGCGGGCGATGGGCGCGCTCGACCGAGTACGTCAAGAACGCCATCGAGTATTTCTCCGGCAAGTGGTTCGCCTATCCATGGCCGAACGCGATCAATGTCGGCGGGCACGGCGCCGGCATGGAATATCCCGGCATCGTCTTCGACGGCATGCAGGACGAGGGCCGCAAGCTGTTCTGGATCACCACGCACGAGATCGGCCATGGCTGGTTCCCGATGATCGTCGGTTCCAACGAGCGGCGCGTGGCGTTCATGGACGAGGGCTTCAACACCTTCATCGACAGCTACGCGTCCGACGACTTCAACCATGGCGAGTTCGCACCCAAGCGTGACTCCGAGTATGCGCCTGGCGGCGGCAACCCGGTGGACGAGATCCTGCCGCTGCTGCGCGACCCGGCCGCACCCGTGATCACCGAGGAGGCCGCGCTGATCGGCTTCCCGTGGAGCCACACGGTCAGCTACTTCAAGGCCGCCCTCGGCCTGCGCCTGCTGCGCGAGGAGATCCTGGGGCCGGAGCGATTCGATGCCGCGTTCCGGCGCTACGTCGCGTTATGGGCCTACAAGCACCCGTCACCGTCGGACTTCTTCCGCCTGATGGACAGCGAGGGCGGCGAGGACCTGTCCTGGTTCTGGCGCGGCTGGTTCGCGTATAACTGGCCGCTGGATCTCGGCGTGAAATCGATCAACGGCAACGCCACCAGCGTCACGCTGGTCAGCAAAGGCGGCCTGGTGCTGCCGGCGACGCTGCAGGTCGACTACGCCGACGGTAGCAGCAGGCGGATCAGGATCCCGGTGGAGACCTGGATGCAGGGCCCGCAGGCGACAATCGGTGTCGCGGGTCCGGCCAGGATCAGCGGCGTCACCATCGATCCGGACCACAGGCTTCCCGACATCGACCGTTCCAACAACAGCGTTCGGGCAGCCGCTCCCGCCCGTTTGAAGGCGGGTCCCTGACGGGCACGGTCCGTCAGGCGATTACCGGAATCATACCGGCAGCCCTTTGGG
>JAABUQ010002422.1_pt1 | contig 37008 bp, 31 predicted proteins | sample 5560001 | NCBI WGS metagenome assembly JAABUQ01 (sample SAMN10711888, study PRJNA513371) | rock metagenome | isolation source: Antarctica rocks | place: Antarctica: Victoria Land, Finger Mt nord | collected 2015-12-18 | reverse complement strand
GCGGGGTTGACCAGCATGCCGTCGTTCTCCACGTTGTACTCGTGCGGCAGCGAGTAGTATTGGCCGTTGTTGAAGGAGGCGCTGGTCGCGGCCGCGAAGTAGGTGGCCTGGATCTGCTTGGTCGTGTAGAGCGAGCTGGGGACCGGATCGAACTGGTTGGCCCGCGCGAACGGGGTCACGAACGTGCCGAACAGGCCGACTACATCGGGCGCCGCGCTGGTCCCGATGACCGTCTCCAGCTTGGTCGCCATCTCGGTGAAGCCGTAGGTCTGGGTGGCGAACGTGACGTTGGGATGGGTCTTGGTGTAGGCGGCCATGAGGTGCTGGTAGGCGGCGATCCAGCTCGGATCGTTGTTGAACCAGAAGACCAGCTTGACGTTGGTCGCGGAGCGCGCGTGCAAGCCCGTTGGCGCGAGGGCGGATAGCGCGAGCAGCGCCGTCAGCGCGACGCTCCCGATGATGTTCCGCTTGCGGCGAAAGATGTTCATGGCGTACCTCCGTCGATAATAACGCGAATCTACGATGTGACCCCGGACGACTCGCCGAGAGGCGCGGTACGAGCGATACGATGCTTGACGCCGTCCGCCAGCCGCACTCTCCACGGCGGCGTCGCGCGACCGCACGGCCTGACGCTGTTCCCTTCCTTTCTCTACACGTCCCAACCCTATACATAACGTACCCGAATTGACCACGGCCCTCCCAACTCGCGGCGGCCCCGACAGCGCCCTCAAGGTACGGTCCGGCCGCGACCCCTCCGGGCCGTCACGGTCAGCGCCCGCGCTGCCGCGGGGATGGGTGGGGAGCGGTCAATTGGACTCATTCAAGTGACTCTCCCGCGGTCTGTCAATACCGCGCCGTATCGCGCATCATCCGTCAATCGCGCCATACAAGAAACGCCATCCCCTGGGTTGACAGGGCTGCCGCGACGTGAAAGAATGTGCGCAAGACACGTGATGATGGGCCCCGCGCCGGGATATCAGGATAAGGGAGGGGAAACGCCATGCAGCATAAAATTGCGTCGGACTTTGCCGCCGAGCGCCGGTTGGCCGTGACTCCCGAGCTTGCCGGCTGGACAGGGCTCACTTTTCGCACCTACGGCTTTCGCGCGGGACAGCCGATCGACGGCGAATCCGTGGATGACGAGGTGTGCATGCTGTTCCTCGCGGGGAGCGCGACGGTGCGCGTGGACGGGGAGACCTGGGACGTGGAGGGGCGCGCGACCGTGTTTTCCGGCCCGCCCCATTGCATCTACTTACCCCCGCATCGCTCCTACCTGCTGTCGCCGCGCACCGACTGCGAACTGGCCTACGCGCGCATGCCGGCGCAGGGACGCTTCGCGCCGCGTTTCATGCCTCCGGGCGCGCTGACCACGGAGGAGCGGGGCGCGGGCAACACACGGCGACAGGTCACGACCCTGCTAGGCGCCGGCGACACGGAGCACTTGCTGTGCCTGGAGGTGCGGACGCCGACCGGCAACTGGAGCGACTGCCCCGTCCACGAGCAGGACACGCCTGCTCCTGGCCGCGAGGCGACGCTGGCGGAAGTGTGCTATTACCGGACCGAAGGGGAGACGGGCTGGGCGCTGCAGCGGCTGCGCTCCGATAACGGCGCCGTGGACGACGCCATCGTTATCCGAAACGGTGACGCGGTGATGGTCCGCCAGGGCTGCCATCCGGCCGTCGCGGCGCCTGGCCACGCGCTCTACACCCTGCACGTCCTGGCCCATGACGCGCCGCCCACGGACCCGGCCGCCGTAAAGTGACCAGGGTCTGGGAGAAATCGTTGGCAGGCAAAAGTCCTGGGGGCGCGGGCATCCTGCCCGTCCCGGGTCCGACGCGGGGACGGGCAGGATGCCCGCGCCCCCAGACCGACAATACACAAACCCGCAAAGTGGCGCGCACGGACGGTATCAATAAGTAGCGAGTCGTGGATGTGGAGGCGGTGACATGGCTGGGAAGAACATCGTGCTGGTCGGCGCGGGGAGCGCCGTTTTCACCCGCGGCCTGGTGGCCGATCTAATCCTGTCGCCCGACCTGGGCCCCTGGGAGGTGAGGCTGGTCGATCCCGACCCCGCGGCCCTGGCCACGGCGGAGGGCTTGACCCGCAGGATGGTCGCGGCCCGCGACGCGTCAATCTCCGTGCAGGCGTCGACCGATCGCCGCGCGCTGCTCCCCGGCGCGGATGTCGTGGTGCTGACGGTCGGCGTGGGCGGACGGCGCGCCTGGGACGTCGACGTGGAGGTTCCCCGCGCGTACGGAGTCTACCAGCCGGTGGGCGACTCGGTCATGCCCGGCGGCATCTCACGCGCCATGCGCGTGATCCCGGCGCTGGTGGACATCGCCCGCGACGTCAAGGCGCTCTGTCCCGACGCGCTGTTCTTCAACTACAGCAATCCCATGACGGCCAACTGCCTGGCTATACGCACGGCCACGGGGCTGCCGGTGGTGGGGCTGTGCCACGGCCTGTTTCACGTTGAGCGGGAGCTAGCGGCGTACATCGGCGCCCCGCACGGGGAAGTGACGAGCCTGTACGCGGGATTGAACCACCTGACCTTTATCTACGACTTCCGTTGGCAGGGACGCGACGCGTGGCCGCTGGTGCGCGCCAGGATCGAGGAGGAACGCCGCCAGCCGCCGCGCACCGACGGCCTCGGCCAGACGTTCGCCGGGGGGCGCCACGCGGCCGATAACCCGTTCTCGTGGTCGCTCTTCGAGGCCTATGGCGCCTATCCATCCGCGAACGACCGGCACGTGGTGGAGTTCTTCCCCGAACGGTTCCCACGCGGCGCGTACCACGGCCTAACGCTGGGCGTGGACGCCTTTTCCCTTAAGGAGATTATCGCCTGGGGCGACGCGCGCTACGAGGCGATGCGCGCGCAGGCCATGGGCGAGGCGGAGCTGGACCAGGACATCTTCGACCACGAGGTCGGCGAGCACGAGCAACTGGTCAGTATCCTGCGCTCTATCGCGGGCGACGAACGTCGCATGTTCAGTGTCAACGTGCCCAACCGCGGCGCGGTACCTAACCTGCCCGACGGCGCTATCCTGGAGTTGCCCGCGGTGGCCACCGCGACCGGCCTGCGGCCGATCGCATTGCCCGACTTCCCCGACCTGCTGGCCAGCGTCATCGTCCGCAAGCTCGCCCCCGTCGGGGTGACGGTCGAGGCGGCGCTCAGGGCCGACCGCGCCCTGATGGCGGAGGCATTGCTGGCCGACGGCGCCGTGACCGACCGCGCCGTGGCGATCAACCTGACGGAGGATCTCTTGCAGGCCCAACGTCGCTACCTGCCGCACTTCTTCCCCGGCGACCAAGAGATTGCGTAAAATGGCAACACACAACGACGATGAGCCCGTCCACGTCCTGAGCACCATGTCCTTTCCCGACGAGTGGCTCGACCGCGTGCGCGCCATCTCGCCCCGCCTCGTCGTCGAGCAGCACGGCGCAGCGACGCTCGCCGAGCTGCCAAGGAGCCTCCTGGAGCGCGTCGAGGTCCTGTACAGCGGCGCGGTTTTCCCCGACCCCGCCCAGACGCCGCGGCTGCGCTGGGTGCAACTGGATACGTCGGGCGTCGACCACGTAGTGGGTACACCCCTGTGGCGCTCCAATGTGGCCATCACCACGCTGGGCGGCGTCGCTCCCCCCACCATGGCCGAGTACGCGCTGATGATGATGCTGGCGTTCGCCCACCGGCTGCCGCTGATGCTCGCGCATCAGGCGCGCGCCGAGTGGCCGAGCTCATCCGAACGCTGGCGCCGCTTCATGCCGCGCGAGTTGCGCGGGGCCACGGTCGGTATCGTCGGCTTCGGCAGCATTGGGCGCGAGGTGGGGCGCGCGGCCCGCGCCCTTGGCATGCGCGTGCTGGCCCTGCGCCGCGGGACACCAGCACAGCCGCCCTCCTACCACCTGCCCGCCCTGACCGACCGCGACGGCGCCGACCACGACGGGTTGTACGGGCCCGACGGACTCCTGGAGATGCTTGCGCAGTGCGACTACGTCGTGTTAGTCGTGCCGTATACCTCCGCCGCCCACCACCTGATCGATCGGGCCGCGCTGGGCGCGATGAAACCGACGGCCGTGCTGGTCAACATGGCGCGGGGAGGGGTGGTGGACGAAGACGCGCTGCTTCCGGCCTTGCGCGAGGGCCGCATCGGGGGCGCGGCCCTGGATGTCTTCGACGAGGAACCGTTGCCGCGGGACAACCCGCTCTGGACGATGGAGAACGTCATCATATCGCCGCACGTGGCCGGCTTCACTCCTGGCTACCACGAGCGGGTGCTCGACCTGTTCGGGGAGAACCTGCGCCGTTACCTGGCCGGCCAGGAGTTGCTCAACCAGGCGCTACGAGAGCGGGAGTATTAGGTTATGTGGATGGTCACGCTGGGGTAGGGGCGTATTGCATACGCCCGGTGGCGGTGCGGTCTGGGCGGGGGTAGGGGCGTATTGCATACGCCTGGCGGCGGTGCGGTCCGGGCGTATGCAATACGCCCCTACCCACTCGCGATCGACAATGAAATGGCCCTGGTATGGGGTAGAGTAGATATGGGGTAGAGTAGATAGGGAGAAAGGAGGCGCGCTAGTGGAGTATCGGTACATGGGCCGCACGGGCCTGAAGGTCGGCGAGCTGTGCCTGGGCGCGCTGACGTTCGGCCGCGAGAGCAGCGAGGAGTTGAGTTGCCAAATCCTCGACCGCTTCGTCGACGCAGGCGGCAACTTCATCGACACGGCCGACACCTACTCGTTCGGCGGCTCCGAGGAGGTTCTGGGGCGCTGGCTGGAGCGCCAAAAGCGCGACGAGTTCGTCATCGCCACCAAGGTGCGCTTTCCGATGAGCCGGGAGCCAAATGACGTGGGGTTGAGCCGCAAGCACCTCCTGGCCAGCATGGAGCGGAGTCTGCGCCGCCTGCGCACGGACTACATCGACCTGTACCAGGTCCACTGCTGGGACCACGTGACGCCCCTGGAGGAGACCCTGAGCACCTTGCGGACACTGGTGCAGAGCGGCAAGGTGCGCTACATCGGCGCCAGCAACTTCAACGGCTGGCAACTCCAGAAAGCGATCGACCTCAGCCGGCAGCGGGGCTGGGAGCCCTTCACCTGCCTGCAGCCGCAATACAACCTGCTCTGTCGCTCCACGGAGTGGGAACTGGTCCCCGTCTGCCTCAACGAGGGCCTGGGCATCATTCCCTGGAGCCCCTTGCGCGGCGGGTGGCTCAGCGGCAAGTACCGGCGCGGCATGACCGCTCCGCTGGCCGACACCCGTATCGCCGCGGCGGGAGAGCACGGCTGGGGCGAGTCGTGGGAGGCCTACAACAACGAGCACACGTGGCGCCTGCTGGACGAGCTTTTCGCGGTGGCCAAGGAGATCGGCAAGGAGCCGGCGCAGGTCGCCATCAACTGGCTGTTGCGGCGGCCGGGCGTCACCGCCCCGATCATCGGCGCGCGCAACCTGGAGCAGCTAGAGGCTAACCTCGGCGCCAGCGGTTGGGCGCTGGACGCCGCGCACGTGGAGCGGCTGGATCGGGCCAGCGACCCGGGTCTACCCTACCCGTATAATGACATTCTTGAAGCGGAGCAGCGACGCTGACCATGCTGAGCGAACTGCGGCAAAAACACTTCTTGAGCTACCTGGCGGAGCGCAAACCGGACGGTCGTGACCGACCTGGACACACCCGCTACCGACGTGGAGACGCTGCGACAGCGCAACGTTACGGTCATCCAGGCGGAAGAGACGCCCTGACCGTGGCCATAGGGAGAACGAACTCTACAGGTGCACCTCAAAATAGTGGGCTGCGGCCGAACGGGCCTGCGACCGCGGTCGCAGGCCTGTTCAGGCCGCATTATAGTAGTCCCTGTGCAAACTCTCGCGCTAGACTACACTGCAATGAGAGAGATGATGCCGACCGCGATGGCATGCCGATCGTAGGAAAGGGGCGAGAGATGAGCGCGACAGCGCGTAGGGGCCTGCTGATCACCGGAGCGCGCGTCTACACGGCCGACCCCGACCATCCGTGGGCCGAGGCGATCGTGACCGACGGCGGTCGTATCCGCTACGTGGGGACGGAGGCCGAGGCGCGCGCGCAAGCCGGTCTGGGGACCGAGCGGGTCCACCTGCCGGATGCCCTGGTCATCCCCGGCCTCAACGATAGCCACATCCACATGAAGCTGGGCGGGGAGGCCTTCGGGATGCTTAATCTGGAAGGCGTCGCCACGCTTCCCGCGCTGCAGGGCGCCTTGCGCGCGTACGCCGCGGCCCGGCCGCAACGCCCGTGGATCGAGGGCTACGGGCTAGACTACGAGGTGTTCGACGGACTTAATGGGCCGGAGCGGGCGGTCCTCGACGCGGCCGTGGCCGACCGCCCGGTGTACCTGCGCGCCTTCGACTGGCACAGCTCCTGGGCCAACAGTCTGGCCTTGCGGCAGGCCGGCATCGAGCGCGGCGTCTCGCTGCCCCTGCCCAACGAGGTCGTCGTCGATCCCGCCAGCGGCCTGGCGACGGGCATGCTCAAGGAACGGCTGGCCCAGGAGCGTGTCTCCTCGTTGATCGCCGCGCCGACCCTCGGCGAGCGCGACGACACCCTTCGCGCGGCGGTGCGCCACGTCAACCGCCTGGGCATCACGTCGGTCCAGAACATGGAAGGCGATCCGGAGCGGCTGGCCCAGTACGACCGCCTGCTCGAGCGCGGAGAGTTGACGGTGCGTGCCTGCCACTACCTGAACGTGCGCGAGAGCGGCCAGCGCGATCGCCTGGAGGAGTTTGCCGCCCTGACGCGCCGGTACACGGGTCTCTGGAACCGCGTGCGCGGCATCAAGCTGTTTATCGACGGTGTGGTCGAGAGCCGCACCGCGCTGCTGCTTGAGCCCTACGCCGACGGCTCCGGCGCCACCGGCGTCCCTGACATGGAGTTGGGCGCGTACCGTGAGATCGTCGTCGAGGCAGACCGGCTCGGGATGGACGCGGCGACCCACGCCATCGGCGACCGCGGGGTGCAGCTGGCGCTCGACGCGTACGAGGCGGCCCGGCGAGTCAACGGCGGCAACCGCGGCGGCCGCGACCGGCGTCATCGCGTCGAGCACATCGAAGTGGGCCGCCCCTCGGACCTCGCGCGCTTTGCCCAACTGGGCGTCACGGCCTCGATGCAGCCCCTGCACGCCGTTCCGACCGGCGACCCGCGGTTCACGCCGTGGACGCGGCTGGTCGGCCCCGCGCGAGAACCCTATGCCTTCGCCTGGCGCCGCCTGATCGAGAGCGGCGCCTCCCTGGCCTTCGGCAGCGACTGGCCCATCGTGACGCCCGATGTCCGCCTCGGTTTACATGCCGCGCTGACGCGCACCGACATGATGGGCGAACCGCGCGGCGGATGGCAGCCGCACCAGAGCCTGACGCTGGCGCAGGCCCTCGACGCCTACACGCGCGGGGCCGCCCGCGCCGAGGCGCAGGAGGGGGTGAAAGGGATGCTGCGCGCGGGCCTGCTGGCCGACATCACGGTCTTCGCGCAGGATCTCTTCGCGCTGCAGCCCGCCGACATCCCGCGCGTCGACATCGCCCTGACAGTGGTCGATGGGCAGGTCGTGCACCAGATGTCGTAGCCGCATGCCTACCGGCCCGCCATTTGACTCACCCCCGTAGCAAACTAAACATAGGTCAGCGCGATTGAGGGTGCAATAATACAGCTAGATGCTTGTATCAGCAGAGATACGATGCGGAGGAGTTACATGGCAATCGAACAGCGCACACCCCCCTATACAGAGCGAATTACTCGGGACCCCAATGTGCTCGTCGGGAAACCGGTCGTCAAGGGCACGCGGATTCCGGTCGAGTTGGTGCTGGCGAAGCTTGCCGCCAACCCCGACATCCAGGAACTGTTTCAGGATTACCCTCGCCTCACCGTGGATGATGTGCGGGCCTGTCTCGCCTATGCCGAGCACCTTGTTGCCCAGCAGGAGAAAGCCACGTCGCCCCACTAACCGCTGTTATGACGTTTCTGCTCGATGAAAACGTCGAATACCGGATTGCCACGTTCCTAAGAGATGAGGGGCATGATGTCACGACCATCGTCGAGGACTATACGCGCAGCATCGACGACCGTGAGGTACTGCATCTTGCCCAGACCGAGGGGCGTATCCTCATCACCAATGATCGTGATTTCGGCGAGTTGATCTTCAGCCACCGACTGCCCCATGCCGGCGTCATTTATTTCCGCCTCCCGCTCGATAGTGCTGCCGCTGACAAGATCACCCGGCTTCGAGAGGTGCTCGCATCTCACCAGGCGGATCTTGGCAGCTTTATTGTCGTTGCCCCAGCCGCTATCCGTGTTCGAGGCACTGCATCGGTGGAGGAGACAGACTAGCGAACCTATTATAGTCAGGCTCACGTGGGCCATCCGTGGGCCATCCGTGGGCCATCCGTGGGCCATCGGGTCCGTGATCGCCGGGGTGCTGCTATGGTAATACGGATGCGCGCGGGAGAGCAAGGCGTGCGCGTCGTCTAACGATGCGTCGCCTCGACCTCGACCATTGCCACGAGCGCGGATGGCCGCACCCCGACCTGACGCGCAATGGTCCACACCTTCTCCAGCGTCGGTCTGGTCCGGCCGCGTTCGATCAGCCCCACGTACGTCGGGTGCATGTCGCACCGCTCCGCGAGTTGTGCCTGCGTCAGCCCCGCATCCCACCGCACTCGTTGCACCACGCGGCCGAGCGCCACGGCATCGTAGTCCCCGATGCTGCCGATGTTCTCGTTGTCCACACCGTCAGCGTCGGGGCTGCGGCGTCCGTAGAACACAGATTATATTCTGTTTACATGTGAATGATGATATGATAAAGAAGCGGATCGCCATGCGTGATGGCGGGAAGCGTTGAGTGAGAGAGGTAGGGTATGCGTCCACTAGGGAACATCGTCGCGAGCCTCGGGATCGTCGCGGGCATCATCATGGCATCGTCACCAGCGCAGGCACGGGACATCGTCGCAGGGCATGGGGAGGCGCGGCGTGGGCCGACGTACCCGACACAACACGTCAATGAGATCTACGTCAGCGTCACGAAGACACGACTGATCAAGAATGCGAGCGACGCGCGAGACATTGCCACGCGCCACTACACCCTCGTTGTTTTCCTGTCCGTTCGGAACGCGAACGACGTCATCGTTCATCTTGACCCATCTTGGTTCACCGCGACCGACTCACTCGATCAGCCGCTGACGCTCGACGACGAGTGCTCAACCCTATCTGGTATCGACAGCGAAAATACCAGGATTGTCCAGGCATTCTATCCTCGTCTCTGCACGCAGGATTTCATCCAGAACTACAACGGCAACATCAATCCGAGGATGTCCGTTGGTGGGAGCATCTCGTTCGACGTCCCCGACGGCCAGCACTCCGTCCACTTGATATGGACTCCACAAGGGGCGATGGCTGGCAATATCACCTGGCCCATCAAGACCTGGACGTTTCGCTATTAGGAGCGCCGGTCGACCGACGCCTCCCTCGATCAACAGGACGAGCCCGCCACCGACGCATCGGAGCGGGCTCGTCGTCCATCCGGGCGTGCGATGTACACGCGGAGGAAAGCCATGTTCTGCATCCAGTGTGGGGAGCAACTGCCGGACCCTGCCAACTACTGCCCGGCATGCGGCACGTCACGCAGCGGAGAGCCCAGAACACCAGCGCGCGAACAATGGGACTATTCTCGTTTGCAATACAGACACTTCGCGAAGTGGGACTGGGATATGTTCGGCCGCAATCGTATCACCGTGGAGACCCTCAAAAGCGGGTATCCGTTCTGGGAACTTATCCATGAATTGGGCGGAAACGGTTGGGAAATGTGTGGCAGCAATGAAGATCCCTCGGCATTATGGTTCAAGCGGCGTCGCATCCAGAAATAAAAGGGCGCCTCGGTTCATGCCATGAAGCATGGACCGGGGTACCCGATGCGTGCCCCTGACGACGAGCAGTCAAGAACGTAGAAAGAGCCCCGGCTCCTCCTTGTACAAGGAGGAGCCGGGGCTCTTTCTACGGCGAGCTATCAGGGAAACACAGCCTGCCCATTGACCCACCGGAACGTTCCGGGCCGCGGCAGTGGGAATGCCCAGCTGCCCTCGCAGGCGTAGGCAATGCTCTCCTGGGTATAAACCTGGTCGTGGTCCACGACCATCGGGTCGTTCATCGCGCCGTCCGGGAGCGTCAGCGTGAAATGGTCCACGTCGTCACTTAACCCGCCCCACCACGAGAGAGAGTACTGCATCGGCGCCAGGCGCTGGCCGTGGAGAAGCAGGGTCGTCCATGGACGGTCGTAGACGGTCGAAGACACGACCATCTGGACACCACCCATGCCGTGCGCCGCGAGCCACTACTGGACATGGCCCGTCGAGGTGAAGCCGGAGTTGGGTCCGTCGGCGACGCCGGTCACTCCGAGCCGGACCAGGGCAGCCTCCTCGGGACCAGAATTGACGGGCCAAGACACCGATTACGGAAACGATGGCCAGACGGCTTAGATAAATCGGCACTCCAAATAAAGAAACCAGGGCTGGTTGCCCTGGTTTCTTTGCTATCCTGGCGCGCCTGACAGGATTCGAACCTGTGGCCTCTTGCTCCGGAGGCAAGCGCTCTATCCACTGAGCTACAGGCGCGGGTGTCCCTTTGCATCATACACCCTGCGTCTACGAATCCACAAGAGGTGGAAAGGAATGGGGGTGCGCCACAAGAAAGTTCCCCTGCACGCGCACAGCGGCCATGCCAGTTTGCCGCCGCACCGCATAAGGGAACTCTGCTGTGGCGCACCCAAGGAATGGAGTGCGCACCACTTTTTCGCGCGCGTCAACGTCGTGCGGGTCAACGCGGCCCCGGCATCCTGGCCCTGGGAGCGCCGGCTTCCAGCCGGCCTCGGCTGTCACGGGTGAGCGCCTGGGCGCTGGCGCACGCCGTGGCGGCAACCGTGGGCCGGCTGGAAGCCGGCGCTCCCAGGGAGGACGGCGCGCGAAAAAGTGGCGCGCACCCAAAAGAATGGCAGGGTCATGTAGTTCTCGATCTCGTGAGCGGTTCCTGGGGGTAGGGGCGTATTGCATACGCCCAGGTCACACCGCACCGGGCGTATGCAATACGCCCCTACCCTGGCCCGACCGTCCTACCCCGAGAAAATACATGGCTGCGGTCGCGCCTAACCCTGATGGGGCTAGCCTAGCGGTGTTCGCCGCCGAAGGCAACCAGTAGGTTGGCTCTATGGAGACGCAACGGTGCGGCCTTGTGTCCGCGAAGGCGGGACAGGCGCGATGCTCACCTCGATGGTGGAGACCATCACGGCGCTGTCGTCGGCCAGGATTTGTCTCCGCACGGCGGCGATCTGCCTGTCCACGGCGGTCAGCCTAGCGCGCACGGCCGTCGCGTCGTGGATGCTCCTGGCGCCATTCAGATGCGCCAGGAGGCGTCCGCGCGTCGCCTGGAACACCTCTAGACGCGCTTGCAGGTCATGGTAGCCGCCCGTGATGTCCCGGCTGGTCGAACCCGCGCCGACCAGGCCCGCGCCGGCCAGGGTCCGCAGGCCGCTCATGATGGCCTCGAAGGAGGCGGCAGGCGCCCGCACCGTGAGCGTCACCACGCCAGTCCCACCGACTCGACGGGCGCCGTCGTCCCTCGCGGATGAGATAGAGCCGCCCCGGCGGGCCGCCAAACCGGATACGGCGTCGACCGTGCGCCGCGCATCGGCGGCGGGCACGCGCATGGCCACCTCGCCGGCGCGCACGACAAGCCTCGTAGTGACCACGGCGGTTGGCCTCCGCTGCACGCGCGCCGACTGTGCGGGCTGCACGGGCGTCGACTGCACGTCCGCTGTGTTACCTGCTTGCACAGCTTTTCTTGACACTGACTGCGTGGGCTGCACGGGCGTCGACTGAGCGGGCAGAAACGAGCGGCTGTTGGTGCGTGGTACGGCGGTGAACCGGTGTATACCAGGTCCGGTAGGCGCTGACCTGCCAGTGGTCGGCGGCAACAAGGGTCCATGTATGGAAGGCTGCGCCGTTGTCGCGGATAGGTTGGTCGAACCCTGGTCGGAGCCGCTCCCCTGCACGGTGTTTGGGGACATCGCGGCCATGGGGGCCGGCATGCGGGTGGGACGGAGTTGCTGGCCCGCTGCGTGCGGTCGTGACGCGGCGGATGGAGTCGCGGCTAGTGGCCTGCCAACCGCGACAGGCTGCGTTGCCTGGGAGACGACATCGTAGCCGCCGATGACCGCCGCCAGCGCGGCCACCGCCGCGAGCGCCCACCAACGCGCGCGCGCCATCGAGCGCCAGGGGTTGAGCAGGAGATGTAGAGCGGACGTTGCATCGCCCTCCACGCGCGCGTAGACCGCGGCGCGCACCCTCGGGGACGGCTCCACGGATGGCAGGTCGCGTAGCGCGGCGTCGAGGCGGCTCAGGTCCGCCAGCGGCTGCTGGCAACTGGCGCACGCCACGACGTGCGCCGCGACGGCGTCACGGTCGGCTCCACGCAGTTCACCGTCGTGGTAGGCGACGAGCATGGCGGCATCGGGGTGCGCCGCGTGCATCATAGCCTCCCCTATCCCCTCGTCGTTGTTCATCCCTTCGCCTCTGCCGGTCCTTGTCCGTCGGCGGCGCCATCGCGATCGTATGCCGCCTTGAACGCCGCGCGCGCCCGTGAGACACGCATCTTGACCGCCGCCTCCGAGATGCCGAGGGTCGCCGCGATGTCGGCGTAGCCAAAGCCATGGACGACGTGCAGCAAGAGGGGCGCGCGCAGGGCCGCGGGCACGCCACGCAGAGCCTCATGCACCCCCTCGCCGACGGCGTAACGCCCTGCCAGGTCGCCGTCGTCGCCGACCGGCTCGGGCTGCCACGTCCCCGATTCGCCCTCGTCGTCGCCGCGCCGGCCCCAGGGCAGCCAGGAGATGAGCCGGCGCCGGCGCAGCACATCGTAGCAGGTATTGGTGGCGATGCGGTAGAGCCAGGGCGTGCGTCCCTTGCCCTCGGGCAAGCTATCCAGGGAGCGGTAGACCTTCACGAACGTGTCTTGCAGCAGGTCGTCGGCGCCTTCGCGGTCGCCGATGAGCCGATAAATATAGTTGTAGAGGGGAGACCGATACCGCGCGTAGAGCTCGTCGAAGACGGCCAGGCGCGCCGCGTCCGGCGTCGCCGCCACGGTCATGGTCCACCCCAGGTCGGCCAGCGCACTGCTCTCACTCACTACATAGGCCCTCGCACGGTAAGACGAACGGGGGCGTGAATCGTAACAAACGACGCGAGACGACGTTTCATGGTAGTGTATGATATGAGCGTGATAGCGTGAAGACGACACCCTACTTCGACACAGTTGTGCGCCACAAACACCCCGAGGTACGGCGTGAATGGATCGAATGGGTACTCGCTCATCCCATTCGGCAAGCGGTACAGATCGACGGCCGCATGCGGTTTTGGGGTAGCAAACCTGAGTTCCGTGGCCGCATATTACGCGTCGTCACCTTGGCAGACGGTCAGACCGTCCACAACGCCTTCTTCGACCGTGGGTTCAAAGTATGACTGGCAAGCTTAGAGGAACCGAATGAAACTGCAATACTTCCCCGACACAGACACCCTGTATATCGATCTGCTCGACAAGTGCGCAACGGTTTCGGACGAGATCGCGAATGATGTCGTGGTAGACTACGACGCGGACGGGGCGGTCGTGGGCATCGGAATCGACCTTGCCTCGGCCAAGGTCGACCTCACCAAGATCGAAGTCTCCGACTTGCCGAACGTCCATGTGCTGTCGGCAACTCGCCCGACTCCGGAGACCGCCTCCGTCGACGCGTAAGCTAACCCGCGCCTACGCTAACTCGGCAAGAGCCGCGAAGAGGCGTTCGTTATCCTCCAATGTGTTGTAAAAGTAGGGGGAGACGCGAATCAGGCCGGGGCGGGCGTCGACGATGATATTATGTCGAGCCAGGTGCGCCACGGTTCCCGCGGGGTCGTCCATGCCCAGGGCCACGATCCCGGTGCGGTGCTCATCATCCGGCGGCGACAGCAGGGTGTAGCCGGCGTCCCGCGCCCGCGCCATGACGTCGGCCGCCAGCATCAGAGTGCGCTCGCGTAGCCGCGCCGGACCGATCTCCTCGACGATCTCCAGCCCGGCCCGGCCCGCGTAGACCGCCGCCATGCTCGGCGTCCCGCCCTGGAAGCGCGTGGCGGCGTCGGCGTAGACCAGGCGGTCCGCCTCGAAGGTAAACTGGTGCTGGTGCGCAAACCAGCCGGTCACGCGCGGCTCCAGCGCGCCGACCAGGTCCTTGCGCACGTAGAGGTAGGCCAGGCCGGGTCCGCCCAGCAGCCACTTGAGCCCGCCCGAGACGAGCATGTCCACGCCTCCCTCGCGGCCATGCACGTCGATGGGGACCTGCCCCGTGCCATGGTAGTCGTCGACCAGCAGCAGCGCGCCTTTGGCGTGAGCCAAGTCGGCGAGGCCCGGCACATCCTGGATATAGCCGCTCTTGTAGTAGACGCGCGAGGTGGCCACGATGGCGGTCCGCTCGTCGATCACCTCCGCGAAGCGCTCCAGCGGCACGCCGATGCCGTCGTCGGAGCGCGCGAAGACGACCTCGACCCCCTCGCGCCGCTTGGCCAGCCACTGATAGGGCACGGTCGGGAAGTCGAGGTCGGCCACCACGACGCGGTTGCGCGTCCCATAGTCCAGGGCCGAAGCCACGGCGGTGAGGGCGTCGCTGGCGTTGGGCGCGAGCGCGATCTCGTCGGTCTCGGCGCCGATGATGCGGCCAAAGCGCGCGCGGGCGTCACGCAGCGCCGCCCACCAGATCTCGTACCAGGCCGAGGCGCCCAGGTCTTCCCACAGATCCAGGAACTCGCCCACGGCCGCACGAGAGCGCCGCGAGAGCGGCCCCAGGGAGCAGCTATTAAGGTAGGTCTTGCGCTCGAAGATGGGGAACTCGGCGCGGTAGTCCGCCAGGTCGGAGTGCGCCGCCGTCCGCCGGGTCTCATGCTGTTGCTCTATCATGCCGTCTGTCGTCCCCCTGGGCGTTGCACCGTGCGCTCGGGTAAGCAAATCGATCTCTCCTCCATGCAGCGTACCAGGTGGTACCCTTGGAGGCAGAAGAGGGACGATAGACGATAGAAGAGGGACACGACCATGGATACGACGACGTTGATCGGCGATGCGCTCCAACTGCCCCCGAACGCCATCGGCTACGAGATCAGCCGGTTCCTGAGCACGCACTATCCGACCAAGGCGCTGGTCGAGGACAACGGCGTCCTCTCCGGACTGGAGGAGTACAGCCGCGCCGGCCACTGTGCTCTGGCCCTTAAAGAGGGTCCCTACAACAGGCAACAGGGCCGCTGGTTGGGACCGGGACTCGGCCTGGTCGACGACGGCCATCAGACCTGGTACGAGGTGACCTGGCAGGGCCACGCCCTCCAGGTCCTGGCGATGTTCTGGAGCGAAGCGATGAATGCCTCGACGCACTACTACGTGCTGGCTGCAACCCGTGACGTTGCGGAGCGGTTCGTCGACGCGGTCGGCACGTGGAACATGGAACTGCGCGACGAGGTGCTTGTCTTTGACAGCGGCCACTGGCACAAAGACCCCGTCCTCTTCCATGCCATCAAGGGCGCGACGCTCGACAATCTGGTCTTGCGCGGCAGCCTGAAGGAGGATATCTATGCCGACCTGTCCGGTTTTTTCGCCGCGCGCGAGACCTACGAGCGATATGGCGTGCCCTGGAAGCGGGGCGTGCTCTTGGTGGGACCGCCCGGCAACGGTAAGACGCACGCGGTCAAGGCCATCGTCAACGCCCTGGCGCGGGACTGCCTGTACGTCAAGAGCTTCCGCTCGCAGGGTCCCGATGAGTACAGCATCCGCGCCGTGTTCGAGCGGGCGCGCCTGTCCGCGCCGTGCATCCTGGTGCTGGAGGATTTGGATTCCCTGATCACCAGCAACAACCGCTCGTTCTTCCTCAACGAGCTCGACGGTTTCGCCGGCAACACGGGCATCCTGACCCTGGCCACGACCAACCATCCCGAGCGCCTGGACCCGGCGATCGTGGATCGACCCAGCCGCTTCGACCGCAAGTATCCGTTCGACCTCCCCGCAGCCGAGGAGCGCCGAGCCTACGTCGCGCAGTGGAACCTGACGCTGCAACCGGAGCTGCGCCTCGACGACGACGCGGCGGCTCACATTGCCGAGGGGACCGACGGCTTCTCGTTCGCCTACCTCAAAGAGCTATTCCTCTCGGCCACGATGCGCTGGATGGCGCTGACCCAGCCAGGCGCGATGGCCGGGATCATGGCCGAGCAGGTGGAGGTGCTGCGCGAACAGATGGTCAGCGCCGCGCTGCTACCCGAGCCCGACCCTGAGCCCGGCGCGCCCTACCCCGGCGGCTTCATGCCACATAGTAGAGGACTGCAGTGGGGGCCACAGACGAGTATGACGGTGACGGCGCGCGGCTCGATTCGACGGGATCGCCGCTAAAGTACCGCTACCAGCGATGCGGGTGGGGACCGAAGTCAGCCCGGTAGTAGTCCTCGGTGTTCGTTCCGGGGGGGACCAGCGCGTCGACGCGCTTCTTATCCTCCTCGCTGATCGTCACGTCGTTGGCGGCAAGGTTCTCGTCCAGTTGCGCGACGCTGTTCGGCCCGATGATAGGGCTGGTCACGCCGGGCATCGCGTTGAGCCAGGCCAGCGCAAAGGCCGTCATGGTACAGCCCTTGTCCCGGCAGATCCCCTCCAGGCCGTCCAGGACGCGCCAGGTCTCGGGGCTGAAGTCCCCCGGATTCTCGCGTGCGTTGGCCGGCGCCTCCTGGTCGCGCCGATACTTGCCGGTCAGTTTGCCGCCCGCCAGGGGACTCCAGGGAATCACGGCCAGCCCGTAGGTCTGGCAAAACGGGATCAATTCGCGCTCGACGCGGCGGTCAAGGATGTTGTAGGGGGGTTGCTCGCACACGAAGCGGTTGAGCCCCAGGTCGCGGGAGACCCACAGGGACTCCATCAGCTGCCAGGCGGCGTAGGTGCTGGTCCCGATGTAGCGTACCTTGCCGTCGCGCACGAGGTCGTCGAGCGCGCGCAGGGTCTCGTCGATGGGCACACTCGACTGCGGCCGGTGGATCTGGTACAGGTCGATATAGTCCGTGCCCAACCGGCGCAGCGAGTCCTCGCAGGCCGCGATGATGTTGCGGCGGTGGTTGCCCCGCGCGTTGCGGTCGTCGTCGTTCATCGCGCCGTGGACCTTGGTGGCCAGCACCACGCGCTCGCGCTTGCCGCCCGCCAATGTCTTGCCCGTCATCTCCTCGGACGCGCCGCGGCCGTACACGTTGGCCGTGTCCACGAAGTTGCCGCCCGCCCCGAGGAAGCGGTCCATCATGCGCGTGGCTTCGGCCTGCTCGGTCTTCCAGCCGAACGTCATCACCCCGAAACACATCGTGCTCACCTGCACGCCGGTCCGGCCTAGCGAACGGTACTCCATCGTCATTTTCCTCCCTCATGGCACACGGCGCCCCGCACTGTTCGAGGCAGCCGTCATGCTCGCTGCCGTCGCACTGATCATGCCACACCCCTCGTCTTGATCTTGACTGCCCGCACAGAGCGTCGCCGTGGGCCAGGCACGGGATTCGATGGCGCGGACCACGCGTTGGCGTCGGCCGGGCGAGCGGACACCGATCACGCCTATCGGCGTCCCTTCAATCCGGCCGCTCACAACAATGGCTGAGAAGGGTCGAGCGGCAGGGCCACCGGCTGGCCGCCGTTGTGCGAGGACTGACGCAGGGCCACGATAATCTCCTGGTCGAGCCGGGCCTGCGCGGCGCCGTAGCTGGGCTCGCCGCCGCTGCGCACCGCCGCGACCAGGCTCATCAGGCAGCCGGCCACGCCGATCTCGTCGTCGTGCCACTGCACGCCGTGCCCCTTGACCGCGGGAGCAAAGGGGTTCTCCCAGCTCACGATCGGCAGGCCGGGATCGCCCGTGTGCGCCACTAGCGCCACCAGCGCGCCGCCGTCGTTGCGCTCCCACTGTCGCTCCACGGTGATAAAGAGGGGCGCTTCGCCGCCGGGGGCCAGCAGCGACAACTCCTCCCGCGCCTCCAGCCCCACGCCGACGGTGATGCCCATACCCTTCTCGGCCAGGAAGCGGCTGCTGCGCCACCAACGCAGCGCGGAGTCGTAGCCCACGTCGGTCCAGTGGAAAATGCCCAGGCGGCCATCCGCGAAGTCGATCAGCCCATGCTCCTGCGTCTCCGTGCGCGCCCCCCTCGTCTCGGCCAGGCGCGACAAGTGTGGCGCCAGCGCGTAGGAGCGCACGGCGCCCGTCACTCGCACCGGCACGGCGTCGAAGCCCAGGTAGCCGCGCATGACGCTGACGCCATGGTAGCCGTGGCCGGCAAAGTCGTTAAACGAGGTGTAGACGCGGCCAAACAGTCCCGACGCGATCAGGCGCAGCTTGAGCTGCTCCAGCGGACGGCGGTGGAATTGCTCGGCCACCTCGATCTTGAGCCCTCTCTGAGCGGCGGCGGCGATGATGGCGTCGGCCTCGCCGAGGTCGTGCGCGATGGGCGTCTCCAACAGCACGTGCAGCCCATGCTCGACCGCCATCAGACCCACCTGCCCGTTGGCGGCATAGGCCACGGAGACGACGCCGACCCGCGGCGCCGTCTCGTGCACCAGCCGGTCGAGGTCGGTGTACCAGGGCACGCCCAGGCTCTCGCCCAGCCGCCGCGCCGAGTCCGCGCTCCGGCCCCACACACTGACCAACTCCACCTCTGCCGGCAGCGCCTTGATGATGGGGCCATACAGATAGTCCGAACGAGCCGCGGCGCCGATAATGGCAACGCGCAGCGGCTGAGTGGTATTGGTCATGCTTTCCTTCCTATAAGATTCAAGGGACGTCCCTTGGCGTGCTACAGTGATTATGCGCGGCCCTGGAGATGCGCAACCTCCGCTGGATAGGATACTACCTGGCCATGGTACCAGCGCCATCAGTGCTGAACCGGGCAAGAATGCGTGATTTATGAATCTCTTGCGACGCCACATCCTAACGCTGCGGCCGCCCGAGGCCGACCTGCGGCTGCCATACGGCGGCCGATCCGCTGCAGTTCGGCGACCTGCGCCTGCCCGCGGGCGTGGGGCCGCATCCCGTCGTGGTGGTCGTGCACGGCGGCTACTGGCGCGCCGCCTACGACCTGACCCACGCGGAGCATATGGCGGCCGCGCTGACCGCGCTGGGCATGGCGACCTGGAATGTGGAGTACCGCCGTATCGGCAACGACGGCGGCGGCTGGCCCGGCACGTTCCATGACGTGGCCGCGGCCACGGACGGCTTGCGCGCGCTGGCGCAGGGGCGCCATCTGGACCTGACGCGAGTCGTCGCGCTCGGCCATTCCGCTGGCGGTCACCTGGCCTTGTGGCTGGCCGCGCGCCACCGTATCCCGTCCGGAGATGCGCTGTTCAGCCCGCGACCGCTGACGCTGCGCGGGGTCGTGGCCCTGGCCCCCGTCGCCGACCTGGCGCAGGCCTGGGACCTTCGACTGAGCGACGGCGTGGTGCGCGAACTAATGGGCGGGACGCCTCAGGAGCGCCCCGCACGCTACGCCACGGCCTCGCCCGCCGCGCTGCTGCCGCTGGGCCTGCCGCAGGTGCTCATCCACGGGTCCGGGGATCGCCACGTGCCCTACGTCGTCTCCCAAGACTACCAGCAGGCGGCGCTAAGGCACGGCGACGACGCGACCCTGATCACCCCGCCGCGCGCCGACCACTTTGCGCTCATCGACCCGCGCAGCAAGGTATGGCCCAACGTGGCCGCCGCCGTGTCGCGCCTGCTCTCGACCGAATCCACGGCGCCAGCCGAGCCGTGAGCCTCGTGAACTATGGAGAACGCTAAACGAAGAGCCTGGCCACGGGGTAGCTAAAACCCGGTACCACGTCCTTACCGTCAAGGGTGTTCCCACCAGTCAATGTTGTCGCCGCGGTGTCGCCAGGTTGCCATACGTCGACCTGCTGCCAGCGCGGATAAATAATCCATACCAACCGCGTGCCGGCCTTGAGGTACCGCCCTACCTTGAGGTTCATGGCCGGACGGTACTGGTTGTCGGATGCGATCTCGACGGCGAGGTCAGGGGCAAAAGGGATCATCTTGTCAAGGTCGAGCTGGGGCAACAGTGCGGCGCGGATAAAGCCGATGTCGGGCAGCAATCCGGTGTTGGGCTGACCTGTGTGCTCGAAATCGTAGACCCCGTCGGGCGGCGTCACCTGGCCTAGCCCTTGTTCCTCAACGTAGGCGTCGAGCGCCCGCAGCAGCCGCATCGTGATGAACAATGCCCTCGGCTTGCTCCCTGCCATGCGGACTAAAACTCCCTCCACCACTTCATAGCGACACCCGTCGTCGTCCGGCCAGGTCAGCAGGTCCTCGACGGTCATAGGGCCGACCCCGGGGACGACCTCGGCCCAGGGAGCAATGGGTTCCGGTGGTAGCGCGCGCATAGCAGCCATAGGCCCATTATCCTCCGTTCGTCGGTCATGGTCAACAAACTGGGCCGAGCTAGGGTGTGCCCCGAGATTGTGGTTGCCGCCTGACCATGAATGGTCATGGCAGGACACGGACCCTGAAGGGTCTCCTCTCACCCATCATCCGGCGCGCGCCGGGCTCCCACGCCGACCTTTTAAGGTCTGTCCCTGCCATGACCTTTCAAGGTCAGGCCAGCGGCGCTCGACATTACAATCGTGAGGTACACCCGCCGAGCTACAGGTGACAGAGGGAGAATCGGTGGACTCGTGAAGCTACGCGGCCTCTGCCCAGCGCAGCAGGAACTCGGCGCACAGGCTGTTGGCCCAGGCGAACCAGGGCCGGGTGAAGCGGGTGGGATCGTCGGGGTCGACGCTCTCGTGCATGTAGCCGGTGCCGGCGGTGGTCGTGGCCAGCATCTCCACCAGCGCGTCGCGCTCGGCCGGGTCAGTCGCGGTCAGCCCCTGCATGGCCAGGGCGATGGGCCAGACGTAGCCCCGCGGCGTATGCGGGCTGCCGACCCCGCGCGCATACCGGCCCACGACGTAAGAGGGATTGTCACCGCTCAGCGCGAAGCCTCGCGTGCGCCGGTAGTCCTCGTCCGTGGCCGCGCGGTAGCCCAGGTACGGGATGGAGAGCAGGCTGGGCACGTTGGCGTCGTCCATCAGGGTGTGGTTGCCCCGCCCATCGGTCTCATAGGCATAGATGCGGCCGTGGCGCGGATGGTCGACGAGACCATATATATGGATGCCGCGGTCGATCTCGTCGCGCAGCCGCGCGGCCTCCGCCGCCAACTGCCGATCGTCGTAGACCGCGCGGGCGATCTCGACGACATGGCGCAGCGCCACGACCGCGAACATATTGGCCGGGATGAGGTAGCCGTAGGCGCAGGCGTCGTCGCTGGGTCGGAAGCCCGACCACACCATGCCGGTGTACGCCGATGGCGGGCCATGGCCGCCGTGCGAGAGCGTGTCGAGCGGCGACGCCGGGCGCGGCCGCTCGAACCAGTAGGGTGAGTCGCGGTCGTGGCGCTGCTCGACGCGCATCACCGCGACGGTGTGCCGTAGCATCGCGTGGACCGACCCATCGCAGACCGCGCTGTCGCGCGTGGCCTGCCAGTAGTCGTGCAGCAGTTGCAGCGGATAGCACAGCGAATCAAGCTCGAACTTGCGCTCCCAGACCCAGGGACTCGCGGCGGGGCGATCCGAGGCGTGCTGCCGGCGCTGTCCGCGCGGCGCGCGCATAAAGGCGTTGGCGTAGGGATCGTGCAGGATGTAGGCGGCCTGGCGCCTGATCAGTCCCGCCAGCAGGCGGCGCAGCCCGGCGTCGCGCGCGGCCAACCGCACGTAGGGACGCACCTGCGCCGACGAGTCGCGCAGCCACATCGCCGGGATGTCGCCCGTGAAGACGAAGGTCGTCCCGTCGTCCAGCAGTTCGGTGGTTGTCTCCAGCGTGTTGGGGAAGCAGCGCGCAAACAGGTCGGCCAGCGCCGGCCGTCCCGCCAGCCGCGCGCGCATCTCCCCAATCAACTCATAGACCGCCGGATACGGCATCGGCCGGGACCTCCCCTCGCGCGTCGTGTTCCTGTCGCGCGATGATTCTCTTCGCTATAGCGGGCCGTAGGACGCGTCCGGCCCATGTATCGTACTATGCCATCGCCATCGCCGCCCTGCTGGGCTTGCTGGCCATGGCGCAGCAGTATGTCTTCCCAGCCATCATCCCGCATTGAGCGGCGCCGCGGGACACGCCAGCGCGGCGTAGAGGCCGGCGAGGTCCGGCCCCGGCTCGGCCCCGACATCCTCGCGCAGGGACCGCCGGTGCTGGGCGTACGTCGCGCGGATGCCGCTCGCGTCGCCGGCGGCGTGGTACAGCAGCAGCACGCGCCGGACGAGGGTCTCGTCGTCTGGGCAAAAGTCCAGCTCCCGCCGCCGGCAGGCCAACGCCTCCTCGAAGCGGCCGGCGCGCTCATACTGGACCGCCGCCAGGTCGAGGGCGCGGATCGCCTCGCACTCCCAGTGGCGGCGCAGCGGATACGTCCACTCCTCTCGCAGGTCGGCCAGGAAGCCGCCCGCCACCAGCAGCGGCAGGTTCCCGACGCCGTCCAGGCCGCCGGCGCGCAGGCGGGCCAGCCGTGTCTGGAGCGCCTCCAGGTCGGACTCCCAGGACCGGCCCAGCTCCGCCGGGAGCAGGCGCAGCCGGCCCGCGTCCTCGGCCAGGACCGTCGCCGTGCTGCCGTGGGCCCGCAACAACACGCGCAACTCGTGCAAGAGGTTGCGCAGGCAGCGGCCCCCCGCCCGCGCGTCCACCTCCGGGAACAGGTCCGCGCAGGCCTCCTCGCGCGTGAAGCCCTCGGCGCCGTGCGCAAGGGCGTACCACAGCAGTTCGCGCCCTTTGGAGCGCGACCACCAGGCGCTGCCCAGCGGCGCGCCGCCGATGGAGAGCATCGGCGGACCGAAGAAGCGCAGGGCCACGTGCGCGGCACGCTGATCGGCCGGCGCGCCATTCCTGTCGCGCCCGCGAGCGCGCCGTTCCCGTCGCGCTCCAGCGCCGAGGATTGCAGCCTCGCGCGGCGTCAAGGGATAGCCGCGGGCGCGGGACAGCGCCCTGGCCAGCGCGCGCGACCGCCGGCGGTCCCCCTGCAAGGCGCAGACGCGCGCCAGGTGCGCCCGTGCGCGGGCATGCAAGGATGCCTCCGCCGTGGCCGCGCGGACGGCTTCGTCGAGGGCGGCGCGGGCGCCGGCGTCGCGCGGGCCGAGCAACAGCGCCCGCGCCAGGTATGTGGCGGGAGCGGTCGGGGACGCGCCCGCCTCGAGTTCGGCGGCGGCGGCAGCGGCATGGCCGTTCTCGGCCAGGAGCAGCGCGAGCATGGCGTGGAGATAGCCCGCCAGCCCGTAGACGTCGGTCTCGCACACCTCCGCCAACGCGGCGTGCAGTGCCCGCGCCGCGCCGGCGCGGTCGTCGAGCGCGCCGAGGGCATCGGCCAGGGAGGCGTGCAGGAGACCGCGCAAGCCGCGCCCGGCGCTCCAGGGCGACGAGAGGGCCTGGCGCAGCAGGTCCGCGCTGCGCGCGTGCTCGCCGCGCTCCTGCAGCAGCACGGCGCGGTTGTTGACCAGCTCCAGCTCGGCGTAGGGCGACCCGTCGCGGGCCGCCCGCGCGTGGGCCTCGTCGTACAGGCGCTCGGCCTCCGCCACCTCACCTAGCACATGACGCGCGGCGGCTAGCGCGCGGAGGGACAGGAAGCGGACATAGGCCGCCCTGTCGTCCGCGTCGTCGTCCCCGCCGGCCAACGCCAGCAGGTCAAGACCACGCCGCAGGACCCCGGCGGCGGCGCGGTGATCGCCGCCGAGGCCGTGCGCGATGCCCAGGACGGCCCAGGCGTAGGCGCGCGTGAGCGGGTCCATCGCCGGGTCGCGCGCCTCGGCCAGGGTCCGCGCATCCTCGACGCATCGGGCCAGGCTCCAGGGGCGTCCCCGCGCCGCGCAGCAGTGCGCTAGCAGGCGCAGGCGCTCGATCCGCTCCAGCGGGGTCTCGGCGTGGAGCGCGCGGATCAGGCCGTGCGCCGCGCCCACGCCCTGCTCGGTGAGGCGGGTGTGCGCCGCGACGAGCGCCAGCGCGCCGCTCGCGCACAGAGCGGCGCGCGGCAGCAGCGCGGCGACGGCCAGCGCCAGCGCCTCCCGCCGGCGCCACTCCCACCATGAGACGCGGCGCGCCGCGCCCACGGCGCGCTCGACAGCGCCAGCCTGGGCGAAGAGGTGCGCCGCCTGCGCGGGATCATACGACGCGAGGGCCGCCGCTGCGGCGCGGCGCAACGCCGCCAGGATCGCCGCGTCCAGCCCTGCCTGCACGGCCTGCCGGGCCGTCTCACTCAGCCGGTCGTGCGCGTCGTCGAGGCGCTCCAGCAGGATGGTCTCATCCCGCAGCCGGGCGAGGCGCCGATCGACGGCGGCGGCGGACAGCGACAGCGCCGCGCCGAGCAGCGGCGCCGTCGCCGCGGGCAGCACGCCGAGCAGGTCGACGACGGCGCGCAACTCGGGGTCCAGGGCGGGCAGCACGCCCTGCCGCAGCCGGTCGACGACGGCGGCCTGGCCGCCTTGCCGGTACTCCACGGCCCAGGCGCCCCCGGAGCGGCCCGTGCCGGCGCGGAAGCGGTGCTGTTCCTCCGGGTCGAGGCGGAGGTCAGCGCCCGTCAGGTGGGCGACCTGCCCCTGGTCCTCCAGCCACTGCCACAGCGGCGGGAACGACAGGCGCCCGGGGTGGCTGCTGAGCAGCAGGCGCGCCCGCGGCGGCAGATAGCGCAGCAGCCGTTCGACGACCGGGACGCTCGCGGCCGAGCGGTGGACATCGTCCAGGATCAGCAGCACGGTCTCCGTATCCGTATCCATGCCCGCGCCCGCGCCCGCGCCCGTATCCAGCGCGCCGACGATGTGCGCAAGCAGGCGCACCTCATCCCCCGACGGCGCCGTGCCGCTGACCGCGCGGGCCAGGCCTTCCAGCAGCATCCGTGGGGTCTCGTCTATGTCGTCGACCGCGTACCAATAGACGCGCATGCCCGCCACGGGCGCGTGGGCGAAGGCGGCCAGCAGCGCCGTCTTGCCGGCGAGCGACCCCGCCGAGAGCAGGACCAGGCGGTGCGTCCGCACCAGGTCGGCGAGCATGGCGGTCAGACGGGGCCGCGGGACGTGGGGGTGGGGCAGCAGAGGGAGGCGGCCTTTGGCCGCGAGGAGCGGGGCAAGGTCGGTCGTGCCGGCACGGGGCTCGGGCTGGCTAGTGGTCATCGGGAGTCTCCGGCGCGATCCATCGCGCGCTACTGGGATTAGGCCGCCTGGCATCCTCTGGTACCACGGTCGATTGAGAGCATGATAGCACGCGCGATGGGTAAAGCGGGCAACCCTCACCCCCCGCCCCTCTCCCGACCGCGGGGCAACCCTCACCCCCCGCCCCTCTCCCGACCGCGGGAGAGGGGAGCAGGAGCGCTCACCACCCCTCCCACTCCGTGGGACCCTACCCCTTCCCTTCTCCCTGTGCGCGGGAGAGCCGGTTGGGCTGTCGGCTCCGCGGAGCCGAGAGACCAATCCGCATGGGGCAGGGGTGAGGGCTCAAAAATGCGTCAGACGGCGCTCAGACAGGCGCCCACTATAATCGGTCCCGGATCGTGTCGCGTGGATACGACCAGGAGCGTCGCCACAGCAGGAGCGTCGCTACAGAACGAAAGAAGGATATTCGCCATGCGTTCCCTATCTCCATCCGTCTGCCATCGTCTGCTGGCCCTGTTGCTGGCCCTGGCCGCGTTGGTGGCCATTGCCGGCGCCCCCGTGGTCTATCCCATCCAGAACTACTGGCCGTTCTAGCGAAGCCGTCGCTCACCACGCCCGTCGGGGTAGAAAGTTGCTCGAAGAAGAGAGGAGATTCGGCATGTCGCTCACATTCGCGTCCTTGCGCCACACCCTTTGGTCCATCATCGCGCTCGGCAGTATGGTCGCAACGCTGCTCGGGCCGCCGATGGCGACGTTCGCCACGACCCATGCCCACGATCTCACCGCGCCGCAAGTCGGAGGGGACTTGTACCACATCGACACGGATACCGGTCTCTATACCCAGGGCGACAACGGCTCAATCCATCTGCGGCTATTCAATAGCCCGATAGGCATTCCCTCCGCGAACGGGTGGAGTCTGCGCGACCCCAGCCTGAACGCTACGACGGCCACGGGCACGATTACCCCGACCGCTATGCCCTTTGATCTGCGCATCGCCCCCACTACCGGTGGACCGACGCTGGCCACCCTCGCGGCAAGGGCAAAGGGCGCAACGTTTGGGATCGGGCTTGTCTCGGTCGGCGGCGTCACGCCGGCCACCGTGGCCGGACAAACGAATGGCGACACGATCACCTATCCTGCCGTCGCCTCCCTGAGCGACGTCACCGTCCGCGCGACCGTGTCGGGGTTGGATGTCGGCGTGACACTGCCCGACGCGAACGCGGCCGGGTCCGTCGTCTTCGCCCTGACGCCCGACCCACGCACGCATCTCGACCAGCAGCCGGGCGGCGCCATCGTGGCGACGCGTCCGATTACGACCTACGCGCGCAGCGGCGATCCTTATGTCGTGCAAGGCCCGGAGCATGTCGTCGGTCCCGCTAGCGCCACCGATAGCAGTGCCGACCCCACGGCCCTGGCGCGGCCGGGGGCCGTGAGCATGGCTCTCGCGCCAGGCTCCAACGGGCGCCAACTCCTGACGCTGACCGTCGATGCCGCCTGGCTGCGCGATCCGGCCCGCGCCTTCCCGGTGCACCTCGACCTGCCGGTCGCCCTGGCCGCGCAGGCCGCGCACAGCCACCTGCTTGGCACGGTTAACAGCTGCACCCCCGACGCGGCGGGCGCCCCGACCTTGGTTGTCGGCCTGGAGGGGAACTGCGCGTACCATGGGCTGCTGCGCTTCGACGTCGCGCAGCTCCGCGGCGACGCGCAGGTCGCCACGGCCACGCTGCGCCTGTACACGCCGAATCAGACGGGGCCGACCGGTGTGCTCATCTATCCCAATGCGCCGGCCTGGCAGACGGAGCCCCGGTTGGGACAGCCGCTCCCCAGTTGGAACGGCGCGCCAGCGATCTCGGGCACGGTCGGCATCGCGCAGAGCGCGAGCGACGGGCACTGGCAGAGCTGGGATATCACCGGCCTGGTCCAGCAATGGGTGCAGCGCGGCTACAGCTACAACACGGGGATCACGCTGGTTGGGACCGGCGGACCCGTGCTCTTCGCCGCGCCGTCCGGCAGCGGCATCACCCTCGGCAATCTGCCGACGACAAGCCTCCCGACAGTCTCCACGACGCCTACCGCCTCCAGCCCCATTGCTGGCCAACACTCTCAGGCCAACTCCTCGTTCCATGCCGCAGCGGGCGCGACGCTCTTGCTCCGCGCGGACGCGGGTCACACGCGCTCGCGACACGGTGCAAGCACCGGGCGCATCGCCGCACATGCCTTGTCACGGCGTGTACGGGTATTGCCCCAACTCGACCTGTCCGCGAAGGACGTCGCTCGCGTCCCACGGCTCGCGACGCGGTCGCACATCCGTCCCCACACTGCTATGACCGGGGAGCCAACCGGCGCCTTCGTATCCGTACCCGGGCAATGCTATCTGATTCCGGGCGCGCCGAATCTATGCCTGCCGATGATGGCGCCGCCCGACATCACCGTGGGACCGCCCGCCGTGAGCCTGCCTACTCCACACCAATGCTATCCGCTGACCGTAGCAGGGCAGAAAACCGGCTATTGCATCCCGATCGTTGATCCGAATCAGGCGATCTGCGTCACGGACGCAAGCTGCGTCAATCCCGCTCAGACGCCGCCGCAGTGCTACACGGTGACGAACACGGCACGGGGCATCTGCCTCCCGACGACATCGCCCACGCCGCTCAATCCCGCTCTATGTTACCGCATCCCAGACATCAACACGTGTCTGCCCCTGGCAGCCCCTGGCGTGGATCCGTCCCCGCCGAGCACAACGCGGCTACGCCCAGGCGGTCAGCCCCCCATGGCAACGCCACCGCCCGTCGGCGGCTCCGCCAATCCACCGCCGTCCACGGTCCCAACGCGCGGCACGGTCTTGGGATGCCTTACGTCCTTCGTCCGGACATCCGGCGGCGGCCCCATTCTTGGGAGTACCCAAACCCAACCCCTCGCGCCAATCAGTTCCGTCTCCTGCGAGGCCATCGTAGCGCCTGCGGTCGACATGGTGTACTCCAGGCCTGGCGCCGCCAGTGGGACTAACAGCTCCGGCTCGATCGCTTATAGCGATGGCTCGTACGTCAACTTCGGCATCGCGTCCGCAGGCTGGGACCAGAGCGAGATGGACAACGTGTATAGCAATGGCCCCAACCGGGTACTATACGGCAACTACGCCCGCTTCAGCATCTCCCTGAATTGCGGCAACCAGTCGCCCGGCGAGAGTTGGTGGGGCGTCTCAAACAGCGGTGCCAACCCTAATCTGGTAGGATCCTCGTTCGACGTACTACAGCGAGCGTACAACAACGGCATCACCCCCATCGTCAATCCAAGCATCGATGCGGGGAATTGCCCGAACGATCAGGGTATCGAATTCTCCTACAACGAGTTCCTGGATTACGGCAACACGCTGCGCAACCACTTCTCCTCTTTCCCGCGCCTGACGTATTTCGAGGTCCAGAACGAGCCGAACGTGCAGGGAACGAAGACCGAGCACGACGCGAACGGCAACCTCATTAGCAAGCCCACTGGCACGCCCACGTGGGTCTACAAGCAGAGCGACCCGAGCGTCTACGACTACTACTTCACCAACGCCGCCATCGGTCTCTACGACTCGCTGACCGTCAACGGCATCAGCAACTGGGTCGCCTTGACTGGCGGCGTGATCGCGCCGACGGCGCAACTCGACACCTGTAGTTCGGGCACGACCATCCTGGCTCAAATGGAGGATGCGGTCGCCACGGCGGAGTACTACGGCGTCCCACCACAGTATCTCGGGGCGGCAGTCCACCCGTACAGTTATGCCGGCGGCGGGAACTACTACTTCCCGTACTGGTACAACTTCGACACATACTGGGGCGTGAGCCAATATACGGGCTTCGACAACATGTGCTTCAGCTTCGAGGACATGGTCAACAACTGGACCAACGCCTTCCCCAACATGCCCGTGATCATCAGGAGATCAATTGGGGCGCCGGCGCCGTCTTTTCCCACGATGGCGACCCTTACACCCAATCCAACGAGACCAACTGGCAGGCGGCCTACCTGGCGGACGTCTTCACCTGGATGGGAGACCACGGCTTCGCCGCGTCGGACAGCCCGCTCCGGCTGGCCTGGTTCACGATCAAGGATTTCGCGCTTCCGGGCGAGGTCGATTCCACAGGGAGCCCAATTGTGCATGCCCTGGGACTATACGATCAACAGGGCGCCGACACGAAGTCCGCTCCCCTACCATATTGTCCGGGAGATTCGGGGCTCCAGAATGCGTACACGGAACCAATCATCTACGGCCAGATGGTGTTCTACCGCTGCTACTAGCAGCCGGGCGGGAGCTGGACGAGAGATGTGAGAAGTACATCATGCGTGCGCGGCGCGCCACGTGTACGATGATACAGTGAGCGCAGGCGCGGCCTTCCTCCGGCACGTGTAGCGCGGGAAGGCCGCGCCCGCACCCGAGCCAGTACAAGAAAGGAGAAACAGAGATGGCCCGTATGGCCCGTCACAGTCCGGGGGGCGGCGCCCGCGCGGCCTGCCTATCGGCCCTCATCGCGGCGACGCTGCTGGGCCTGGGGGGCCACGCGCTGCCCAGCACCGCGCCGCGGCCCCCGGCGGCGCAGGCCAGGCCTGATGCGCCGCGCTACGATGAATGCATCAACGGACCTGGCCTCTACGACCCCGCCGTACGCACGGTGCGCGTGGGGCTGCAGGTCGACGGCGAGGCGCTAGACGCGCGGACGCACCGCCTCTTCATCGTCAGCGGCCTCAGCCCGAGCAACGGGACGCCTATGCCCTCCGCCACGCCCACCCCCTCCGCCACGCCGACCCTTGTCCCGACCCCTGGCGGCCCGACGGACACGCCCACGGGGACGCCCCGCCCCACCGTCGTGGCGCCGCTCGCGCCCCCGCCGCCGCAGCCCCTGCCCCCGTCGCCCTACATGTCACAGGTGGCCGTGAGCGTGCTCGACACGACCACGCGCCGCGTGCTCAGCACGCGCCCGCTCAGCTCGCTGGCCCCGTTCCTCGTGCCGGAATTCGAGCCGGCGCGACCGACCATTGCGCTCGACGACCGCGCCGGCCGCGTCTTCGTGCTGGCGGCAAGCGCATTCATTGCCTTCGACCAGCCGGTCACGACGACCAGCGCCGTCGATGTCCTCGACGCCACCAGCGGGGCGCTGCTGCGCGCCGTCCCGCTCGCCGGGGTCGCGCTGGCCGTGGCCACCGACCCCCGCGCCGGCCGCGTCTTCGTCCTGACCGCCGAGGCCACCCTCGGTGGCCGCGGCCTGGGCCTGGGCCGCGTGGCCGTGCTCGACGCGCGGACGGGGGCCGTGCGGGCGGTCGTGGACGTGGGCGTCGGGCCTGTCGCCCTCGCGGTGGACCCGCGCCGCGGCCGCGTCTTCGCGCTGACCACAGGCCCATTCATCGCGCAAGTCGACCAGAATGGCGTGGGGTACCAGGCCCCGACCGGGCCGGGCAGCGTGACTGTGCTCGACGCCGCGCAGGCCACCGTAGTAGCCACGGCCACGGTCGGCCTATCCCCCCTCAACCTCGCGGTCGATGCGGACAGCGGGCGCGTCTTCGTGGTCAACGCCGGGGCTGGCTACAAGGCGCCCCAGCCACCGTACCCGCTGGCGAGCAGCGTGAGCGTGCTCGACGCGGCCACGGGAGCGACCCTGCGCCTGCTGGCCATCGCCAACCTGGCGTCAGCCATCGTGGTGGACGCGCCCGCCAACCGCGTCTTCCTGTTGGGCGACGCCGGCGTGGTCGTGCTCGACGCCACCAGCGGCGCGCCGCTGGCCGTGCGCGTGACGGCCCCCGCGGAGGGCGACGCCACCGACCCTGCCGCTCCTACCTTGTTTGCCGTCCCGCTAGCGGCCGACGAGCGCCGCGGGCGAGTCGTCCTGATCTATGATCCCGATACCTTGCGCGAGGCCGAACGGGCCGATGCCTACGTCGTGGATGCGCGCAGCGGCCAGGTGCTGACCATGCCCTCGCACCTCGTCGGCTACGCGCCGGAGGAGGTGGTGGTGGACGCGCACGCCGGGCTGGCCTACGTCCTCAACGCGGGCGCCGACTGTCCCATCGACAGCTCGTCCGCGTCCGGCAGCGTCAGCATCTTCTCCACGTCGCCCTAGCCCCCATACGGCCACCGATTGCCATGATGCCCGCCGATGGCATGGCCCACGGCCTACTCAGCGCATCATGCGTGCGCGATGTGCCTCGCGTATGCTGGGTGTCAAAGGGCGTGTCCCCCCGTGGCACGTGCGAGGGGACACGCCCATGCCCGATCATAGTCGGGAGAATGGAGGGAGTTTGAAGATAGTCAGCCTCAAGGCGCGCGCGCTGGCGCGCCTGGCCTGCGTCCTCGCGACGGCCGCGATACCGGTGCTGGGTCCGGGCGCCCGGCCCGCCGACGGCGCGAGGCGGCCGGCGGCAGGGGCGCGTCCCGTTGCCGGCGCGCTGGCCGGCACCGTCTGCTCGCACTACCAGCCCGAGACGCCCGACCCCGCCGTGCGGACCATCCTGGTGGGGTTCAGTCCGGGCGCCCAGGCGCTCGACGCGCTCACGCACCGCCTCTTCGTCGTCAACACACTGACGCCCAACGGCAATGCCCAGGGCGCCGTGAGCGTGATCGACACCGTCACCGACCGGGTGCGCGCCACGCGCCCGTTGAGCCCGCGGGCTCCCTACGTCGTGCCGGGGCCGCACTCCATCGCCGTCGATGAGCAGACCAACCGCGTCTTCGTGCTCACGACGCGCGCGTTCGACGCCCAGGCACCGAGCACGGCCACGAGCGTGGTCAATGTGCTCGACGCGACCAGCGGCGTGCTGCTGCGCGCCGTCCCGCTCGACCACACCGGCATCGCCCTCGCGGCCGACGCACGCAGCGGCCATGTCTTCGTCCTGACCGCCGAGGCCGCCTATCTCCCGACGGTTACGGGATTCGTGTATATCTCCAATCCCCCATTGAGGCCTGCTCACGCGCTCGGGATGGGCCGCGTGGCCGTGCTCGACGCGCGCACCGGGGCGGCGCAGGGCAGCGTGGACGTGGGCCAGACGCCCGTCGACCTCGCCGTTGATCCGGACGCCGGACGCGTCTTCGTGCCGGTGCGCGGACCGCTGGGCACGTTGACCGACCGGCGCGGCGTCCCGTACCAGGGTCCCCTCGGTCCGGGCACGGTGAGCGTGCTCGACACCGTGAGCGCGACCGTGCTGGCCACAACCACGGTCGGGCTGGCTCCCAGCGCCCTCACGGTCGACGCGCGCAGCGGGCGGATCTTCGTGCTCAATGGGGGGCCCGGAGCCGAGGCGATCAACCCGCCGATCCCGGCCGAGACGAGCGTCAGCGTCCTCGACGCGGCCACGGGGGCCACCGTGCGCACCGTGGCGATCGACAACCTTTCCTCTGCCGTGACGGTGAACGAGACGGCCAACCGCGTCTACCTGTCAACGTACGGGGACCTGGTCGTCCTCGACGCGACCACTGGCGCGCGCCTCCCCACGCGCGTCGATTTCGCGGACCCGACCGAAGGGCTGGGTGGCGACCTGGCCGTGCACGCGGCCAACGCCTACCCGCTGGCCTCCGACGAGCGGCGCGGCCGCGTCGTCCTGGTCAACGACGAGGACCCGCTCCGCTCCAGCGTCAGGAGCTATGCCTTCGTCGTGGACGCCCGCAGCGGGCGCGTGCTGACCGACCCCTCGCACCCCGTCGGGTACGATCCGCGGGACGCGGTGATCGACGAGCGCACTGGACGGGTCTTCCTCCTCAATAGGTTTGCCGATTGCCCCCTCGATGCCGAGCCGTCGGGCAGCGTCAGCATCTTCTCTACGTCGCCCTAGCCGCCCATGATACGCATCCTCCCGGTGGTCATCGTCCTCGCCGTCGCAGCCCTGGCGGCGCGGCCACGACGCGGGGACGTGGCCGGCGCCCTGCGCGGCTGGCCCTGGCTGGCCGCCGGTCTGGCGCTGCAACTGCTGTGGGTGCGCGTCGTCTCATCCGCGGCGTCAGCGTCGGTGTCGTCCGTCCTACCCGGCCTCGCGCGGTGGGCGCCCTGCCTGGCACTGGGCCTGGCCCTGCGGTTCGTCTGGCTCAACCGCCGCTACCGGGGCCTGTGGGTGCTCGCCGCCGGCATCGGGCTCAACCTGCTCGTGATGGCGGGCAACGGCGGCTTGATGCCGCTCGCGCCGACCAGTCTCCATGCCCTCGGCGGCTCACCTAGGCCCGTGGGGACGGCTCTCGCGTTCAGCAAAGACGCCCTCCTGAGCAACGGGGCCATCCGCCTGGCGCTGCTGGACGATCGCCTGGTCTCGCGAGTAGCGGGGCTGCGCATCGCCTGGAGCCTCGGCGACCTCCTGATCGTCGCGGGATGCCTGGTCACGGTCGGCGAGGACATCTGGCGCGGGATGCGGGTTGTCCTACCGAGCCAGGACCATGTCGACCAGCGTCCGCGTTCCCTGCGCGTCGCCCACCGCCCAGACATCGCGCGGCGACACGGCCGCGACCGCGCGCAGGGTGCTATCGCGACCCGTGTCCGGGCTAGCCGCAAGGCGCCAGCGTCCGCCCACCCACCGTGCGATAAAGGGGCGCGCGCCGGTGGCGGTTGGACGGGACCCGACGGCCCAGGCGTCGTCCGCGGACAGCGCGGCGACGGCGCTGAACGCGGCGCCGCTACCGTACCCGAAGAAGGCCGACGCTGGCGCCGGCGGTAAGACCGGCCCATCCGTGACGCGCCAGCGCGCGCCATCCCAGCGCGCAATGAGCGGCTGCCCGGACGTGCCCACGCCGGCTGAGCCGACCGCCCAGGCGACGCGCGGCGACGCGGCGGACACTCCGGCAAAGAAGCTCGTACCCACGCTTGGGTCGGGGATGATTTGCCAGTGCGGAGTGCAGCTCGCGAGAGAGGAGACGAGCTGACCATGCGCGCCGCGCTCCGGCAACGCTCGCCCGGCCGCAATCCCCGTCGTCAGGAGAGACGCGCCGAGAATCAGGCTGCCCCCGGCAGCGATGGCGCCTGTCCTACGCCGCGAGGCCATCACGCGCTACTGCCCGTATTCGCTGAGGAGGCGGCTGACCTGGGGACGACGCAGCTTGTGCAGGGCCTGCGCCTCGATCTGACGCACGCGCTCGCGCGTAATGCCCATCTTCTCGCCGATCTTCTCCAGCGGGTAGACGTGTCCGTTGCCCAGACCGAAACGTAGTTGCAACACCAACTGCTCGCGCGTGGTCAGCGTTTCCTGGAGCACGCGGTGCGTCTCGTCCTTGAGGATGCGCTCGTAGGCGCGCTCGTCCGGCGCCTTGGCGCTCTCGTCGACGATGAAGTCGCCCAACTCGCCCTCCTCCTCCTCGCCGACGGGTGTCTCCAGCGAGATGGGGGCGCGCGTGGCTTTGAGGGCCTGCCGTACCTCGTGCATGCCCGCGCCCAGTGCTGCCGCCAACTCCTCCTCGGTCGGCTCACGCCCCAACTCACTGGTCAATTGCTGGGTCACGCCATACATTTTGCTGAGCGCCTCGCCCATGTGGACGGGCAGGCGGATGGTGCGGCTCTTGTCGGCGATGGCGCGCGTAATGGCTTGCCGGATCCACCACACCGCGTAGGTCGAGAACTTGTAGCCGCGACGCCAATCGTACTTCTGCACCGCGCGCATCAGGCCGATATTGCCCTCCTGCACCAGGTCGAGCAAGCCCATGCCGCGCCCCATGTACTTCTTGGCGACGCTGACGACCAGCCGCAGGTTGGCCAGCACAAACTCCTGGATCGCGGAGCCGTCGCCGGCCTCGACGCGCTTGGCCAGCTCGACCTCCTGGGCCATCGTTAGCAAGGGGACGTTGCCGATCTCACGCAGGTAGGTCTGCACCAGGTCGGTATCGCCTGGCTCGGTCTCCAGGGCGTCAAGCGCGGCGGACAACCCGTCGTCGGCCTCGTGTTGCCGCGCCTCCTGTTCGTTCTGAACTACCTCGATGTTCGCGTCGAGGAGCGTGTCGGCGATCGCCTCCACATCGGCCGGCGCCAGGCTGTCGCGCTGGGCCAGCGCCTCCAGGTCCCCACGGCGCACGTAGCCCTTCTCGCGTCCCTGGGCGATGAAGCCGGCGACGCTCGCTCCGTGTGTCGCCGCCTGTCCATGAGGTTTGTCGTTCACCGGTCTACCCCCTACCTCACCCTTTGAGGTTCATTGCTCTGTGACCACGCATGCCATACAGTACCTGATGGCTAGCGGTCCCATCAGCGGCCTGGAGACCGCCTGGCTCACGGCGCGATGCTCCGGCCTATCCGGCTGTCGCGCTACGCCTATGCTCACCCGATCAGCCGCACAATATATGCCAGGGGCAGTTAGCCATAGCGACTCACACCCACTGCAGCTAGTTAGGCGACACGTTGTCACCGGGATCGCCCATCTCGCCCATCCGGCGGAGGATGGCCAACTCCCGCCGCAACACCAGCAATTCGGCGTAGAGCCGATGCTCGACCCCCGGCGCCTCGAGCAACCGTTGACGCTCCGCCGGTTGTAAGATGTGTTCTAACAGGCCGGCAACCTTGTAGGACAGCGTGACCGGCTCGTCGGGCAAGCGGATGTGCGCCACCTGCTCGTGACTGAGCGTCAGCAGCATGATGACATAGCGCCGGCTCACTTGCCGCACCTCGTCGAAAAGCGCCCGCAAGCGCTCGCTCGGCGCATAGTCGTCGGAGAGCAGTTCCACATCGCCGGTCAGGTAGGGCTGGTCATGGTACAACCGGGTCACGCGGAAGCGTTGCCGTCCCGTCGTGCTGATGTTGCTGCGGCCATCGTCGAGCGGTACAACGGCGGTGACCTCCGCCACCGTCCCCACCTCGACGGTCCGGGCGGCCGGACTGATGTCCGGGTGACCATCGCGGATCAAGAGCACACCGAAGCGCTGGTCGCCCGCGAGCACCTGGCGCAACATGATCTGGTAGCGCGGCTCGAAGATATGGAGCGGCAGCACCGTTCCAGGTATGAGCACGGTCGTAAGCGGGAATAGAGGCAATCGTTCCGTCTTCATAACCTTCTCCCTCATCGGAAGGCTGCGTGAGCATAGCACGAAACGGCGGAGCCATAGACGTGGTACGTGTCATGCACCACCTAATCTGACGGCACTGTCCCGACGCATTAGTGTACCGTCATCGGGTCCCGGACCACGAACGCAGTAGGCAGTTGCCAGTTGCCAGTTGCCAGTTGCCAGTTGCCAGTTGTCAGTTGTCAGTAGGCGGTGGGCAGTAGGCGGTGGATCGGACTGGGAGCGCGGGCGGCCCGCCCGCTTGGTCCCGTCCGCGGGACGCAACGGTGGGCCGAGGGTGCGGACGGCCCACGGACGGCCGGATCGGCAACCCGCGTCGGACGACATCTTTCAAGGTCGCGCCACGATGCGCTACTCTATAAAAACATGGTGGGAATGAGGAGAGACGATGAGCGACGCCAACAACGACAGCAGCAGCACGGCCGCCGAGCGCGACGAGGCGTATACCGAGACGGAGACGGACGGTGAGCCGGGCCTGAGCGGCGGTGAGTACCCCGGGTCTGAAGACGAGCTGGCCACGAAAGCGGACGACCTGCTCCCGGAGGGCGAGTCGACCACCTTTGGCGGCGCCCTCGGCGACTACGGTCCCGCGGGGACCATGGGCACGATCGACGAGTAGACAGTTGCCAGTTGCCAGTTGCCAGTTGCGAGTAGACAGTTGCCAGTTGCCAGTTGCCAGTTGCCAGTAATTGACTGGGAGCAAATGGTGCGCCTGCACTGTAGCGGTTGGCTTCCAAAAGTAGGGCGCTCCGACGGTACCTTCTGGCAACTGACGACTGGCAACTTGTT
>JAABUQ010002421.1_pt1 | contig 37026 bp, 39 predicted proteins | sample 5560001 | NCBI WGS metagenome assembly JAABUQ01 (sample SAMN10711888, study PRJNA513371) | rock metagenome | isolation source: Antarctica rocks | place: Antarctica: Victoria Land, Finger Mt nord | collected 2015-12-18 | reverse complement strand
GGAAAAGGATGCACTTAAAAATAATAATGTTGAGCCGGCTTTTCCGGAAGGCAGTATCGGTTTTTTAAATGCAATCAGTGCTATTGGCACTAAGTTTCAGGCAGCAAAAGTGATGGGGCCTCAAAGTCAAATAAACCATGCTAACGGTGAACAAACCAGCGGGACGCTTTGGTTTGATTTTATTCATTAATTATAAATGACGGGCTTGTTTAATTTTGTTCAATTTATTTCCGATGCTTCTTTTATCACCTAAAAAATAGTAAAGCTTTCTATAATTGATAGTTCATGCCTGATAGCTCATCAAATACAAACACCAACTTTATGGGCATAAAAGAAGCATGCTTGTCAATACTAAACACGTCGAAGGAGTTGATCTAAATTTAAACAGTCCCTAATACTAAATTAAATTTACCCCGATGAAAATCATTATGAAAAAATCTTTTATAAAAAAATTTCCTCTAAAACCTTTATCAATTTGCGGCTCCTTTCTTATCCTGTTGGGTTTAAACATCACTGCTTGCCTGTTTCCTTCTTATGTTGTCTGTCAGACAAAACCGATTAAAACAAATGAGGATCTATCGGCTATAACATTACCTCCTATAACATTAAAAGTACAACAGGTTGCTGATAATTTTGAAGCACTTACAGCAATGGCCTTTCCGGGTAATGGTGATATTTGGGTGCTGGAACAAAAAGGCAAAATACGTGTAATTAAAAATTGGAAATTAAATGATTCGCCCTTACTTGATTTAAAAAGCAAGCTTATAAAAGTAAATAATGGTTATGAGGAGCGGGGTTTGTTAGGGATCGCACTGCATCCCCGATTTAAATCCAATAGAAAATTCTATGTGTTTTACAGTGCTCCTTCAACTCAAAAATCAGATCATAAGGAAGTAGTGGCCGAATATACATTTCCGGCTAATTCCAGTCAGATCGATCCGAACAGCGGACGTATTATACTTACCCTTGAAGATCTTGAGGGAAACCACAATGGCGGTTGTCTTGAGTTTGGCCCTGATGGCTATTTATATGTTTCATTTGGTGATGGTGGCGGACAAGGCGACAAGCATGGCAAATTTGGTAACGGACAAAAAATGGATACTTGGTTTGGTAAAATCCTGCGTATCGATATTAATACCAAGTCTGGTTACACTGTACCTAAAGACAATCCTTTCGTTGGCAAGACGGATGTAAAACCGGAGATCTGGGCGTATGGCTTTCGTAACCCTTACAGATTCTCTTTTGATAAAGTTTCTAAACAAATGTTTACCGGTGATGTTGGCCAGGATACCTGGGAAGAAGTTGATATTGTTAAAAAAGGAGCTAATTACGGTTGGAGATTAATGGAAGGAACGCATTGCTATAACCCTGCTACCGGCTGCGAGATTAAAGGACTTACAATGCCAATAACCGAATACCACCATAGAGAAGGCGTATCTGTTATAGGCGGTTATATTTATAACGGAAAACAATCGCCTGTTTTAAAAAGTAAATACCTGTTTGCCGACTGGACAGGGCGGGTGTATTATTTACAGAAAGCAGGTGCTAAGTGGCAAAGGGGTAAGGTTACATTACAGGATTTCGCCCAAAACTTTAAAATAACAGCATTTGGTGAAGATCCGGCAGGCGAACTATACGTACTGACCAATCCGGATACCGGACCGGGAAACACAAAGGGAATTCTTTATAAGATCGTTAAAAACTAAACTAAAAACAATCTACTATTAAAAGCCTTGGACTTGCAACCATTTCTCTGACAGCTTGGAAATTATGGAAAGCAGTTCGGTTACTTTAGCATCCACGTCTTTATACAAACCAAACACTTTCAGGACATAAAAAGCCTTTACTTTCATTATGTGTGCTGTTAAAGCTTTCAGTAAGCTGATTGATGTTAGGCCCTGTTAAATTTCTATCATAAAAATTTACAGTGCTTCTTTTAGGCATATAAAGTAGGTGTCTGTCTTCTGTATTGATATAAAAAGCATTGGAGGTTCTATGTTTTGATGTGGTAAAAGAAGCATTGAAAACAGTTGAATGAAATTTAACCAAGCTCTATAAGTAATTGAATGAAACAAGCTGTTTATTTTACCTATTCTAATTGGCAAAACATCTGTACACTTTATATATTGGTTCAAAAACCTGCACAAGCCGGAGACTATACTTTGAAAATTCAAAACTACAATTCTATACTTTAAACTTAGGGGAAGCTACAGAAAATTGATTATTCAAACAATAGTGTGTAAAAGCAGCAGGTTTTAAAACCCTTCTCAACTGGTTAAGTTTGGCATAACGTAACTTCAACTTAAAACATTTAAAAATTTCATCGTGCCAACAAAAAAGCCTCAAATCTTTCGGCTTGAGGCTTTCTTTATGTAGGTAGCGGGAGCAGTTCTTGAACCTTTGTTATTCTAAGATACTTAAATTTGGTTTTAAGCTAAATAAGTTATCTATTTAAGCACAAATAGCTAACTAAACACATTCGGGCTAAACCTACCCATCACCTTTTTTGCCACCAAAATTGCCACCAAGCATTAAAATTGGTGGCAATTTTGTATGTTTGATGTGAACTTAATCATCGCATCATGTCCAAATCTACTGCCGGCACCATCCGGCTTGCCCTTCGCTTAGATAAAACTTCTAAAAAAGATGGTAAGGCCCCGGTTGAACTGATCTACTCTTTACATGGCCAACGGAAACGGATCTCCACCGGCGTTAAAATCTTGCCGACAAGTTGGAACGAATCAAAAAACCTGGTTAACTATATCAGTAAGGCAGAAGCCAAGAAGTTTTGCCCTGAATTACCTTACAATGACCTGCCGTCGGAATCGGAAGTTGAGCAGCTGAATGCAGAACTCGCATTAAAGAAAAAAGATATTGCCCGCGCTGAAAACCTGATCGGAGAAGATCAGAAATTCAATTCCGAAATGATTGCCGCCGCGGTCCGGGTAACCAGTGCTAAAAAGTCCAGAACTGAAAAAGTAGATGCGGGGAAATACATGGTGGACTTTATAGAAAACTTAGTTGAAGAAAGCAAAGCTACCCGCAACCTGCTGACATTGAAAGCCTACACTTCAACATGTAACCACCTCAAAAATTTTGAGCTGGCAAAACGTTTAAAAATCACGCTGGAAGATGCCAACTATGGTTTCTTGCAAAGCTTTTATAATTACTTAATTTCAGAAATTGATCTGATCAATGTAACCGCCTCGAAGCATGTAACCATTCTCAAAACGTTACTTTCATTTGCCAGAAAGCACGGGTTTCAGGTAAACCAGTCCTACCATGACTTCAATATCAAAAGTGAAAACCTCGAAGTTATCGCTTTGACCGAAAATGAATTTCTGGCCATATACAACATAGACCTTTCGGGAAACAAGCGATTAGCGCAGGTACGGGACGTATTCTGCTTTTCTTGCGTAACCGGGCTGCGGTACTCTGACCTGGCGCAGCTGCGGAGGGAACACATCAAAGGGCACGAAATCCATTTGACGGTAACTAAAACCCGGGAGATCATAAAAGTGCCGTTAAACTCCTACTCTATCATACTGCTTGACCGTTACAGGTTGCACCTACGCCCTTTACCTGTCATCAGCAATCAAAAGCTTAATGTTTACATTAAAGAGTTATGCCAGATGGTAGGAATTGATGAGCCTGTACAGATCGTTCGGTACAAGGGCGCAAAACGCATAGAAAATACCTATCCCAAATTTGAATTGATTAGCGCGCACACGGGAAGGAAAACGTTCGCCACGCTATCGCTGGAAAAAGGCGCGAACGCAGAAGAGGTGATGAGCATGACCGGACACCGCAGCTATGCATCGTTTAAACGGTACGTTAAGATTACGGAAGAACGCAAAAAGCTGGTCATGCGGAAAGCCTGGGGCGCGCCGGAAAATTTAAAAGTAGTGGAAGGGGGTGAAGGATGATTTTAGAAAATGAATTTACTATACTTTTAGACCAATTTAAATACTTAAACAGTGCATCTTCATTATTGGGCACAGATTATTTAGACAAAAAAGAAATGTTAATTTATGGAGAAATTACTCCCTATTATGATGTTAAAACCAATCAACAAAATGCTGGAGATGATTCTGCAGAATTGGAAAAAGTAATAACGAATATTAATAAATCTTTTTCTATTACCAACGATCCTGATATTACAAGCGTTTTATCCGAAATAGAGAAAAACTTGTTTTTTTTACATCAAAACAAAGAAAGCCAAATCTTATATTCAAAGAATATACTCCGGAAATTTCTACGAATTTTACCTTACATCGATATAACAGATAATTTGGAGTACAATGCAAAACAAGCAAGACTAACAGAAGAGCAATTAGAAAACGCCAAAAAGAGTATAAACTTCCTGTGTTATGCAAGCCATCATAGAGCTGCTTTTAACTTTTTAGAAAAATATATTAGTAATATGATGCTATTGCTCTGGACTTTTAGCGATGGGCTACATTCTGTTTTATTGAAGCTCGGAATTTCTCTAATTGATCTTCAAAATGATCTTGGTATTCATATTTTGGGGAGAGTAAGCCACCGATACCTTGAGAGCGAAAATTTCACAGATACTGAAATAAACAAAATAGCAGGGCCAGAGCTAACAACTAAAGATGTTGCATTGGCACTTATCCATTTTTTAGATCAGAATATCCAAGAACCAAACGTATACAATAAGGAAACAACAGAATCAGAAAACGAAAATCGAGATAATCGAATTGCGCTAAAGTCATTCTTTAAAAATGAAGAAGCCTTTGATAAACTGATGGACTTTATGACTTCAGAAAACTTTATTTTAAAAGGGAAAACCGGATTAATCTGGAAAGGGTATAGTTACAAGTTTGCCTCATTCTTTAACGCATTACAATCAGAAGGTTTTTTGAAAAGCAATAATCTATCTGATAGCGAACTAGCTGAAATAGCTGAAAAAACTTTTTATCAATTTAAGGTAACAGGCAGGAATTTACGTAACAAGAACTTCGTAAGTTTTATTAAAGAATATCAGGAAATTTTATCAAGGTTTAATCAGAATTTTCCAAACCTTCCACAAAAAACTTCCAAAACTTCCTAAGCTTCCATACATTTTTTATTCTAACTAAACCTTGTATTATTTCGATGAAAAGAAATAATTATGGATGCTTTGGTATTAATTAAAACTGATGAGTTACGCCAACTGATCCGTGATGAATTGGCAACAGGCGCACCGCAAAAGGAAGCTGCTAAGCCTGTTCTTCCGCTCATCACCACAAAACAGTTATGCGAGTTTTTAGGACTTACAGAACCTACAATTATCCGGTGGCGGCAGAAAGGTAAAATACCTTTTATGCAAATTGGCAGTGCTATCCGTTACGATAAAAATAAAGTTATTGAAGCTTTAGAGGTTAAAAAACAAAAAAGGGTTTAAATCATGCTGCCACACGATTCAAACCCCAAAGTACCTTTACCTGATAGTCAGGGCAAAGATAATCAGCCAGGTTCAATAGAACAACAAAAGCTGGCCGCAGAAATCCGTTCCGCAAACGAATACCGCCGCGTACTAAAAGAATTAGCCTCTTATCCAGCATTGACGCGGCGGCAATTAAATATCATTACCAAAATCGAGATCGCCACCCTTTGCCGTTGCCTTTTTGAACTGGTTCACGACCGCAAAACAGTTGTGATCGCTTATACGGCCAGGTGCATCTATACCGGTAAGCGGGTTTATCATTACGCGCTAGCCAGTAAAATCCAAAAGGAAGGAGGCGGCGAATGTGTGCAACCTTAATCGAAATACCGGAAAACGCGACGACAGCTACCCGCGGCAATACTGAAGCAGTTATTAAAAAACTGGTCCCTAAACAAGTGATCCCTAATTTAATGGACTTAGCTCGGTCTGCGGAATTAAAGCGGCTACGTCATAAAGGGGGTATCAAAAATGGCTATTAGCTATTTAGACTGTGTAGATGAAACCCCTAAGATTCAGGAACCTATCATACACAATAAAATAATAGAAGGCTTGCTGGATAAAGTAATCCGAATTGATTTTGTGCTTTTAGCGTTTCCGGAAGTAGAAGGAATCAACAAAGAATTATCAGACCTTGCGCCTTTTGTGCTAAATGAAGATGGATCATTAAATCAAGATGGCCCTTCGGAAGAATCAAAACGCTATTTGGAATTAAACAAGGAACTGGCAAAGAAAAAGATTAACAGTAAGCATCTTATCATTAACGTTATCGAAGAAGTCCTTCGGTTAGCGGTAGCCAATAACTGGGGCTTATGCAGAAATGAGACCTTTATTTATCTCTACAATGGGGCCTACTGGCATCTTTTCGATAAGAGCGAAATAACTTCGTTTTTAAGTAATGCCGCAGAAAGGATGGGCGTCAAAAAGATGGAAGCTCGGCACTATCGTTTTGCTGAAGAACTTTTTAATCAATTTTATTTTTCTGCAAATCTTCAAAAAGTAACACCACCGGCATTGACAACGCTAATTAATTTGAAGAACGGGACTTTCCGTATTACGCCAGAAGGGAGCATACTACAAGGCTTTCAGAGAAACGACTTCTTGAAATATCAACTACCTTTTGAATATCAACCTTCGGCTCCAGCTCCTATTTTTTATTCATTTCTCAATAAGGTACTTCCTGATATAGAACGCCAAACAATATTAGCTGAATATTTGGCTTACGTATTCATTCAGCCCGGCGTTTTAAAATTAGAAAAAGTTTTATTTCTATACGGAACAGGGGCAAACGGTAAATCTGTATTTTTTGAGATTGTTAACGCTCTTTTAGGTAAGGAGAATATCAGTAGTTTTTCCTTGCAAAGTTTAACCGATCAAACTGGTTACTATCGGGCAAGCCTTGCTAATAAATTAGTTAATTACGCTTCCGAAATAAATGGCAGCCTTGAAACCGACTTTTTCAAACAACTTGCATCCGGAGAGCCAGTATCTGCGAGGTTACCGCATGGTGCTCCTTTTGTTTTAACAAATTATGCTAAGCTGATCTTTAATGGCAATGCTTTGCCTAAAGATGTTGAGCATACCCATGCGTATTTCCGCCGCTTTTTGATAATTCCGTTCGATGTTACCATTCCGGAGGCAGAACAGGATAAAGAACTTGATAAGAAGATTATAAATAACGAACTGGCCGGGGTTTTCAATTGGATACTTGGGGGCCTTGAACGTCTTTTAAAGCAAAGAAAATTTTCAAAATGCGACGCTGCGGAAAGGAAAGTTAACGACTTTAAGAAGGAATCAGACACGGTAATGCTGTTTCTTGAAGAATTTAATTACGATAGAGACAGTATTAATACTGTAAAGCTTTCAATTATCCACCAGAAATATAAAAATTACTGCACAGAAGGCGGATTCCGTGCTGTCTCAAACAGAACTTTAGCAGATCGGCTAAGAAACTTAGGTTATGATGTGAAAAGGATTGATGTGGGGAATGTAGTTTATATTAAGGTCAAAGAGCAGCCAAATGTAGATAATGTAGATAATGTAGCTCAAAAAGAATCTTTTTTTTAACATGACACCAGAGCAGTTGCGGTTCGTAAAGTTCGTTCGTACTAAAATGGTTTTTAGTTTGCGGCTCAGAACAGAAGATCAGGGATTAAAACCGGTAGCTATTTCTAAAGAGGTAATTAATAACTATTTTTTTAGTTCTCGTGCTTTATATAATATTAAGTGTTTAGTTGAACTTGGTGAACTGAAAGTTACACAGCCTTTAAAACGATCCTATTACTACGAAGCTTTAAAGCCTGGGCCGTTTGATTTAAGCCTGTTATTGGCAAAGCCTATACCGGCAGATTTTGTAACTCAAACGATGCTGCACAATTTAAAAAGGGTTTCATTGCCGGCTGAAGTAGAAAGTACTGATTATTTTAATTTGTTCCTAAAATATAAAGAAAAACGCCCTGATCTCTTTTTTAAAGTAGATTCGTTTAGTGGACGGGTTCATACCCCAGTGAGTAGCTTAAAAGGCACCTACAGACCGCATCTGTTGTTGAATGGAGAGGAAATAACAAGTATCGATGTTACCACTATGCAGCCTTTATTATTAGGCAGACTGCTTTCAAATTTTATAGGCGAAAACGAATATAGCAACTGGATAAATTCCGGAACCGATATATATTTAAAACTCCAGGAAAAGGCTGGTTTAGAAACCAGGGATGCTGCTAAAAAGAAGTTTTTTGAAATCCTCTTTGGTAAACCAACTCAAGAACTTTCAAGCCTTTTCGGAGCCTCACCATGGATCAGCTGGATAAATCAATACAAAACCGATATTGAAACAAATAATCCGCATCACAAAAAGAAACCTCATAGCAACTTAGCCTGGTTGCTTCAAAGTACGGAAGTAGAAATAATGCGTAAGGTTTGGACTTGTTTAGCAGAAAAGAGGATTTGCTTTTTGACGGTTCACGATGAAATAATAGTACCACTTAGCAGATATAAGGATGCTGAAAGTATTATGCACCTTATTTTAAGCAAGGAATTTACTTATTATAGAATATCGGGTAAAAATAAAATTACATCTGAACCTACATTATCTACATTATCTACATTAAAGCCGGTTGAAACGGCGGCGTTGGAAGAAAATAAAATTATATCTGAACCTACATTATCTACCGAAATACCAGAAGTATTACCCGTTACGGTAACAAATGATTCACGAAAAAGACGAAAAAACGACGAACAAGCCGCTACGCCAGTTTGGAATTTGGACTTCAATTTCTCAAAGTTACCGGCGGTCCCGATTAAATTGAACCCTTGGGAATCAATTTCAGATCCCGCAGCATTTGTTAACAGCCATTTAGAAATATGCCGCCGCAATAATGGTAACAAAACTTTCCTGCCGTACTATAACCGGTTGCGTCAACTCGAAAAATTAACAGCCGAATAACAGAGGAAAGGGATCGGTTTTACTTAGCTTTCTTTTTGGCTTGGTAGTCTTTCAGCCCAGTAGTAAGCATTTCGATGTATATTTCTTCTAATGTTTTTTTGATACCCTCATCCTCCAGGTCAAGTTGAATTCTTTTAATTGTCCGGTGTGTCTCATCGGGTATTTGCTTTAATGTTATAGCAGTCATGTTTACTTTATTTACTACAAATAAACTAAAAAAAATATTTAAAACAATTGTTTTAATTGAAACATTAATTACTATAATTGCAGTATAAATAGTTAATACTATTAAAAAAGCAATTACAGTTTATTTAAACTAATTTCTATATGAGCAAAAATATAAACACGTCGTAATTTAGGTTGAGAACGCCGGACTTTTGAAAGCGGAACGCGGCACAGCAACAAAAGAATTTGTAAATAAAAAAGCCCTCTCGACCATGAATCGAGAGGGGAAAAAAATTAAACCATTTAACTAAACAATCATGTCGAAAGTAGAAGAAAATCAGAACAAAGAAGCAATCGGGTTTATAGCTGCTTTTCAGAAAAAGGCAATCGAAACAGCGGAATTTACAGTAAAGAACGGACCGGCGTGGGATTACGAGCATGAATCCTTGGAGTTTACCGAAAATACAAAAGCATTAATGGCTACGCTGTTAACCGTTGCTTATGAGCATGAAAGCATTGCCACGGATTTTAAACAAATTTGTATGGATGCTATCATAAGCAGAATAGATTCCGGGAAAGATATTTGGCAGGTTAAACAACTGCTTAAAACATTCGAGTTGCTAAGTACGGTGATCAATGCTTGTAAGTCCTACCAGGTGGAAATATTAAGCCACGAACGTCAATATGATGATCTATCAATGCAAATAAAGAAATACATCAAGTGGGCCGACAAACAAGATGTAGCCCTTGTAAATAGTAATTAAACACTCACCCTAAAGTAGAAATAAGCCATGAAAAATGAATTAGCCACAGCACGAATTGCCGAACTTAGAACCTCGGCCAATAATATTGCACAACTCGAACTATCCGAGGCGCAGGAATTAATAAACGATAGCTCATCGGCCGCGCACCATCTTCATATTGAAACGTTAGAGTTTTTAACTTTATTTAGGGCCCTGGCGGACTTTAATAGCTTTAATGACAGCATACTATTTTTTCTCCAGCAAGCCACAGACAGGTACATTAAAAGTAATCCTGCTGCGGCGGGGGATGCTTTGGATTATTACTCTATGTTGATGCGGCTACTCCATGTTATTGCTTTTGAGCGAAGTTTCATAGACAAAAAGCTTCGGCAATTTGACATTCTTTCGGATGAAACAGAAATATTTGAACAACTTAAAGAGGATGAAATCGCTTCCGCCTAACCGGTAAAGCGGTTTTGATCCAAACCCTCGGTAACGACTTGTTGCCGGGGGTTTCTTTTTATATTTAATGCGTTTTTTATATCTGATCGTTAAAAGATACTTATGGAAGTATTTCGTTCAAGGTTTGAAAACGACGAGAAAACGCCGAGAAAAGAAAATAAAGATTCCGTTCCGGAAAGAGGAAAAGTTAATTCTGGCCGCGGATAAGTCTTATATAGAAACATAATTCAGCTTTTGCCATCGAAAAGTATATTAAAGTATAGTTTTAAATCGTAATTTGTAAGCTACAAACCTGTCATAAGCTGTCAAAACTTGACATTTTATTAGACAGCACACTTTCTATATTTTTTTCTTTAAAACACTAAAATTCGTAGCGCGAAATTTATTAGTATCCAGTAATTTTAGTATTTTTATGTAGTTGATCACAAGATAAAAACTGGACGGTTGGACACTAAAAAAAAGAAGGTATTAAAAACGCTTGAAAAGTATCAGGGCATTGTTACCAATGCTTGCGGATCTATTCATTTGGCGCGTTCCACTTACTATGAATGGTTGAAAACTGATCCCGACTTTAAATCGGCTGTTGATGAAATACAGGAAGTTGCCATTGACTTTGTAGAAGGCAAGCTAATGGAGAAAATTAGGGGAATTCAATGTACTGCCGTTGATAGTAAAGGGAATACGACGGTGTACAGCCAGCCGCCCAGTGATACGGCCATTATTTTCTATTTAAAAACGAAAGGAAAAAAACGTGGTTACGTCGAGCGATCGGAAATAACCGGCAAGGACGGCGGCGCAATATTAACAAAGCAACAGGATTTAACAGATTTAACAGAAGAGGAACTTCTCGGACTTGCGGCGACATTGCAAAAATTAAGTACATAACGTGCTACTTGAAACCAAAAAAATATCGAAAGTGACTAATAATAAACAGAAAAATGCCTTATCAAATCAAAGACACACCGTACAAGTTTCCCTTTATCAACGAACTTACCATCGATCAGTTTGTAAGATTACAAGCCGCAAAAAGCGATCATGAAAATTTAGAAGTATTAATGGGGGATTTAAGTGAGTTGTCAAAAATGGATAATGCAATTATTAAAATGACTGCATTTATCGGGCTACTCGATGGCTTAACAGCCGAGATAGAAAACTTTTTGAAAAACCCGGAGAAACTACCAAAAGGCGAAAAGTTGACGATCATGGCCACCGAAATCAACCTTGGGCCAAACCTTGTTAAACCCCTGTTTTGGGAAAAAAGACACTTAAGAGGGCTAATCAAGTCCATGGGCAAAGATCCGTTTAATAGCTATCACCTTTATAAAACCCTGGTTGGTCATTATACCTACTCTATCGTTTCTAAAATGCCCTTTAAAGAGGAAAAAGCCGCCGAGTACACTGAGGAGGTAATTGCAGATTTATCATTTAAAGACGTAATCCGTATTGGCGACTATATTTTGTTTGCTGAACGGGATTTATGGAACTCTAAAAAAGACTCTTTGGCATTGGCGTTTGGTGTAAAAGAAGCTTGGATAAAAGCAAGGTTTAATCTATATAACCCAAATTAAACAAAGGCAATAGATTAAAAAATCAGTTTTGAAAATTCATTGATCTAAAAAAGGTAAAAACATGGCAGACAGCAGCAGTACAATAATAATTGATGTAAAGATCAATGCAGAGGAAGCAGATAAAAGGGCCAAAGACTTAGTTGTATCAATAAAAAACATTCAGGCGGAACAGGTTAAGCTAAAAAAGTCAGGCGATCAAAACTCTATTGCCTATACCAACAATGTGCAGTCTCTTAAAAATTTACAGGCAGAGCAAAAAGCATATATTACGATCAGCCAAAATGCAGCCGGTAGTAATAATGCGTTACGTGCCCAACTGTCTTTATTGACTACACAATATAATAGTTTAGGCAAAGAAGAGCGTAACGGAACCGCTGAAGGAAAAGCTTATGAAGCGCAAATCCGCTCTATAACAGATGAACTAAAAAAAAATGAATCTGCCGTCGGCGACAATAGAAGGAATGTCGGCAATTACGCGGATTCCCTTAAAAAAAGCCATTCTACGGTTACCGGCTTTGGAGAAGCAATAAAACAAACAGGTATAAGCTTTGGTTTTTTACCAACTTCTGTTACCCGTGCAGGAACGGCAATAACTAATTTTGTCGATATACAGCGACAACAAATACAAGGCTTTCAGCAAATAAAAAACCTACAAACAGAAGCTACTGCAGCAACCGAGGCAGCGGTAGCAGCAACCGAAGCTGATGTTATCGCCCAAGAACAGTTGGCGGCAGGTGAGATCACAAGGGGAGAGGCAGAGGTTATCGGCACGGCGGCTACTAATGCACAAACTACCGCAACAGAAGCCCAGACCATAGCAACCGAAGCGGCGGCAGGCGCAACGGGGCTTTTAAGTTTAGCTTTAAAAAGCACCGGCATAGGATTTGTCATCGCTGCTATTGCCTCCTTAGTTGAATATTTTGGCAACACCAATGAAGGCGCAAAAAAGCTGCAAGTCGTATTTGCAGAGCTTAAAGCAGTTTTTCAACAAATTTCAAAAGTAATTGCACCAATTGGCAAAGCTTTGTTTGATGCTTTTTCCGGAACAAATAGCATAGATTTATTTACCTCCGCACTTAAAAGCGTTTACATTCCATTAAAAACAATAATTACAAGCTTATATGATCTTTCGCAAGGTAATTTTAAAAAGGCATTTTCCGACCTCGCTGCGGGAGTTGTAGATTTTGGAGAAAATGCAAAAAAAGGAATCTTGGCTACAATTAGCTTGGGTAAAGATTTAGCAAATAATTTTGAAAAATCGGGACAGCAAGCGGGTTCAGTAGCGAAAAATTTAAAAGATGTAGCAAAAAATGCAGGAGACATAACGGTTCAAAGACAAAAACTAACCGTTGCAGAGCGGGATTATTCAACAGAAAAACTAAAGCAGCAGGGAATAGTAGAATTGTTGACAAAAAAGCTACGGGATGCAAACATACCAGAGCAGGAGCGCACTAAATTGGCACAGCAGGCTATTTCAATACGGGATCAAATATTTCAAAAAGAATTAGGGTATGCCAAGCAAAATGAAATTTTGGTCAATAAAGAACAGGCGTTAAACAGTAAAAAAGATTTACAAGCTATTGCAGATGCAAGAAATCGGGTGCAAGGGGTAATCAATGCGCACGCAAATCAAGTTCAAACTATAGAAAATAGGGATAGTAGGTTAAATGCCACGCTGGGTAAAGAAGCAAAAAAGCAAGCCGAAGAACAAATCAAAGCAAATTTAGAAATAGCCAAATCGCAACTTGAAGCCTCAAAAGGGAGGTTAACGCAGCGGCAGATTGAATTTGACCAAATCAATACGGATATTAACAAGCGCGTAACCTTATACAGGAAATACAATAACGTGGTTGAACAGTTGGAACGGGAAAGGACGTCAAAAATACAAGCCCTTGCTAAAAAGTTTGCTGATGAAGACACCGGTATCATTACTTCATCATTAGAAAGAAGTATTGATGCCCGGATCGCTCTTATGGCGAACGGTGCCAATAAAGAAGAGGCCTTACAACAGGTCCGGTATGAAAAAGAGCTGGCCAGCCTGGATAAACAAATTTTAGAGCGCAATGCCCGAATAATGAAAGGCGAAGAAGATAAAAACGGCGTGCTTGACAGGCTTTATAAAGAAAGGCTGGATATTGTTAACCGGCAAGAGAATGACACATTTCAAAAAGAACTGGCTGAAACCATAGCGCAGGACAACAAGGAAAGAGCCAATGTACAAACTAATCTTGACCTGCAAAAGGAAGCAAAACAAAAAGCTTTCCAAGAAGATCAGACAATTGCAGAAGCCCGTAAAGGACTGGATAATGCCGTTCTGGAGAGCGCACATGAATTAACGGGGGTAATAGTAGATTTATTAGGTAAAAACACATCTGCGGGTAAAATTGCCTTCGCCTTTCAGCAAGGCCTTGCTATTGCCCAGGTAATCGTTAATGCGGAATTGGAAAAGTCTGCAATCAGTTTAGCGGCTGCACAAGCGATAGCGTATTCTGGCCCTGCTGGAATATTTGATGCGGGTCCGATCCTGACCTTAGCCGCTTTGAGGATAGCCGCTATAACTGCACGGGAAGTTAAAAGTAGTATTATAATAGGTGCCGAAACCATAGGTTCTTTAGTCTCAGGAAAAGCATTGGGCGGTATCCAAAAGCCGGATTTTGTTTCAGACGGCAAAGGGCACGTTTTCCCCGGCTATTCAAAACGCGACACCATTAATGCGCGGCTGGCCGAAGGAGAAATTGTGATGACTGCCGGAGCCGCACGGGATCCGCACACGTTAAACCTATTGAGTCGTATTAACCAAATCTACGGAGGGCGGAGCCTGATGGAAGGAAGCCGAACGGGTGGTTATGCTTTGGGTGGAACATACTCGGGCAGCGCACAACAATCGGCCAGCAACGATATTGCCGGGCAGATCATGGTTGCAAACAGCAATATGCTCAATATGCTGTCAAGCCTTAAATTATATGTTGCGGTAACCGATATTAACGATGGGCAAAACAATTATGCCAAAATTGTGGAAAGTGGGAATTTCTAAACTTGAACTGATTGAAAATTTAGAAAGAGAAGGCTTGCTAAAGCTATGTGTTGTGCATGGTTTGATTTCGCCACAAATTTATTTGGACAGGGAAAATCATTGATAAATTACTATATTAAGAGGCTTGAACCAAGTCTTTTTTTATTGCCAAATATGAAAACACTTCAATTGATAACCGTTTGTTTAACAGGATTTATCCAACCTCATAAAATAGTTTTCGATATACCATCACTACGCAACAAATCGATGGTTGAAATTAAACACATTCTGGGTAAACCAAAATTCGATGATGTTCCACGTAACTACAAGACACAATCCGGCGCTACTGGTGATGCTTACTTTAATAAGGATGGTTTCGTGTTAGAAGTAACCTACAACCCCGTTAATAATAAAGTAAATGACTTTTTTATAGGAAAGGGCAAAGCCGTAAAAGATTACAAAATGCTTGAAGAAGCGGGAAATCTTTTAAAATCAAATGACTTTATTTTGTCGCCAGTAAAGTCAGGCAAAAATCCGTCTTTATATACAGGTGTTACAGTAACACCTAAATAAATTCAAAACTGGACACTACCTCAAATATATAGTTACCCTTATTTATCATCACTAATTAGGCGTGTTCCAATTCACGTGCTGTTGATAAGTCGTAAGCTAATTGCAGGCCTAACCAGTACTCAGCACTAACGTCAAGGGCTTTTTCTAACCTTACTGCCAACCTGGCGTTGATATTACGCTTTCCCTTAAACAACTCGCTTAAATGGCCGGGAAGCAACCCTAATTGTTTTGCAAACTCAGACTTTTTAAGTTTTCTTTCTTCCACCTCTTCCTGTAATAATTCACCCGGATGAAAAGCAACAGGCGTTCTAAGCTCGTTACCATTTTTATCAAAAACGTTTCCCATAAGTATTTTTATGAATAATGATTGTTAAGCCCTTCAATGTAAATAATTTCAATTCTGGTATTATTATCCTCTTTTTCAATTCTAAATACAATTCTAAAAGCCAAGTTAACCCGAACAGAGTATTTACCCTCTAAATCACCAGTAAGCTTTTCAAAATGCAAGGATTTTAAAGAACGCAAGTTGTTGGTATTTTGCGCCTGTTCCATTTGAACAACCCTTTTGATAAAGCCCCTTTCAATTTCATGATTAAATTTTGGCTTGCCTACACTTTTACCGGTTGTATAAAGCCCAGCTAAATACTCATCTTCAATAACAACCCGCATGTTCTTTACATTTCTTTACCAAAGTTAGGTAAATAATTATAATTTACCAACATTTAGTAATTATTAAAACTTTTGGGTTTCCAACTTAAATGAAGTAGTTGAACTTTTATTAAATTAAAAAGCCCTCCAAATTTAATTAAAGGGCTTTTGAACTTATGCCACCGCATCACCAGTAGCGTAAGCAAATATACGTTTTAACTGTAATCCGACAAAGTCTTAATAATTGCCACCAAAAATGCCACCTATTTTAAATAAGAAAGCCTAAGTACTATAATTTCAAGTAATTAGGCTTTATGTAGGTAGCGGGAGCAGGACTCGAACCTACGACCTTCGGGTTATGAGCCCGACGAGCTACCAACTGCTCCATCCCGCACTGTTTTTTGTTTTCATTCCGGCCATAAGTCCCGGAAGCCTTTTCAGTAAATCAAAAATGGATATTGTTTCCCTGAATTGGACTGCAAAGATAAAATTCGTTTCTTTGCAGTCCAAATTTATTTTATTTATTTTTCAATGGGTCATCAGGCAGGTTTTGTAAGCATTATTGGTAAACCCAACGCCGGGAAATCCACCCTGATGAATGCACTGGTTGGCGAAAAAATGTCGATCATCACTTCCAAAGCACAAACTACCCGCCATCGTATCTTGGGGATTGTAAATAATCCTGACTACCAAATTGTTTTTTCGGATACGCCCGGCATCATCAAACCGCATTATGCTTTGCAGGAAAGCATGATGCACCAGGTGGAAGGCTCTATTGTAGATGCCGACCTGATCATGCTAATGACAGACATCAACGAACAGCAAGACGAGCAGGACGTGTTGGAAAAACTGGAAGGTTCCCTGGCGCCTTTAATCGTTTTAATCAATAAAATCGATGAATCAGACGAGGAAACCGTGATGCAGAAAATAGCTTACTGGCAAGAAAAACTACAGCCTAAAGCCGTCTATGCCATTTCTGCTTTGCACTTACAGGACATTGCTTCTTTTATCAATACAATTTTGGAGTACATGCCGGAGCATCCGCCGTATTACGAAAAAGATTTTTTGACAGACCGCAACGACCGTTTTTTTGCTTCCGAAATCATCCGTGAAAAGATATTTAAAAGCTATAAAAAAGAAATCCCGTACAGCACGGAAGTGATTATTACAGCTTTTAAGGAAGATGAAAAAATATACCGCATCAGTTCGGAAATCATTGTGGAACGCGATTCGCAAAAAAATATCCTGATCGGGCCGGGCGGGGCAATGCTGAAAAAAATCGGCACTTATGCCCGAAAAGATATGGAAGAGTTTTTTCAGCATAAAGTCTTCCTGGAAATGTTCGTCAAAGTAATCCCCGATTGGCGCAGCAAGAAAAACTACCTGAAACAGTTTGGGTACGAAGACTGAGAACAGTAGCAAGTATTCAGTATCGAGTATCAAGACCTTTAACCCGGTTTTATACTTGATACCTGATACTTAAATCTTGATACTAATAAAAAAATGAGTAACATAGTAGCCATAGTTGGCCGCCCCAACGTAGGCAAATCCACTTTATATAATCGATTGACCGAAAGCCGCAAAGCTATTGTGGACGATTACAGCGGCGTGACCCGCGACCGCCATTACGGTCATGCCGAATGGGTTGGCCGCACTTTTACCGTGATTGATACCGGCGGTTACGTAGCCAATTCGGAAGATGTTTTTGAAGCGGCCATCCGCGAGCAGGTAATTATTGCCATAGAAGAAGCATCGGTTATTTTATTTATGGTGGATGTGACCACCGGGATTACCGATCTGGACGATGAAATTGCCGCCCTTTTGCGGCGGAGTAAAAAACCGGTCCATGTAGTGGTCAACAAAGTGGACAATGCCGCCAGACACAATGAAACCAGCATCTTTTACAGCTTGGGCCTGGGTGAGATTTTTCCGGTCTCTTCTATGACCGGTTCCGGGACCGGGGAACTGCTGGACGAAGTGATCAAAGGGTTCGACGAGGAAGAAGTGGAAGAAAGCGGCTTGCCCAAGTTTGCCATTGTTGGCCGTCCGAACGTGGGCAAATCTTCCATGATCAATAGCTTGATTGGTCAGGACCGTAACATTGTTACACCGATTGCAGGCACTACGCGCGATTCGATCCACATCCATTACAACCAGTTCGGCCATGATTTTATGCTGATTGATACGGCAGGTCTCCGTAAAAAAACCAAAGTACACGAAAATATTGAGTTCTACTCGGTGATGCGCACCATCAAAGCATTGGAAGAAGCGGATGTGGTCCTGCTGATGATTGATGCGGTTGAAGGCATGGAAAGCCAGGATGTCAACATTTTCCACCTCGCCGAAAAAAACAAAAAAGGAATTGTTATTTTAGTGAACAAATGGGATTTGATTGAAAAGAACAACAAAACCACTAAGGTTTTTGAAGAACAGATCAAACAAAAACTGGCGCCGTTCACCGATGTGCCGATCGTTTTTACTTCGGTTACCGAGAAGCAGCGGATTTTTAAAGCGATAGAAGCCGCCAGCAAAGTTTACGAAAACCGGAAGAAAAAAATCCCAACTTCCAAATTAAACGATATAATGCTGCCACTGATCGAAAGCTTTCCGCCGCCCTCTTTAAAAGGCAAATTTGTGAAGATCAAATACGTGACGCAAATTACCGGGACAGCGCCGATGTTTGCCTTTTTCTGCAACTTGCCGCAATACATCAAGGAACCTTATAAACGTTTTATTGAAAACAAGCTGCGCGAGAATTTTGATTTTGAAGGTGTACCGATCCAAGTATTTTTCAGGCAGAAATAATTTGAATGCTTCTTTTACAGGTTATTTTTTTTCTGTCCGAAATACAAACCCAGCACTAATGAAATAATTGAATTGAGGACAACTTTGGAATATTCCCAAACGTCGTCAATTCCTTTTTCTTTTTCTAAAATCATCTTGAACAAGGCAATCAGCACATAAATACCGGTGCAAATAATCAAAACAAGTTTGGCCAGCCTGAAAATATCACGCTCCGAAACTTTGGCTGATTCTACACGCAACTGATGGTTTTGAAACTTGCCGACAGATTGTTCTTCTCCAAAAGAAACCGCTTGTTCTGTCGTTCCGTCATTTTCTTCCATGTTTATATGCCGGTTATTTTAAGCAGTTCTTTTGTACCGTCGGGCTGTTCTATATAAAGTTTGGCACCGCTTTTAACCATATTGACCATGTCGTCTGTTAGCCGGATAGCCGAAGAAATCAGTTGTGCACGGTTATCGATCTGAGTTATTTTGCTCAGTTTATCAATCCTTTCCAAGGTATCGGGCTGCAAACGCATTTGCACCAGTGTACTTTTATCGTTAGCGTCCATTTTTTGATCAGGCTTTTATCCACACAAATATAACGCAATTTTAACTGTCAATTTTTTGCCTGTAAAAGAAGCATGGCTATTTTATTTTTGCTGATTTTTGCATGATAAAAGAAGCATCTGCATGGAACAAAGAACCACCGAAAAAGACTCCAACTATCAGCATCTGGAACAAATGCCGCTGCATGAAATTTTAAAAAACATCAACAAAGAAGATAAAACCGTGCCCGATGCAGTTGAAAAAGCCATTCCCCAATTGGAAAAACTGGCTGCCGCTACTGTAGAAAAAATGAAAACCGAAGGCCGGCTTTTTTATATTGGTGCCGGGACCAGCGGCCGTTTGGGCGTAGTGGATGCTTCCGAATGCCCACCAACTTTCGGTGTTCCTTTTGATCGGGTCGTTGGGATCATTGCTGGTGGCGATGGCGCAATTCGTAAAGCAGTAGAATTTGCAGAAGATGATGCAGAACAAGCCTGGAAAGATCTCGAACAATACCACATCAACCCAAAAGATGTTGTCGTTGGCATTGCTGCTTCCGGTTCTACACCTTATGTGGTTGGCGGTTTGCAAAGAGCTAATCAGGAAGGGATTACAACGGGTTGCATCGTTTGCAATGCCGGCAGTAAGGTTGCTGCCGAAGCTGCTTTTCCGGTAGAAATTGTAACAGGCCCCGAGTTTCTGACCGGATCAACACGCATGAAAGCCGGAACGGCACAAAAACTGGCATTAAACATGCTGACAACTTCGGTCATGATTTTATTAGGCCGTGTAAAAGGAAATAAAATGGTGGATATGCAATTAACAAATGATAAGTTAGTTGACCGCGCTATCAGAATGGTAGTTGCACAAACCGGTTTGGACGAACAAAAAGCTTCCGAATTGCTGCAAAAGCATGGCAATGTGCGCCATGCCGTGGATGCTTCTTTTACCGGCAAAAAACTTTAAAGCCCGGTTCCGGTTCTCTTACAAGAAAATAGTATGCACGAAATTGAACCTTATTATAAATGGCGGGATGATTACATCGCTGCCGAAGATGAACGTTCGCCCTTCTACCAAACGCAATACAACGAATTTGAGTTTGATAAACAGGTGTACAATTACCTGATTCATCCGCAATGGGATTCTTTCGGATCAAGCACTTTGTATTTGAAAGTGCTTTATGCGGATTATGATCTTGGTTTTACAGTTATTGAATTGCTGGGCGAATGGAACGATGCCATTGATAACGATATTATGCTGCTGAAACGGGAGATCCTGGAATTGATGATGGATGAAGGTATCAACCATTTTATTTTGCTTGGCGAAAACGTTTTAAATTTTCATACTTCGGATGATTCTTACTACGAAGAATGGTTTCAGGAGGTAGAAGATGGCTGGATTGCCGGCATCAACTTCCGAGAACATGTTTTAAATGAATTTAAACAGAGCAATATCGACTATTACATTAACTTTGGCGGCGGTTTGGAAAACATGAACTGGCGCGCTTTAAAACCTGTTCAGCTTTTTCAGCGTGTGCAGGAACAATTGCAAAAACGGTTAAATTAATTAAACTTTTCTACTTATAAATTGTCTAAAAATCAAACAAAAAATAATGGAAATCCAAAAAAGAGAATACGATTTTAAAAACGCTGTCCAGCTGGATGGCACCGAGGATAGCACCCGGAAATTTATGGCCAACGTGTTTATGTGGATGTTTGTCGCCCTGGGAATTTCAGCATTGTGTGCTTATTTTTTCTCCCATGATGCATCTTTACTGCAAACGCTTTACGACCCGGCAACAGGAGGACGCACCACTTTTGGTACAATAGTAATGTTTGCACCTTTAGCCTTTGTGCTCGTCATGTCTTTTGGTATCAACAAAATTGCTTACCCGCTTTTACTGGTTTTGTTTATTGCTTTTGCAGCCCTAATGGGCACCAGTTTAAGCTTTATCTTTCTAGTTTATACCTCAGCTTTAATTGGTAACGTCTTCCTTACCACTTCATTGGTTTTTGGGGCGATGGCTGTAGCAGGTTATACTACGCATACAGATTTAACTAAGTTTGGTTCAATCATGATAATGGCTTTATTTGGTATTATTATCGCTTCGATTGTAAATTTCTTTATGCACAGTGAGCAAATGGAATACATCATCAGTTACATTGGTGTAGCGGTTTTTGTAGGATTAACGGCTTATGATGTACAGCGGTTAAAAAGGATTGGCGAAGGCATTGAATACGGAACTGCATCAGCCGGAAAAATGGCCATCATGGGCGCATTAACTTTGTATCTTGATTTTATCAACCTTTTCTTAATGCTGCTACGCGTTTTTGGCGGCAGAAGAAGATAAGATACTGTTTTTAGCACCTAAAAAGCTCTGTCGCTATAAACCGACAGGGCTTTTTTATTGCACCCTGCTGTTTGAAAATTACCGCTTTATTATGCAACTTTGTACCTGCTTATGGAGAAAGGCGGAGGGGTTAGACCCAACGATGTCTTAGCAACCTGTACTTACAAGGTGCTGCATTCTACTCAAACTAAAACTTTTTAGGTGGAGAAAGATAAGCGAAAGAGGAATCTAAGACCGCATTTCGAGATAAGCTTTTTTAGTAGCAGGTATTGAGTAGCAAGTATCAAGACTTAAAGTCGGTGATGCTTTGTACTTAATACTTGATACTGAGTACTTGATACTATTATGAACATCGAACAAGAATTACAAAAACGTATCCTGATTATTGATGGTGCCATGGGCACGATGATCCAGCGTTACCAATTGGAGGAAGCCGATTTCCGTGGAGAACGTTTCCGCAACCATCATTCTGATTTAAAAGGGAACAACGATTTATTAAATATAACCCGTCCGGATATCATCAAAGCCATTCATACAGAATACTTAGATGCCGGAGCGGATATTATCGAAACCAATACCTTCAGCACACAACGCATATCTCTGGCTGATTACCACCTGGAAGAATTAGCTTACGAGTTAAGTTATGAAGGTGCCAAAATAGCGCGTGAAGTAGCAGATGAATATAACCTAAAAACACCGGAGAAACCACGTTTTGTTGCCGGTGCCGTTGGTCCGACAAACCGTACGGCTTCGCTTTCGCCGGACGTAAATGATCCTGGTTATCGTGCCGTAACTTTTGATGATTTGGCGGAAGCTTATTATGAACAAGTTCGCGGTTTGGTGGATGGCGGTTCGGACGTGTTGTTGGTGGAAACTATCTTTGATACACTAAATGCCAAAGCGGCACTTTTTGCCATCAATCGTTATGCTTCTTTTACCGGCAAAAAGTTGCCCATCATGATTTCCGGAACGATCACCGATGCTTCCGGACGTACACTTTCTGGTCAAACTGTGGAAGCATTCTGGAACTCCATTAACCACGCTAACTTACTTTCTGTTGGGTTGAATTGCGCGCTTGGTGCCAAAGATATGCGGCCACATTTGGAAGAACTTTCGCAAAAAGCCAACGTGTATATTTCCGCTTATCCAAATGCAGGTTTGCCAAACGAGTTTGGTGCTTATGATGAAGTGCCGCATGAAACCGCGCATTTGGTAGAAGATTTTTTGCAAGCGGGATTCGTGAATATTGTTGGCGGCTGCTGTGGAACCACGCCGGAACATATTAAATGTATTGCTGAAAAAGCAGCAAAATACCCTCCCCGAAAAAAACCTGAAATAGAACGGTATATGCGGTTAAGTGGACTGGAAGCCGTTACAATTACACCAGAAAGTATCTTCGTAAACATTGGCGAACGTACCAACATTACGGGTTCGCCTAAGTTTTCTAAGCTGATTTTGGCTGAGAATTATGAAGAAGCTTTAACCGTTGCAAGGCAACAGGTTGAAGGCGGTGCGCAGGTGATTGATATAAACATGGATGAAGGCATGATTGATTCTGAAGCGGTGATGGTTAAATTCCTGAATTTGGTTGCTTCGGAACCGGATATTTCCAAATTGCCAATCATGGTTGATTCATCAAAATGGACGGTTATAGAAGCTGGCTTAAAATGTTTGCAGGGAAAAGGCATCGTCAACTCCATTTCCTTAAAAGAAGGTGAAGAAAAATTTAAAGAATATGCACGTAAGATCATGAATTACGGTGCCGCTGCCGTGGTGATGGCTTTTGATGAAAACGGACAGGCTGATAATTACGAGCGCAGAATTGAAATTTGTAAGCGCAGTTACAACATTTTGGTAAACGAATTAGGTTTTCCGCCGCAGGATATTATTTTCGATCCAAACATTTTAACGGTTGCAACCGGCTTGGAAGAGCATAATAATTATGCGGTCGATTTTATCAATGCCACGCGCTGGATCAAGCAAAACCTGCCGTTGGCCAAAGTAAGCGGTGGCGTGAGTAATATTTCGTTTTCCTTCCGGGGAAACAATGTTGTTCGTGAAGCGATGCATTCTGCTTTTTTATATCACGCTATCCAGGCTGGAATGGACATGGGGATTGTAAACGCAGGAATGTTAGAAGTTTACGAGCAAATTCCGAAAGATTTACTGGAACTGGCGGAAGATGTTTTGCTAAACCGTCGGCCTGATGCAACAGAACGATTAGTAGAATTTGCCGATAAAGTAAAAAGTAAGGGAAAAGAAGTAGTCCGGGATGAAGAATGGCGCAAAGTTCCGGTTGAGGAACGGCTTTCGCATGCTTTGGTAAAAGGCATCATTGAATATTTGGATGCCGATGTGGAAGAAGCGCGACAGCAAGCCGATAAACCTTTGGAAGTGATTGAAGGGCCGCTGATGAACGGCATGAACATCGTTGGTGATCTTTTTGGTGCGGGGAAGATGTTTCTGCCGCAAGTTGTAAAATCAGCCCGAGTAATGAAAAAAGCGGTTGCTTACCTTTTACCATTTATTGAAGCAGAAAAAGCGCGGGTCCTCTCCTCTGGAGAGGATATAGGTGAGGCTCGCAGCAATGCCGGAAAAGTTTTAATGGCTACCGTCAAAGGCGATGTGCACGACATCGGCAAAAACATTGTCGGCGTAGTTTTGGCCTGCAATAATTTTGAAGTGATTGATCTGGGCGTGATGGTTCCGGCGCAGCGAATTTTGGAAGAAGCCAAAAAGCAAAAAGTGGATATTATTGGCTTGAGCGGGTTGATCACGCCTTCGTTGGATGAAATGGTGCATTTTGCCAAAGAAATGGAGCGCGAAGGTTTGACCATTCCGCTGATTGTTGGCGGTGCCACAACTTCACGTATTCATGCGGCGGTTAAAATCGACCCAAATTATTCTGGCCCGGCTATTCACGTTCTGGATGCCTCGCGTAGCGTAACGGTTTGCAGCAGTTTGATGAACAAAGAAAAACGTGGTGAATATATCAGCGGCATTAAAGAAGAATATGCCAAAGCACGCGAAGCGCATCTGAACAAACGAGTGGACAAGAAATTTATGCCGATAAAAGAAGTATGTGAACAGAAATTTCAAATTAGCGTAGATGGTGATATTTCGCCAAAACCAAGCTTCACCGGAACGAAAACAATTAAAGATTTTCCTTTGGAAGAATTGGTTCCTTATATTGATTGGACACCTTTTTTCCACACCTGGGAATTGCGTGGCAGTTATCCTAAGATTTTCAATGATGCTTTCGTCGGTGCAGAAGCCAAAAAACTATTTGACGATGCTCAGGTACTTTTGAAGGAAATTGTATCGAAAAAATTGCTGCAGGCAAATGCCGTAATTGGTTTTTGGCCGGCAAACGCAGTAGGCGATGATATTGAATTGTACACAGATGAAACACGTACCAAAGTTTTAGATACCATTTATACGTTGCGCCAGCAGGCTGAAAAACCAAAAGGCGAACCTTATTATGCGCTTGCTGATTTTATCGCCCAAAAAGATACCGGCATTGCCGATTATTGGGGCGGTTTTGCCGTTACCGCAGGTTTAGGCTGTGATGAACTGGTAGCGAAATTTGAAGCCGACCATGATGATTACAACAGCATTATGGCCAAAGCTCTGGCCGATCGTTTGGCAGAAGCTTTTGCCGAAAAAATGCATGAACTGGTGCGCCGGGAATACTGGGGCTACGCGAAAGACGAACATTTGAGCAGGGAAGACATGATCAGGGAAAAATACCAGGGCATCCGTCCGGCACCAGGCTATCCGGCCTGTCCCGATCATACTGAAAAATGGACTTTATTTAAGCTGTTAAATGCAGAAGCAAATACAGGCATATATTTAACGGAAAGTTTAGCCATGATGCCAGCTTCTTCGGTCAGTGGTTTTTACTTCGCCCATCCACAGTCTAAGTATTTTGGGTTGGGGAAGATCACGAAAGACCAGGTGGAAGATTATGCAGAACGAAAGAAGATGCCTTTAGAAGAAGTGGAACGGTGGTTGAGTCCGAATTTGGGATATTGAAATAGATTGAAGAGCGGAGAGCGAGGAAATACATAGCGTAAAACGACATACAAAAAACTATTTTAAATTATGACTTTTACAGATTTAGATGCCTGGAAAGAAGCAAGGGCTTTAGTTAAAATAGTTTATACCTGTACCGAGCGTTTTCCTAAAGAAGAAGTTTACGGTTTGCAGTCGCAGATTAAAAGGGCTGCAATTTCAATTCCATCAAACATAGCTGAAGGATGCGGACGTAACCACCCAAAAGATACGATGCGTTTTTATTATATCGCCCGTGGCTCTGCTTACGAGTTAGAAACGCAACTTTATCTTTCCCTCGACCTAAATTTTATAACCGAAACAGATTTGAATACCATGTTAGAAAAACTTAAAAAAATCAGAATATTGTTAGCCGGATTAATCAATTATCAAAAAATACAACTCAACAAATAGTATATAAATTCCCGCTCCCCGCTCTAAAAACGCATGCAATTTAACAACCATTTATATCCTTTTTCCTCGCTCTTCGCTCCCTTATGAAAATTACCGAACATATCGCCAACGCCAACGGCAAAACACTTTTTTCTTTTGAACTTTTACCGCCTATCAAAGGTCATGGCATCCAGGGGATTTTTGATGCGATTGATCCGCTGATGGAACTCAACCCTCCTTTTATCGACGTTACTTCTCTTCGCGAAGATTCTTATTACAAAGAACGTTCTAACGGATTATTAGAAAAAATTACCTATCGAAAACGGCCGGGAACGGTTGCTGTTTGTGCAGCCATCATGAACCGGTACAAAGTAGATGCTGTGCCGCATTTGCTTTGCGGCGGTTTTACCAAAGAAGAAACCGAATATGCTTTGATTGATTTACAGTTCCTGGGCATTGACAACGTACTGGTTTTGCGCGGCGATGCGCGAAAAGGTGATGCCAGTTTTGTGCCTACGCCTGGCGGGCATACCTACGCAACTGAATTATTAGAACAAGTTGTAGCGATGAACAACGGAAAATACCTGCACGATGAATACGAAGCCGTTAAAACCGATTTTTGTGTTGGGATTGCCGCTTATCCGGAGAAACATTTTGAAGCACCTAATTTGAAAACCGATTTCCAGTTCCTGAAAAAAAAGGTGGATGCCGGTGCTGGTTTTACGGTTACACAAATGTTTTTCGACAACAACAAGTACCGCGAATTTGTAAAGTGCTGCCGCGAAAACGATATTAACATTCCGATTATTCCGGGTTTAAAGCCGCTCACTACTTCCAAGCAATTGATCAGTCTGCCTAAAATTTTCCATATTGATATACCCGAAGACTTAAGTGATGCCGTACAAGCTTGCAAAAACGAAAAGGATGTAAAAGAAGTTGGTATTGAGTGGATGATTAACCAATGCAAAGAACTGGTGGAAATGGGCGCGCCTGTTCTGCATTTTTATACCATGGGCAATGCGGAGCCAACTAAACGGATTGCAAAAGCAGTGTTTTAAGGAATGCTTCTTTTACCCTATAAAAATTGGTGTTAGGAATTTAAAACGTTTAATTCTTTTAACTCTTTTTCCAGTTCTTCTGCCGAAGTAAAACGGATCGATTGAATCCCTAATTTTCGCGCAGCTTCTACATTTCTTAAATTATCATCGATAAAAACAGCATCTTCCGGTTTTACCTGGTAACGGTCAAACAAAATTTGAAAAAAAGCAGCTTCGGGTTTACGGATGCCTTCATCACCCGAAACCACAATGCCATCAAACCAATTTAAAAAATCAAAATTGTGCAGAGCAATCGGAAAAAGCTCTGATGACCAGTTAGTTAACGCATAAAACTTATATTTTCCAGTAGCTTTTAACTTTCTGAAAATCTCCACCGTTCCTTCAATAGAGCCATTCAGCATTTCTTCCCAACGGTTGTAATAAGCTTTAATTTCTACCTCATGCCCTGGAAATTCTGCAATTAACGCCTTTGTTCCGGCTTCTAAAGACCGGCCTGCGTCCTGTTCTTCGTTCCAAGTTAGCGTACAAATGTTTTCTAAAAAATGATTGGTTTTTTCTTCCGAATCAAAAATCTTGTTGTATAAAAGCTTGGGTTCCCAGTTGATTAAAACGTTGCCTAAATCGAAGATGATGGTGTTGATCATGGAATAACTAATCAATAAAAGTTTTTAAAAAGCTTTCTGGAGAATAAATGGGTAAGGAAGGAATTGCTTGTTTTTGAAAATGCTTGTCGAGTGTGATGATATAATCCAACTTATGATGCAATGCCGTATAATATTGTAAAGCATCCTCCACATCGTTCATTGAAGAATTAATTGCTAAAACAGCAGTTTTGTGATCACAGTCGATTGTTTTTATATCTTTTAAAAGTTCCAGCAATAACGTTTTCGTAGTTTCTATACCTAAAGATTTCTTTACCCAGTGTGAAGTAATATGAATAATAGCAGGCGTAACAAAAGCTTTATATGGATGATAAAGAATCACCTTAAGCAACCTTTCAGAAATTTCAAAACTCTCACGTTCTAATAAAAAGTCAATTAAAATATTGGCATCTAAAAGTATTTTAGAACCCATATTTTGCAGCGTTGTCTTCGTAATAGGCTTTCTTTAGATCTGGAATATCCTCAAATTTTTCTTTAATATCAAGCTGCCTAACCATATCAAATATCTTGGATTTTCTTTTAGGTTTGGTTAATTGTTTAAAATATTCCTCAACCAGTTCAGAAATGCTAACCTGCTTTTCAGCAGCGTAAGATTTGATTTCCGAAAGCAAACTTTCTTCAATAGTAAGATTAACACGACTTTTCATATCCAAATATACGCATTGTTATTTCTTGTGCGCATGATATTCATGCTTCTTCTACCACTAAAAATTTTATATCGAAGTCTTTTCCTCCGCCAATAAATAGGCCTTAAAAGAAGCATAATCAACGCCAAGCGAATCAGCGTGTTTTGGCTTTCCTTCCAGTTCCAGCACTTGTTCGGGGATTTCTATCTCTGCGGCAATTTCATCTGAAAATACATCCGGGAATTTACAAGGATGCGCCGTTGCCAGGAAAACACCGGTGTTTTCCTGCTGCAGATGCTGCTTTTGCCAAACATCCAACGCACGAAAAGCAATGGCCGTATGCGGACAAACTACGTAATTGTACAGCCGGTAAACTTCCTCAATCGCGGCTGCGGTTTGTGCATCATCAAAACTAAAACCACTTACCAATTTGGTTATGGCAGTTTGATCTTCCTGAAATAGATCCATAATGCGCGCCCAATTGCTTGGATTGCCAACATCCATCGCGTTAGAAATGGTTGCTACCGAAGGTTTAGCCTGATAAATGCCGCCGTTTAAAAAAGTTGGAACGGTATCGTTGGCGTTGGTTGCCGCGATAAATTGTCTAACCGGCAAACCCATTTTCCAAGCTAACAAACCGGCGCCAATATTACCGAAGTTTCCGCTGGGAACAGAAAAAACAACATCAGTTTTACCTTCGCGCTGCAACTGTGCAATAGCATTGAAATAGTAAAACGTTTGCGGGATTAAACGGGAGATATTGATGGAATTAGCTGATGTTAACCGGAATTTTTCGTTCAGTTCTGCATCTACAAAAGCTTGTTTTACCAGTGCCTGGCAATCATCAAAAGTACCATCAATTTCGATGGCGCGGATATTTTGTCCGTTTGTTGTTAACTGTAGTTCCTGTATCAAACTTACTTTTCCTTTCGGATATAAAATCGTAACCAAGGTATTCGGCACGCCGAGAAAACCCAAAGCAACGGCACCGCCGGTATCGCCGGAAGTGGCCACCAAAACGTTCAATTCTTTTTCGCCTTTGCGGAGAAAATAAGCCATTACACGACTCATAAACCTCGCCCCAAAATCTTTAAAAGCTAAGGATGGCCCATGGAAAAGTTCGAGCACATATTTATTCTCTTCCAGCTTTACAACCGGAGCAGGGAAGTTGATCGCATCATCAATAATTGTTTTTAAATCCTCAGCAGGAATGATGCCCTGCAACAAATCCTCCGCCACGCGAAAAGCAATTTCCGGCAAAGAATATTGATGCAGGTTTTCCAAAAAATCATCCGGTAAACGAAGTATCTCTACCGGCATATACAAGCCTTGATCTTGCGGCAAACTGTTAAAAACAGCTTCCCGGAAAGATACTTCATGCGTTTTATTATTGGTACTGTAGAGTTTCATTTTTTTTTGAGGTTTGAGGCGTGAGGTTTCAGGTATGAGTACGCGCAACTGGCAACTCACAACCGGCAACTAAATTAATCCAAAATTACCGGCCCGTTATCATTGATTGGTGAAACATATGACTGGCTGGAAATACCCAGCGAAGTTAAATGTGATACTATTTTTTGGGTGATAAAAGAAGCATCGGCTTCGGTTTTGGTAAAAGCAAAAACCGAAGGCCCGGAGCCGGAAATGCCAAAACTTACGGCACCGCTTTCCATCGCCATTTCGCGCATTTTATAAAAATCCGGGATTAAAATAGAGCGGACAGGTTCTACCAGAATATCTTTCATGCTGCGGCCAATCAGGTCAATATCTTTCAAAAATAAACCGCTTACCAAACCGGCAATGTTTCCCCATTGCGTTACGGCATCTTTTAAAAACACTTTCTGGCGGATCATTTGCCGCGCATCCCGCGTTGGCACGTCTACTTCCGGGAAAATGATGGCACAATACAAATTTTCGGGATGCGGCAAACGGATAATATCCAGCGGCTCGTAACTTCTAATCAGCACAAATCCGCCTAATAAAGCTGGTGCAACATTGTCTGCATGGCCGTAACCGCAAGCCAACTCTTCACCTTTCATGGCAAAAGGAACCAGCTCCATTTGGTTTAAAGGTTGATCCAACAAGTTATTAATAGCAAACAACCCTGCAACCGTGCTGGCCGAACTGGAACCCAAACCGCTGCCGATCGGCATTTTTTTATGGAGTTCGATTTCGATACCTAAATCTGGTTGACCGATGTGATCCAAATAATATTTCACACTTGCGCTAACCGTATTTTTAGCAGCATCTAAAGGCAAACGGCCGTCATCGCCCGTAATTTTTGTGATGGTGATGCCTGGTTTTTCCGTTCTCCGCATTACAACTTCATCTCCTGGGGTATTAACAGCAAAACCCAGCACGTCAAAGCCACAAACCACATTGGCAACGGTAGCAGGGGCGAATACTTTTATGGATTCTTTCATTTTTGTGTAAGTCCAGAAGACCGAAAGTCAGAAAAGACCGAAAGTCGGGAAGACCGGAAGTTTTACTTATCAATTAATATTAATGCGCGCCTACATTTACCAAATCAGCAAAAACACCTGCAGCGGTAACTTCTGCTCCCGCGCCCGGACCTTTTACAACCAGTGGCCTTTCTTTATAACGTTCTGTCGTAAAAGAAATCACATTATCACTTCCTGAAAGCGAGTAAAACGCATGATTGGCATCTACCTGTTGCAAAGTAATTGAAACTTGTCCGTTTTCTAATTTACCAATATAACGCAGCACTTTGCCGTTGCTTTCGGCTGCTGTTTTTATGCCATTAAAAAAAGCATCTTCTGCTTTTAAAGCTTCGTAAAATTCGGCTACCGAACCGGCTTCCAATGCTGTTTTTGGCAGCATATTTTCCAGTTTTACATCGCTTGCTTCCAATGGATAACCAGCATCACGTGCCAAAATCAGCATTTTCCGCATAAAATCCATTCCGCTTAAATCATCACGCGGATCTGGTTCGGTATAACCTTTTTCCTGCGCTTCTTTTACCACCTTATAAAAGCTGGCATCACCTTTAAAATTATTAAAAATGAAAGAAATCGTGCCGGATAAAATCGCTTCAATTTTCAAAACACGATCACCAGAAACCATTAAATTTTTTAACGTTTGGATGATGGGCAAACCGGCACCGACATTGGTTTCGTAATAAAAATCGACACCATGACTTCTGGCCGCATCTTTAAATTTTTTATACTGCTCATAACTTCCCGAATTACCGATTTTGTTACAAGTAACAATAGAAATATTCGATTTAAAAATCACTTCATAAAAAGCAATTGGTTTCGGACTTGCAGTATTATCGATAAAAACAGCATTTGGCAGGTTCATTTCCTTCATCCGGGCAATAAACAATTCCAATTCGGCTGTTTCTGTTGAAGCATCTAAAGTTGTTTGCCAATTATTCAAGGACAAACCATTATCATCAAAAACCATTTTACGGGTGTTGCTGATGCCGGCAATTTTTACCTGGATGCCGTTATGGTTTTTCAAAAAATCACTGTTTTCCTGTAGTTGGTTGAATAAAGTTTTACCGATATTTCCGGTCCCCAAACAAAAAGCATTCAGCGTTTTATTTAGTTCGATAAAGAAAGCATCATGAACGGCGTTTAACGCTTTATTGAGATCAGGACGGGAAATCACAACCGAAATATTGTACTCTGACGAACCTTGCGCAATCGCTCTAACATTCACGCCATTTCTTCCCAAAGCGTGAAATAACTTGCCGGACATACCCGGCGTTTGCTTCATGTTCTCGCCCACAATGGCCAGGATAGATAGGTTTTGCTCAAAAACAGGCGCTTCCAGTTTTTTGGCATGCAACTCCAGCTCAAATTCCTGTTCAATTAAATGCTGTGCTTTTAAAGCATCGGCCGGACGAATGGCAAACGTAATGCTGTGTTCGGACGAAGATTGTGTGATGAGGATTACGTTGATCTGTTCTCTTGCCAAAAGTGAAAACAACCGTCCGCTAAAACCGGCTTTGCCCACCATGCCGCTGCCTTCCAGGTTGATGATGCTGATATCGTTAATAGAAGAAATCCCTTTGATTATTAAGTTGGATTTGCTGCAATCGTGACGAATTATTGTTCCTGGAAATTCCGGTTCAAACGTATTTTTGATGGCGATTGGAATGCATTTTAAAAACGCCGGAATCATCGTTGGCGGATAAATCACTTTAGCACCAAAATAGGAAAGCTCCATCGCTTCGGTATAAGAAAGTTCCGGCAATGGAAATGCTTTTTTGACCATTCTCGGATCGGCAGTCATCATGCCGTTCACGTCCGTCCAGATTTGGATTTCAGTTGCATTTAAAGCAGCACCAAAAATAGCCGCGGTGTAATCACTGCCGCCGCGGCCTAAAGTTGTGATTCGGCCTTGCTCGTTGCTGGCAATAAATCCAGTCACAAAAAGCATTTTCCCTTTATTCTCCTGATAAAAACTTTGGATCAAAAGCTCGGTCAATTCAGTTTGCACACGTGCCTGGCCAAAATTGCTATCGGTTTTAATCAGTTTAGAAGCATCAACAAACAGTGTATCCGGGTAATATTGCCCGGCAATCTTGCCGATCATAAAAGCCGAACAGCGCTCGCCACAACTTAAAATCAAATCGCGCGTTTGTGCCGTCAATTCTTTTAAGCTGGAAATCCCTTGCAGCAAATCTTCCAGTTCATTAAAAAAGATTTTTAAACGCGTGAACACCGGGTTTTGCCGCTGCACATCCAATAGTGTTTTTACCACCGAAAAATGTTTGGTTTCCAGTTCTGCCAGGTAAAGCGAAAAATCTTCGCCCAAAGCTGCCCGGTCTGCCATTTTAGCAAGCAGGTTGGTCACGCCGCTCATGGCCGAAACCACTACGACTGGGTTTTCCTGGTTTGCGGTTTCCTGTTTCAGGATTTGCAGCAGCGTTTGGATACTTCCGGCAGAACCTACGGATGTGCCTCCGAATTTTAATACTTTCATTTTTGTGGATGATGCAAAAAGCCTTCCCCGGTTTTGGAGGAAGGCTTTTCGTGGTTTTTTATCTGTTTAATTTTCAAAAAACTTATACTTCCTCCGCTGTGTGGCCGGTGGTAATAATAATAGTATAAATTTGATTGAACATGTACAAATCGTTTTGATAACAGCGTAAAGTAAACGCTTTGTTCGCAAATTCACAATGAAATAATTGCATAATTTTTTGCCGGTAAAAGAAGTATATATAAAAAGTATATTTATTTTTGATAGATAAAAACAGTATCGTTATGAAGAGCATCTTGCTAAAAATAGACGACAAGCTTTTTGAAGAAACCGAAAAGCAGGTTAAAAAGCTAAAAATGAGCCGAAACGGCTTTATAAAAGAAGCAATTGCCAGTTATACCAAAATTTTAGCGCGAAAGGAATGGGAGGAGCAAATACAACGTGAAGTTGCCATCTTGAAAGCGCATGATCCGGATAAGGAATTAAAAAAGATATTTGAAACGGCATCATTAATCGATATGCAAAAATACCTGGATGATGATTATTAATCAGGTACCGCTTCAATACGAAATTTGGATTGCAGATTTAGATCCTGCAAGCGGGACTGAGCCTGGCAAAATACGCCCGGTTGTAATTTTACAATCTGATATTTTACATTATGCAGGTCATACTTCTACTATCGCCTGTGCTATTTCTTCGCAGCCGAAAGAAGGTGTATCATTAATTCGGTTAAAAATCCAACCCTCTGCAGCAAATGGATTGCGGAAAGAATCGTATATTTTGACAGATCAAATCCGCGCTTTAGATTTGTTTAGATTGCGCGAAAAGATTGGCGAACTTGGCGAAGAAAATATCAACAACCTGCGCAAAAGTATTACAGCAATTTTATCTCTCGATTAATGCAGGGCCTCATTACCAAATCAACCGGAAGCTGGTACCAGGTGCAAACCAAAGACGGCAAACGTTATGATTGCCGCATCAAAGGTAAATTCCGTATTAAAGGGTTAACCACAACTAATCCGATAGCTGTAGGTGATGTGGTGGATTTTGAACTGGAGCCTGAACAGCAAACCGGCGTGATCAACAAATTGCATGACCGAAAAAATTACATCATCCGTAAATCCATTAACCTAAGCAAACAGGCACAGGTGATTGCCGCTAACCTGGATTTGGCTTTGCTGGTGGTCACGCTGGCTTCCCCCAGAACTTCTTTGGGGTTTATTGATCGTTTTTTGGTTACTGCCGAAGCTTATGGCATTCCCGCCGGTATCATTTTTAACAAACTCGATTTATTTAGCGAGGAAGGGTTGGAAATCCTGGCGGACTACAAGTCAATTTATGAAAACATCGGTTATTCATGCCTGAAAGTTTCTGCCTTGAAAAAAACAGGGATAAAAGAAGTAGAAGCTGTTTTAAAAGATAAAACCACGCTCTTTTCCGGCCATTCCGGCGTTGGGAAATCTACCTTGTTGAATACTATTTTGCCCGGAATGGAAGTACGGACTGCTGAAATTTCTGATTGGAGTGATACCGGAAGGCATACCACAACTTTTGCGGAAATGTTCGAGCTGCCATTTGGCGGTTTTTTGATTGATACGCCTGGCATCCGCGAATTAGGCGTAATTGATATTGAGAAACAGGAACTGAGCCACTTTTTCCCGGAGATGCGCGAGCTGTTGAACCAATGCCGTTTCCACAATTGCCGCCACATCAACGAACCGGGCTGTGCTGTTTTAGCTGCGCTGGAAGCAGGGAAAATTGAACCTTCCCGTTATGAAAGTTATTTGAGCATTTATCATGGAAACGATACCCGGGCGTGAAAGGAGTTGCCAAATTCTACCAATACAATACTTTATTTTGTTGGTAATTCATTTTTAAGCAGCTTTTCAAAATTTGATGATCTACAAAATCCTTTAGTTTTCTTGTTTAAAGAAATTTCTTCTAAGTAACCTTTATTTACCAATTCTGTTAAATCAGTTCTTGCTGTTTGGTTAGATATACTAAACCTGTTTTCTATTTCTTTAACACTAAACACCAAGTCTTCTTCATAAATCCATTTCATAATTTGTGCCTCCCGTTCATTTACTCCTTTGATTCTTTGAAAATTGATTAATTGCTTTTTCTCTTTAATTTTCCTATCAATATATTCTTTTAAGCTGTTATAAGCAAGCTGCATAGTCTTCACTTTATACTTTAGGAAGTAAGTTAAATCATTTTCGTCAACTTCACTATAAATATAAGCTTGAGCATACTGCATTTTACTCTTAACAATTAGTCTTGAAATAGATAAATATTCAGTTAACCAATAACCGTTTTTTAATAAGTACCAGTAAAACAAAGCTCTAGCTGTTCTTCCGTTACCGTCAACAAAAGGATGGATATAACCGATCATAAAGTGAATAATACAACCCTTTATTATTGGATGTATAAACTGTGATTGATCATTTTTATTAAAAAAATCAAACAGTTCGTTCATCAACGTAGGAACCTCGTTAAAATCTGGAGGAGTGTATATAACCTCTCCATCAATAACATCGACAACATTAACCTCATTATCCAACCGAAACCTACCTTCGTCAGTATTATCGTCTAAAGTTTTTGCAGTAACTAACTTATGTATTTGAAAAAAATTTTCTAAAGTTATTTGTTCATTTTGAATATCAACAATTTGATTAATCGTACGATAATTATTTACAATCATTTGCTCAGACTTGTTCTTAGGTGTTATATTTTTCCTAAGCATATCTTTTGCTTTTTTCCTGGAAGTAACTGCACCTTCTATCTGACTTGACGCAATGGCTTCTTCCATAATAGAACTCACTAAATACTTTTTTTTATCGCCTTCAGGAATAACGCTTTTGGAGCTCAGACTCCCTCCAATATGTAAATCAAATTCATGCAGGCCTCTTTGAATTGTATCTGTTAAATTAAATTTGAATGAATATCTTCCGAAATTCACTTTTTTAGCATTAACTACCCTACTAATTTTGGTTAGCGTCCATATTATTTCAGGTTCGATTGGTGGATCACTTTTTTGATATTTAACCTTATCCCAATACATATATTGTTCATTTATGTGATTAATCAACTTATCAAAGTTTTGACTTTTCCTTAAATTCGTGGCTTTATCATAAAATTCATCCTTAAACCAATCTGGTGCTTTTTCAATCTTTCTCATAAATCTATATATGCTTTTTAATGAAAGGACATAACACTAAATTGATAAATTATTCACAATATTTCCTAATTATTAATAGATTAGGAAATATTAGTAAAAATTCATCTCTGTTGAAATAAAATTTATTATTGCAATTATGAGAGCAGTAATCCAAGGCGTTAGCCAAGCTTCGGTCAAAATAAACGGTAGGACAACCGGCGAAATAGAAACCGGTTTCGTGGTTTTGCTGGGGATTGAAGATGCCGATACCGAAGAAGACGTAACCTGGCTGGCGCAAAAAATAATCGGAATGCGGATTTTTAGTGATGAAAACGGCTTGATGAACAAAGCTCTGGCAGATGCAAACGGCAATATTTTGCTGATTTCC
>JAABUQ010002420.1_pt1 | contig 37031 bp, 21 predicted proteins | sample 5560001 | NCBI WGS metagenome assembly JAABUQ01 (sample SAMN10711888, study PRJNA513371) | rock metagenome | isolation source: Antarctica rocks | place: Antarctica: Victoria Land, Finger Mt nord | collected 2015-12-18 | reverse complement strand
ATCCACCGCCAACGCTACGAATGCCGGGGCTGCCTCCAACGCTTCGACGACCTCACCGATACCATCTCCGCCGGCCATCACCTGCCGCTACGAACCTGGATCGGCTGCTTATACCTCATGGAATTGATCCTCTCGGGTGTGCGGATCGCCCAGGAGTTGGACATCAACAAGGATGACGCCCGGTCGATGGTCCGACGACTCCGCCAGGGGATCGTCGATCGTCGCCCTCCGGTCGTTCTGGAGGGCGAGGTCGAGTGCGGCGAAGTCTCTGTGGTGGCGGGACATAAGAGCCATCCCGAGGCCGTCAAAACAAAGGCCGACCCGGCCGGAGGCGTCGCCTGAAGGGGGAGCGGGGCCGGGGCACGCTGAAGGAGAAGTCGCCGAAGCCGGCTGGCCGAGTGGGGCCCCGGCCACGAGACGGTCTGTCATGCGGCGGGGGAGTACGCCCGGGACGACGATGGGGACGGATTCCGCGAGGGGCACGTCAACACGCTCGAAGGGTTCTGGTCGCTGCTCCGTTCTTGGCTCCGCCCGCACCGAGGCATCTCGCGGGAGAGCCTGCCGCCGTACCTGGGATTCTTCGAGTTCGTTCACAACGTCAGGGCTCGGGGAAAGAGGCTGTTGGCGTCCCTGATCGGCTTCTTGTTGGCACCACCCTGCAATCCATCATGAGCCTTTATCTTTTGTTAAATACATCAATTCTTTCACACTTTCAGGCCCTCGTAAGGCTAATAGGAGACAAGCAATTACTCGGTCATATATATTATAAATAATATCAAATAAATCCTCGACCTAATGAGCGCCACATTGAAAACAGTATCAAATTCTGTGTACATGAAAATTATTTATTTCTTGAATAATGAATGCCGAGCTTTCCCAAAGCAACGGGTCAACAGGAAGTCGTCGCGAAAACTGTCGCAGCAGTTCAGCCAAGCAGTTCAGCCATGTGAACAAGGAGTAAGGAGTGCTGGGGGCGGCACTCTTGGGCACAGGGCTTCTTCGTGGCCAGTTCGGGCTTCATCACGGACGTGGTGGTCATGGAATACATCCGGGCCCATTTCGTTCGTGACGAGGGAGGACGGGGATTTCCGGATCGAAGACAAGTAATCTAGGACGGGCTGGTGACTTCGACTTGGGACTCCGGTTGGGGTATTATTCAATCACCCTTGGCAGGCGTCTCATCATAACCCAGGGGAAACCAAATTCCGCTTTGTGAAGAGTCGCCAATGTTCGGGAGAACGTGCTTTGTGTCGAGTTCGGATATTTCAACACCTTCAATGCACTTCTTGATCGAAGGCATAGGGTGAGATCGGAATACCCGCTCCCTCAACAGTTCTAGGGCCTTTTCTTTCGATGAGGCCGTCACTCCGCACCCCATCAAGGTCCCGATGGGGTGCGGATCGTTCATGGTCAGATCAAGTTTGAACCAGTACTTGCGTAACTTCATGGTTGTGCCTGTGGAACGACTCGTGGTGGTGCATTAGGCTCGAACCGGATCGCAGGACCCATGTGCGGGTTATGCACGCCAGGAACTATACCATGCGCCGGGTCGATGCCAGGAAGTCGATCCTCCAATCCTTGGTAATGCGGCATGCTTCCAGGAGGAACCAAATAGTCGACGTCGCTCCCTGGACCTCGACCTCCTCTTGCTGATGAGCCAACTACCTCAAGAGGTCGTCCGGCCCGATCCACAGTGGCTTGAATAGCATCCACCTCCGCTTGAGTGAGGTCTCCCAAGCCAGAAGGCCGGTTTGGCCCCGTGTTTGGAGCAGCGATTTTAGGGCAAGTCGCCCGGGATGCCAGAGGATTATTCGCAAAACGCGCGGCTGCGCCTACTCGGGCCGTGAAACCCGGGGCCACGACGGCCAGGCGTGCTCCGGCCGCGCGGGTTGCAGCCGGCGCCACGACGGCCGTAACGACGTAGGATCCGACCTTCCCCTGCCCCTCGGGCGTCGACAGCATCTCGTTGACCGCGTCGCCGAATAACCTGGGCGCGATGCGACAGGTAACCGCGCGGGTCGTCGTACAACGCTCGCATCTTTCTGCCGTCTTCCCGAAGTCCATCCAGCGATTTCTGGAAGTCGATCGCGTACTCCCGGGGATCGATGAGTTTGACCAATCCCTCGCCTTGCTCCACGAACCCCTGGCCCAGGCCGACGAGCCGTCCCCCGTTCTCCGCGAAGTAGTGCCCGTAGTCACTGAAGAAATTCGTCCCGCTGGGGTCGGTGTAGTTGACGGGGCTGCTCCCGAGGAAGCGGTAGATGTTGGGGTCGCCGCCGCCCTGTCCGATGGGGTCACGCTGCATCCAGCGCCCCTCGCCGGGGCTGTAGTCGCGGGCGTCGAAGTGGTACAGCCCGGTGGCCGGGTCCAATCGGCCCCCCTGGTCCAGGTACCGCCACCCGTGCGTGCCCACCGCGGGCGCCCACGCCGCCGACAGCACCGTGTGCGTCCCATAGGGGTCGTACACGAAGCGTTCCTGGACCACGCCGGCGGGGTCGACGATCGCCGTGATGTCGTGGTTGGCGTCGTGCAACGCGTACAGCCGCGCCGAGGGCACCAGCACCCCGCCAGCGCCGAAGCCGTCACGCTCCACCAGGTCGTTGACGTAGCCCAGGCCCCACACGTACTGCCGCACCACGTCGGTGGCGGCGGTGCCGGCGTAGCGTTCCTCCAGGACCTGGCCCAGCGCCGAGTCGTACAGGTGGAAGGGCTGCGGGGTGGTGGTCCGCGGGTACGCCTCGGTGACGCGGCGGCCCAGGGCGTCGAGCGTGTAGGCGGACCGGGTGACCCCCGCGACCTGGGCGGCGACCAGGCGGTTCCAGGCGTCGTACACGTAGGAGAGAGTGCCCGAGGCGGCGGGGCTGTAGTTTGAGGTGGTGTTGCCGGCGGCGTCGTAGGTGGGGGCCGAGGGCAGGCCGGTGACGGTGGCCGTCTGGTTCTGGGCGTTGGCGGTGCGGGTGACGGTGCCGCCGTCGGTGGTGACGCCGGACCAGTTGCCCAGGGCGTCCAGCGCCCAGGACTGCTGGCGCGCGGGGACGGCGACGGAGTCGAGCTGGGTGCCGTTGCGGCCCGAGGCCGAGAGCGTGCCCCGCGCGAAGGCGCCCATGCGGCCCAGGCCGTCGTAGGCGGCGTTGGAGTCGCCGCTGGCGGCGCTATTGGCGCGGTACAGTTCGCTCTGGGCCGGCGCGAGGAGGTTGTTCTTGAAGAAGTATCCCAGGACAGGAGAGGTGGCGACATCGACGGCGCCGCCATGCTGCCCGAGGAGGTGGGATGGCGAGTTCATGGTGGACGATTATCCTGCCCGGACGGGTTGCAGGCAACGACCCAGTTTGTTCATTGCGGGTAATATCTCAAGGCGATTGAACCTCGCGGAGGTTCTGCCGAGGAGTTTGCCGGCTGCCGCGGGGGCAGGCGGGCCTGGACCCAGGCGATCAAAGGAACCATCGCGCGCGATGACCGGGATTCTCCCCCGACCGAAGTGTGGGAGGATTTCGAGCGCTCCTTCCCCCTTGGGTTGTGCGGAGGGGACGCCGTCCGTAAGCTCGTCGCAATCCGCCACGGCATTGGGCCACGCGGAGATCGGCAGGGGGCGAGCGTACCATGAGCGATACGACGGCGGCGTTCCTCCAGGGGCAGGGGGTACCCGTCGCCCTGGCCGACATCGAGGCCGAGTTGACGAGGCTCTGGGGACCCGCGGCCGAGCAGGTCGGTGGGCCGGACCTCGATCAACCTTCGGTGACGCGGGTCGTCCTGGCGAATCTGGTCGTCGCCCGGGGGGAGGACGAGGCCGCGCGGATCGACGGCGTGCTCGACATCCTGGCCTCACGGTATCCCTGTCGGACGATCGTCCTGCGGTCAACGGCCGACCCGGAACGACGGGTGCTCGCGGAAGTCTCAGCACTCTGTCACCTGCCGGCGCCCGGCCTGCCTCAGGTGTGCAGCGAGCGGATCAGCCTGGGCGTCAGCGCTTCCGCTCGCGACCTCGTGCCGGGGGTTGTCCGGCCGCTGCTGGAGGCCGATTTGCCCTGCGTACTCTGGTGGGCCGAGGCCCCGGTGGAGCGCGACCGCCTGTTCCTCGAACTTGCCGGGGACGCGACCCGGGTGCTCCTGGAACCGCCGGAGTCGGCCGACCCCCGCGCCCTTTACAAGGCGCTCGACCCCGAGAAGCACCCCTTCGCCCGCGATGTCGCCTGGTACGGCATCACGCGCTGGCGTGAGCTGGTCGCCGGGCTGTTCGACCCCTCCGAGGCGCGCGAGGCGCTGGGCCGGATCGCGACGGTCGAGGTCCGGGCGCTGGCGACGACGGCCAGCTCCCCGCCGCGAGTGGCGGCCTGGCTCGCGGCCTGGCTCGCCGGCCAGCTCGGCTGGGAGCGTTTAAGGCGCGTCGCCAACGCTCCCGGCCAGGTTGAGGCGACCTTCCGTGGCCCCAACGGGGACGTGGCCGTCCGGATCGTGACGACCGACGACCCTTCGGCGACGATCGCCCGTCTGTCGGGCGTCTCCTTGACGGCTCTCGGGCACGGCGGAGCGCACCGATTTCAGATCGACCGTCCCGACGCTTCGGGCGTTGAGGTCCGCATCGAGGAAACTTGTCCTGGCCAGCCTACGCAGAGTCGCACGCTCGCCGTGCCCGAGCCGGATGCGGCGGGCCGGGTCGCCGCGGCGCTGGAGTCGACCCGCGAGGATCCTCCTTTCCTCGCCGCCCTGCCGCACGCCTTCTGGCTGCTGGGGGCTTGAAGGCGTCCTCAGGCCGGCAGGTGATCGACGAACCGACGCAGGTGCGGCGTCAGGCCGTCAGCCAGCGCCGCGGGCTCGGGGAAGAGGCCCGGGGGCCCCGAGGTCAGGGCGAACGCGAGCCCCTCCTGGCCGAGGTTCACCCGCAGCAGGCCCAGGGGGACGGCACGCATTCGGGGGATGGTGCGCAAGGCGGATTGGAGCGCCGCGTCGTCCCCGGGCGCGATGGGCTCCGGGGTGAGCACGATGACGGTCAGGCCGACGGTCAGGCCGCACGGCCAGGGGGGATAGCGGCCGTTGATCGCCATCGCGATCCGCCGCAAGAGCTTCGGGTACCCGCCCTCCGCGAGCCCCACGTCGACCGGCTGGCGGAGGGTGGCCACGACGGCCAGGGCTCTGCCCAGGATCGGCACGCGATGGAGGCGGACCGGGCGAACGTCGTACCGGAGCACGTCGAGCGACGGCTCGCGGAACGCCTCGCCCTCGTCAGTCCTCAACCCGATTGGGCGAAGGATCTCGTCGAGCCGACTCAGGAATTCCTCTTCGAGCACCGGCGGGCTCCGGCTGGAATGCGGGCGGAGACCCCCGTAGGATAGCCCTGGCCCACGCCGCCGGCCAGGAATTTGCGCCCAGGAGGCCCTGATGGACGAATCGCCGAAGCCGGCCTCTGGTTCGCGCTCGAGCCTGTCGCTCATCACCCGCGCCGAGCATGCCAACGCCTTCGGGACCGTCCACGGTGGGGTCGTCCTCCGGCTGGCCGACGAGGCCGGTGCCCTGGCCGCCCTGCGGCACGCCACGGGCCGCGTCATCACGACCGCCGCGGTCGATGCGTTCGCGTTCCTCAGCCCGGTCCAGGTTGCGGAGCGATTGGAAGCTGTCGCTGAACTCACTTACGTGGGGCGGACGTCACTGGAAGCCCAAATCCTCGTCTACTCGGAGCCTTTGTCGAATTTTGTGCGGCGGAAAATCGCGGAAGGCCACATGCTTTACGTCGCGGTCGATGGAGAGGGGCGGCCGGTTCCGGTCTCCCCACTGCGTTCGGAGACGGAATCCGACCGCCTCCGTGACGAGGCCGCCCACGCCCGCCAGGCCCATCGCCTCGCCCGCCGCGCGGACGCGAGCCGCTGATCGGTGACCCTTCTCGTCTCGGAGCCGGACCATGCCCCTCGACGCCCCTTGCCGGGTGCTGCTCACCGCCCTCCTCGCAACGACCGCCCTGACCGCCGACGCAGGCGAAACGAGGCGCGTCACGATCCGGGGGACCGCGCGCGAACTCGGAGAAGCGCCCATGCTGATCGAGCTCAACCCGCCGCTCCCGGTCGGTGATTACGCCTTGGAAATCGAGGGAGGCCGGACGCTCCCCGCTTGCGTCCTGGAAGATTGCGGGAAATCACGTCTTGCCTTCGTCCTGGGCGGCATCAAGGCGGGGGAAACCCGGCGATACTCCCTGAGTCAGCCGCCGGGGGCGGCGCCGAAAACCACGGGGGTCGCGTTCCTCCCGGAAGGCCAGGGCGTGCGAGTGGAGGTTGACGACCAGCCCTTGACGACTTACCGCACCGATCTCGGTCCCAAGCCGATCCTCTTTCCCCTGATCGGGCCCACGCGCGCGAACCTGTCGCGGGCCTTTCCCATGGAGCAAGTTCAGGGGGAGGACCAGGACCACCCTCACCAGCGGTCCTTCTGGTTCACGCACGGCCAGGTCAATGGCGTCGACTTCTGGTCGGAAATGCCCGGCCACGGCTCGATCCGAGAAACCTCGCGGACCACCAGCGCCTGCCAGCTGCTCGGGATCTTGCGGACCACCGACGCCTGGGACGACCCCACCGGCAAGACGCTCTGCGAAGATGAGCGGGTCTTGCGCTTCCAGGTCCTGAAGGCGAGCTGCCTCATCGACTTCGACGTGACGATCAAGGCCACCCACGGTCCCGTGACCTTTGGCGACACGAAGGAGGGAATGTTCGGCGTGCGGGTCGCCTCGGTGCTCGACACCAATCGCAAGGGGGGCGGGACGATCACGAATGCGGAGGGGCTCACCAACCTCGACGCCTGGGGGAAGGCGTCGCCCTGGGTCGACTACGCCGGCAAGATCGACGAAAAGGCCGTCGGCATCGCGATCCTCAACCATCCCGACAGCTTCCGCTACCCGACGACGTGGCACGTCCGCGACTACGGCCTCTTCGCCGCCAACCCCTTCGGTTGGCACGACTTCGGACGCAAGGAATCGGGCGAATACGTCCTCCCCGCGGGGGAGTCGATCACCTTCTTTTATCGAGTGATCCTCCACGCGGGGGAAACGGCCTCGGCGGATGTCGCGTCGGCCTTCGAGGCGTATGCGAGGCCGCCGAAGGTCGAGGTTCAGGGGGAGTGAGCCGGCGCCGTTTCGGGCTCGGCAGGGTCAGCCGGTCGGGCCTGCGTGGCCGACTGCGGGAAGGCGGGCGCCCGGTGGATCTGCTCATGGAGGAAGACGAGGCCGACGGCCAGGGCCGCGACCGGGAGGATCGCCAGGAGCGACTCTTTCGGGGGTCTAGGACGCTCGTAGTCGGGCGCGAACCCTGCGGCGATCATCCGGTCGTAGAGGTGCGGGTGGACCGGCCGCTTCGCTTTCAGGACGGCGGGGATGAGGTTCGCGATGTAGAGCTTCTCCAGGGCGAGGGCATACGTGCCGACGTCGCCCTCGTGCGCGTGGCCGAGGCGGTCGGAGCGGACTTCCATCCGCCTCGCGATGCGCGTGAACGCGATGATGGCGAGGAGGACTACCAGGGGGGCGATCAGGATCGTCACGGGGCCGAACGTGCCGGTGAGCGGATACAGGGCCGGCAGCCCGAGGAACAGGAAGGCGGCGCCCACCCGGGCCAGCACGACCCCCCGGGGCTCGTCCAGGTGGGCCAGTTCGTGGGCGCAGACGGCCGCAAGCTCCTCGTCGTCGAGGGCTTCCAGGAGCCTCCCGGTGAAGACCAGCCGGCCAGTCACCGGGAAGGCCAGCGCGTTGGCCGTGTCCGAATCCAGTTCCTCGGCCCCCCGGACGCGCACGCCCGTCCGTTCCGAGGTCCTGGCCACGATCGCCTCCAGCCGGGCCGACGCCGGATGCAGCAGGCCCAGACGCCGGCAGACCCAGAGCCAGCCGCCACCGACGCCGAAGCCGATGACGCCGGCGCCCGCGACCATGAGCCCCGTGGCCCGCAGGTTCCAGCGATCCGGGATCAACGCGAAGATCAGGGCCCAGGTGAGCAGTTGCGGGGCCACGATGAGCAGGCTCAGCGACACGACCCGGCGCGATTCCGGGGTCGCCCGATCGCGCCCGGTCAACTTCCGCATCAGCCTCCGCCCGACGATCAGGACGCCCAGCCAGGCGGCGACGGCCCACAGGATGCCCAGCCCCCGGGGAGGGAGCCCCAGGGGATCCGCGGCGGAGAATCCGCCGAAGAGCCCGAACAGGACGGGCAGCAGCACCGCGCACGAGCCGACGGCCATCCGCGCCGTCCACCCGAGGCGAGCCCGCTCGGTCCAGGGCACGTCGCCCGCCCGGTTGAAGTTCCGCGAGGCGATTGCGACGACCAGCGCCGCCGTCGCCGTCGAGGCCAGGGTGACGATCGCCGAGCCCGCGAGGGCCAGGCCCCAGCCGAGGGCGGGCGGCGGGAGTCCGGCGTGGAACAAGGAGATGGCCTCCGCATGACCCGGCGGGCGGGTAGAGTTCAGTTAGCCTCGTGCGACATCACCAGCAGGCCCTGGCGAGGCGCCAGCCAGGATTCCGGCCGGACGGCGATGGCCAGGTCGTGGCGGAAGGGGGGCAAGCAGAGGCGGAGCGCGCCGCCGTCGGTCGACAGGGATTGCTCCCCGACGACGTGGCCGTTCAGGGTGTCCAGGAAGGTCGCGCTATACCGCCCCGCCTCCATCGGCGGCAACTTGAGCCGTGCGCCTGGCAGGAGGGGGCGGAAGTCGATTTCCCCCTCGCGTTGCAGCTCGTCGCGGTCGCGGAGGACCCAGGCCACGGCCTGCCGGGCGTCGGCGCAGGCGTAACAGAGCAGGTTTTCGGGGTCGAGCGCGACCTCCTCGGAGACGTTGACCGAGGCGAACCGCGACCAGTCGATCAGGCGGGCGAACTCGGCCATCACGCCCTGCGCCTGCCGCATGCCGGGTGTGAGGATGTGGGGCATCCGGTTCGGCCAGCGCATGCCGCCTCCGGCGCCCCCGCTGGCCAGGTGGGCCCAGGCCATGTGGCGGAAGTAGGCGATGTCGAACGCCTCGGGCAGGGTGATGCCGAGGTCCTTGAAGGTGTGGATCGGCCCGGTCTCGCTGTCGGTGAAGGGTCGCCCGTCGCGGATCTCCGACAGGGCGTGTCGCACCCAGCGCGCCATGGCGTCGGCGGCGGCGACGGTGTTGGTCGGGGCGTCGATCGCCCCCGGCTCGTAGACGTGCGTCGTGGCGAAGTCGAGGTCCGGGTGACGGAAGATCAGGTCGGCCAGGACCCCCACCGGACCGGGGCCGAAGTGGCTGACCGTCTGGAGGTGCGTCTTGCCGAAGAGTCGCCGCTCAAGGTCCCGGACCAGCGCCGAGAGTTCCGAAACGATGCCGAAGAGGTCGTCGTGCAGTTCGGCGCCGACCGTCTCGGAGGCGACCCCGTGGTGGTGGGGCAGCTCGTTCCAGAGGTCCCAGGCGAAGAGGGCGCCTGAGCCTCCCCAACGCTCCACCGCGAAGGAAATCCGACGCTTCACGGCGGCCATGCCGGCCGGGTCGGTCAGCAGTTGCAGCCGGCTGTGGCAGGGGCCCCCGCGCTCGGCATTGTAGGGGTGTTCCTCCCACATCACCCAGGTAAAGAACGTGTCGAAGGGCGTCAGCAAGAGCCGCAGGCCGTGCCGCTCGCAGAGGGCGACCAGGTCGTCGACGGCCTGGACCGTCACCGGGTCGAACTCGCCGCAACTGCGTTCCAGGTAAAGGCCGTCGCCGACGTATTCGAGCATCACCCGCAGCGTCGTGACGCCGTGGGCCTTCAGCCAGGCGAGGTGCCGATCGACGCCCGGCAGGTCTCGGCGGTTGAGCAGCCCTTCCAGCTCTGGCCAGGTCAGGGCGTCGTTCTGGCCGATGATCAGAAAGGGCTCGCCGTCCTCGGTCTCGAAGTAGCGACGGCCAGGGGCCAGCCGAACCCAGGGGAGTGGGGGGCCGGAGTCGATCGGCACGTCGAGGTCGGGGAAATCCGCGAGGGCCCCGGCGGCGAGGGCCGCCGAGGCGAATTCCTTGAGTTCCATCCGTTGCGGTCTCCGGGTGTCCGGACGGGTCAGGCCCGCGTCGTCGCCTTCGCGGTCCCGTTGGACCGGCCGGCGACGGCGGCGGGCACCTCGGCCGGGCGGGGGAGGTCGCCCGACTGCACCTGCTCGACCATCCGCTTGCCCGACAGGATGGCGCCGTCCTGGTTGACGTACTTCCACTCACCGAACCGGCCGACCGGGTAGATTCCCCGGGCGTGCAGGTAGGCGTTGATCACGTCGAGGTGCCCCTGGCGGTCCGGGGTGAAGGGGATGTAGGCGTGCGACATGCCCAGCACCTGTTCGAAGACCACGCGGTCCCCCTCCTGCCAGAGGTCGGTCCGCTTCAGGCCCGCGACGCAAGCCTCGATGAGCGCGCGTTTGCCGCGGACCGGCAAAGGCTTGTATTTTGAGTGGCTGATCTCGAATGTCAAGGCGCTGTGCCCCGGCGGGGCGTTGTGGGGCGAGGCGTTGGACTGGACAAAGATGCGCTGAAAGATGAACTTATCCTGCCCCTCGGGGTAGTAGATCCAATGCTTCTCGGTGACCTTCTCGCGGTCGATGCCCAGGTTGACGCAGACCACGGCCGTCGTCGGCAGGCTGGCCGCGGCGCGGCGGACGGCCTCCGGGGCGCCGTCGATGGCGGCGATCAGGTCGGGCAGGGGGATGCTCGGGAAGAGAGTCCCGTAGTCGACCGTTTCCAGCCGGGCCTCGGACCTTCCCGGCTCCTCGACCCGGAAGGTCGCACGCCGCTTCTTGGGGTCCAGCGACATCAGCGTTCTGCCGAGAGTGAAGGCCCCGCCCCTGGCCTGTGCCCGACGGGTCAGGCCGGCGACGAACGTCTCGCAGCCGCCGTGCAGCGGGTAGCCGAATCGGGCGTTGGGCCCCATGTCGGGCCGGCCCCGGCTGATCGCCCCCTCCACGACCTCGTCCAGCGAGGGGGTCAGCACCCGACCATTGATCCAATCGCTGCTCATTCGCTCGGGCGCGATCCCCCAGACCTTGAAGTTGTAGGGCTTCATGAAGTGCTCGGTGATCCCGGCTCCGAACGTCCGGTATGACCATTCCAGGAAATTCGCGGGAGATGCGTCCTGGGAATGGCCGTTCACCGCCGAAGACGCGTGTCTTGTGGCATCGATGACGCCCAATAGGCATTCCTTGACAACGGCCGGCGGCAGGCCGAACAGGTTGCCCTGGAAGGGATAGCGTTGATAGGCGTCGTACAGGTGGACCCAGCTTTCGCGCCGCTGTTCGTGAAAATTCCCTTCCAATACGTCGCGGAAGAGCCCGTCGACATACTTGTCATTGGTGAAGAAGATGTGCCCGGCGTAGTCGAAGGTGAATCCGTCACGCAGGATCGACCGGCAGAGGCCCCCGGTCCGGGCGTGCTTCTCGGCCAGCAGGAAATCCGGGTCTTCCAGGTGCAGCGCGGTGCTGAGGCCGGCGGGCCCGCCGCCGACGATCAGGTTCTTGGCGTCCCCGGCGTGAGCGACCTTGCGGCGCTTGCGCGCGGCTCCGACCGCGGGAGCGAGCTTTCCCTCGACGAGCCCCCGCATGGCGCCGGCCACGGCGTCCCAGCCGCTGGCGTTGGCCCGCTGGCGCATCGCCGAGGCGCGACCCTCGTCGTGGCGGTCGACCGCCAGACGCGCGAGTTCAATGAAGGCGTCGGGGCCGTCGGCGATCCAGACCAGGTCGCCGTGGTCGCGGACCACGTCGCGCACGGCCGTGGAAACGATCGGCTTGCCGGCGGCCATGTACTCCAGGGTCTTGGTGGGGCTGATCGCCTTGGTCGCCTCGTTGATCGCCCAGGGCATGAGGCAGACGTCGAACCCCTTCAAGTACGACGGTAGCTCCGAGTAGGCCCGCTGGCCGAGGTAATGCAGGTTCGGGCGCACCGGCAAGCGCGCCGGGTCAACCTTGAGGACCGGCCCGACCAGGACGACCGAGCCGACCCCCGGCGCGTCCGCCAGCCGTGCGATCAGCTCGTAATCCAGCCGCTCGTCGACGACGCCGTAATAGCCCAGGATCGGCCGGGGAAGCCCCGCCAGATCGGCCGGCAACTCCAGCGAGGGGTCGAGCGCCGTGGCGAAGTGGAGCGGATCGACGGCCGAAGGGAAGCAGTGGACGTTGGCGCTCCGACCCCGCTTGGCCTCGAAGAGGCTCTGACCACCCGTGAAAACCACGTCCGCGCGCCGCAGGAGCGCTTCCTCGGCCTCCACCATGCCCGCGGGCGCCCCGGCGAAGCTAGCCAGCTCATCCATGCAGTCGTAGACCACCACCTGGCCGTCGCCGAGCCGGTCGCTGTAGCCGGCGAACATCGGCGAATAGAACCAGCGCACCAGGGGACGCCCCCCCCGAATGGCGGCGACATGGGCCTCGACCATCGCCCCCAGGTCGTGGTCGCGGTCGGCCGGTCGGTGGGGCCGCAGCACCGTGACCCCTTCGCCGACCGCAAGGATGTCGACGCCGGGAGGACGATTATCGAAGACCGGCTCCTCCTCGACGAGCACCTGCCAGCGTCCGGCCAGCCGCGAGAGGAGGTGCTGGGGACGCTGGTAGACCCAGTCCCAGCGAAGGTGGCTGTGGCAGACGAGCAGGGGGATGCCATCGGACATGGGGGTGAACTCCACGGGTCAGTGCCTCTTCGCTGTCGTCCGGTTGGGTAAAACGCCAAAGACGGCCACCGCCGTTCCGGGGCGGGGCTTCGGCCTTCTGGGCGGCGGGTAATGAGATCGAGAACTTTAAGAGATGATCTGGGGGGCGTGGGACGGACGCTTGCCCCTGGCACACGCCTCAAAGCACCCCGGGGAGAAATTCGGGGCCAGCCCGGCAGGCTGTTGGGGCTTCTCACTCTGGGAAGGACTCTTCATTCTCTGGGGCGGACCAGAGGCCATGTTATCAAAAAAAGCGGTGATCGCAAAGTTGTTGAATCGAATCCCTCAATTTCGAGCGACCGTGATTCTCACAAGGATTGCATCTGGCTGCAGTCCGCGTGCCAATGCCGACGCGCGCCCAGGAGCGGCCGGCGTAAGGGAGGCCGGCCGTTGCCTCCTAAGCACGGGAGTTTGTCGGGAATCGCATTGCCCGCGAGCGACCTGGCGGCTGCTCGGAAGGGCGCCAGCCTCAAGCCACGAGTTGAGGGAGGGGAGTGAAGGTGGGAGCTTGCGGCCACTCACCGATGGTCGCGGTGGGGTCGGAGAGGACTCGCCGGAAATTTTCCACCAGGGGGGTTGGCTCGCGGTCGAGCTTGCCGGAATGGGGCACAACGTCCCAGAGCCCCAGGTGGAGCAAGTGGTCCTCCAACCCCTTGCGGGACCACCGATATTTCCAGTCGATCATCGTAAACATGGGGAACCAGGTGTAACCCACGACCGGAATCCTCCCGGCGCGGGCCGCTCGGACCTCGGCCAGGGTCTCGGCCATCCAGCGGGCACGTTCCAGGTGGCAGCCCGGGGCGCTGGTTTCCGTCACCATGACCGGCAGGCCGTAGCGCCCGTGGACCAGTTGCAGAACCGCGCCGAGCCCCGAGGCCTCCGGTTCGGCGACTTGCGCCAGGGCGCCGTTGCGGCGTCGGATGATCCGGCGGTTGGACCACGGGTAGTAGTTCACACCGAGAACGTCCCAACGGGGCATCGACCGGGCCAGGGCGCAGAGCCCCGCTTCGTCAGCGCCGTGCTCCACGAGCCAATCGAAATGCGGGTGCCCTTCCACGACGAGCCCGCAGGCCAGGTCCAGCGGAAGCAGACGCCGGGATTGCGCTTGCGACGCCTCGGCCGCGAGGGCCGGTGAACCAGCCCGTTCCCGCCCGACATCCTCCACATGGACCAGGACCGCGTCGGGGCGCGCCGCGCGCAGGGCCGCGGCGGTCCTCGCCATGCCCTTGATGAGCGCCAGCAGCACCTTGACGTAGCCGTCCTCGCCCTGGAGGTACGGGGGCCAGCGTCCGTCGCGTCCGCAGTAGGCGGCCGTCACCCCGGGCTCATTCAGGGGCGTGAAGAATTTCACGATCGGGGCGTATCGCTCCGCGAAGGCCGACGCATAATCGGCGACCCGCCGCGGATACGACGCGTTCACGAATCCGTTATCCAGCCACGAGGGCGTACCGTAGTGCATCAGGTCGACGATCGGCGTCAGCCCCTTCACCTCGACCAGATACTCCAGCACCCGGTCGGTCCACGACCAGTCAAACTTGCCGACGACCGGCTCAACCTTGTACCAGGGGATGCCGTAGCGGATCGCCGAGATGCCAAGGTCGGCGGCCTTGTCCAGGTCCTGCCGCCAGAGCCGGTAGTGATCCATCAGCTCATACTCGTCGAGCGGACGGTGCCCGGCCCGCGTCTGCGGGACGAACGTGTTCTCGATGCCGACGGCCCACAGGAAGTCCGCGGCCGACGTACCCCACTGCTGGCGAAGCATGCCCCGGCTCCTTTGCCGCGCTGCGGAGGTCCACGTCGACCGGCCGCACAGAGACCAAAGGATCGTTCTTTTCTAAATCTACTTCGCGGAAGGCCAATTGGCGTGAGTGACCCAACAATTTGCGGTGGGCGGGGAATTTCCGGTGCTCCGTTGCACCTGGGACGCCCCCAGCGGCACGACGGTGGGCGGGATCATACCGGGGTGATTTCGGCGCGCGAAGCGAGGAACGCTGCGATTTCCACGCGCCTGGGTCGAGCCATTGGCCGACCTCCTCGGCTCCACCGTTCCCGACGCGGACCGACAGTAGCGGCGAGCCCTCCCTGTCGCAAGCGTGTCCGCTTGGTCTCGGAACGCCGTTCAAAGGGTGACGGCCACGGCGTCGAAAGCGGCTTCCCCCACGCAAAAAAGGCCGAGCGACGCTGGCTCGCCGGGTAAGCGGATGTCGTCGAGGAGGCGGACGCCGTCGATGCGGAGTTCGCCTCGTCCCCTCCGAGAGCGAATTTCGAGGGAATGGAAGGCACCAAAATCGAACGAATCGTCGCCGAGTCGGGGCAACTCGCCGGACCATGACGGGCCGTGGGAGTCGTTCGCGGTCCAGCGGCCCGTCCCCGGATCGACCTGGAGAAACAATGATCCCGTGGGCCCCTTGCCGTGGATTGCCACGCCAGCGGACCCGTCCAGCGCACTCGGGAAGCGGACGAATGCCTCGGCAAACCAATCTCCTGAGAGGTCCACGCCTCCCAGCCAGGCCACCGCCAGAGTTTCCCGAGTGCCCTGTCCACGCAGTTCCTCGCCCCGGACCGACCAGATTCCCCCCTCAACCCGCCAACCGTCCGGAATGGCCGGCGCGTCGTGCCGGAAATGGGCCTGGAAGGTCGGGGAGGGTGGGGCCGCCTGAGGCTGATCCGTCAGTGCGCCGATCCTCACGCCGTCGGGGCCCCACTCCGCCGGGCAGAGCCACACCCGGCGCACCCTCTCGCCGGGCCGACGGCCGTGCAGCACGATCCAATCGTGGACCCCGTCGGGCCGGAACACCGAGAAGTGTCCCGGTCCCTCGACCAGCCCGGGCGTCGTGCTGAAGATCGGCCCCTGCCGGCCCCGCAAGTCGCGGTAAGGCCCCAAGGGATGGTCGGCCGTCGCCTCGCCGGTCCCATAAGCACCGGCGTAATTCCCACCGCTGTAGCCGCAGTAGTACCGGCCCCCACGCTTCACCGGGGCGGGGCCCTCGATGGTGGTCCATTCCGCGAAGGTCCGCCCGCTGTAGAGCGGCATCGTCCGGTCGGCCTGGAAGAGCTGCCAGGGGGAATGCGCCCGGAGGACGGTCGAGGAGGGGCCCTCCGGCTCGGTGGGGCTCCGCAACGGCTGGACGACGATCCCCGTGCCGTGCGGGGGGGCGTCCTGATCCACGAAGTCGAGGCAGCGGAAGAGGTACAGCCGGCCGTCGTCGTCCAGGAGCCAAGAGCCGTCGATCGAGAAGAGGTCCGCCGGGTCGCTCACCCGCGCTTTGAGCCGGAACGGCCCCTCCGGGCTCTGGGCTTCCGCCACCCAGAGGGCATGCCCGCGCCGGTCGATGTCGCCGAAGCTGACGACCATGAAGAACTTGCCGTTCCAGGCCAGCACCTCGGGGGCCCAGTGGTCCGAGTGCGGCTCGCTCGGTTCCAGCACGCCTCCCAACGGCTCCCAGCGGAGCAGGTCGTCCGAGCGGTAGGCCGGGATCTGCCGGCCATCGGGCAGGGGAGGGCCGTCATTCGTCCCGTACAGATAGAATCGTCCCCGATGCCGCAGGACGAACGGGTCGCCCAGCGCCATCTCGCCGATCGGATTCGCAAAGGTCGCCGCCTGATCCATCGTTCCCCGCCTCCGCGGCTTCCGTTCTCGTGCCGCCTACGTCGCACGCACGTTCCCTGCCAGATGGCGCTCAAGCGGAATCATGCGCCCGGATTCGACTCGCGAGGGCACAACGCCGATAAAGGGGAGAAGACTCGTCCGCCCGCCCCGACCGTGGCGGCGCGGGCGGACTTCCCAGGACGGGAGCCGGCCGCGTGTCCATCCCGATCATCCCCCGCGTGTGGGCCTTGGCTCCCTGGGGCAGGACCGAAGCGGCCCCCGTCGTCGCCGCCTGCCGCGCCGGTGGTCTCGGCCTGCTCGACTTCGGCCTCGGTCAGGGCACTGGCATCCCGGCGATCGCGGCGGCCTCGGGGCGGATCGGTCGCTTCACCGACAGGCCATTCGGCGTGCGGCTTCCGGCGGCGTTGCTGGCGGACTGGCCTCGTGATGGCCTCGTCTCGGGGCCGTCGCTCTTGCTCTGCACCGAACCCCCGGACGGCGACTGGTCGGCGGCCTTCGGAAAACTCCCGAGGCGCCACCCGGTCCTTGCGGCGGAAGTGACCTCGCGAGCCTCCGCCCTCCGCGCGGCGGAAGCGGGCGCGATTGCCCTGGTCGTTGCCGGTCACGAGGCGGGGGGCTGGGTCGGCGAGGAGTCGGCCTTCATCCTTGCCCAGGGCGTGCTGGCCGAAGGCGGGCGGCCGTTGTGGGTGCGAGGTGGGATCGGCCCGCGCACCGCCGCCGCCTGCCGCGCCGCGGGCGCGGAAGGGGTCGTGCTGGACGGCGCGCTCCTGCTCGCGAAGGAATCCCCGCTCGACGGCACGGTTCGCGCCCGGCTCGACCGGCTCGACGGTGGCGAGACGACCACGATCCGCGCGCGGGAAGGCGCCTTCTTGCGTGTCTGGGCCCCGACGGGATCGCCCGCCCTGGCCCGCCTCCGCGCGGCGGCGGCCGAGGGGGGACCGGCCTGGGCCGCCGCGATCCTCCGCGAAGTGGGCTGGGGGCCAGATCAGGTCTGGCCGGTCGGCCAGGATGCCGCCTTCGCCGCCGGACTGGCGCGCCGGCAGGTGACGATCGGCGGGATCGTGCTGACGGTGGCCGAGGCGTTGGAAGCCGGCCCGAGGCTCGCCGCCTCGTTGCGCCCCTTGGCCGAAGGGTCCCCGCTCGCGGCCTCGCACGGGACGCGGTTCCCCATCGTGCAGGGTCCCATGACGCGCGTCAGCGACACCCCCGCCTTCGCCCTGGCGGTGGCGGAAGGCGGCGCCTTGCCGTTCCTGGCGCTCGCTCTGCTGAAGGGACCCGAGGCCCGGACCCTGCTGGCCGAAACCCAAACCAAGCTCGCCGGGCGTCCCTGGGGCGTCGGAATCCTGGGGTTCGTGCCCCCGGAGCTGCGTCTGGAGCAGATTGCGGCCATCCGCGAGGTACGCCCGCCGTTCGCGCTGATTGCCGGCGGACGGCCCGACCAGGCGGCGGACCTGGAGCGCGAGGGGATCGCCACCTACCTGCACGTTCCCTCGCCTGGCCTCCTGCGGCAATATCTCAAAGGCGGCGCGCGGCGATTCGTCCTGGAGGGGCGCGAGTGCGGCGGCCATGTCGGCCCCCGCTCGGGCTTCACCCTCTGGGAGCAGGCCGCCGAGGTCCTCGATCAAGCCATCAGCCAGGGCCTTCCGGCCGACGAGGTCCACCTCCTGTTCGCCGGGGGCATCCACGACGCCCGCTCCGCCACGATGGTCGCGGCCCTGGCCGCACCGCTTGCCGAAGCGGGCGTGAAGGTCGGCGTCCTGGTCGGGACGGCCTATCTCTTCACCCGCGAGGCGGTCGTCACCGGCGCCATCGTACCGGGCTTCCAGGCGGCGGCCCTGGTCTGCGACCGGACGATCTTGCTGGAGTCCGGGCCTGGGCACGAGGTCCGCGTCAGCCCCTCGCCGTTCGCCGCGACCTTCGGGCGTGAGCGGTCCCGCATGGTCGGCGAAGGCCGATCGGCCGAGGAGATCCGGGTCGCTCTGGAGCGAAGGAACGCCGGGCGCCTCCGGGTCGCCGCCAAGGGGGTCGATCGCGCGGAGGGCGCGGGCTCGGCCCTGGTGGCCGTGACACCCGAGGATCAGTACGCGCAGGGCCTTTACATGGTCGGTCAGGTCGCCGCTCTTCGGGACCGTGCGACAACCATCGTCGAGCTTCACCGCGAGATTTGCGGAGGAGAGTCTTTGGCCAAGACGCCCGCCGAGGTGAACCTGGCCGAGGCCCGAGAAACGCCTTCGGAGATCGCGATCATCGGCATGTCGGCGATCGTGCCCGGCGCGGGCGACGTCCGCTCCTTCTGGGAGAATACGCTTCGCGGGTTCGACGCGATCACCGAAATCCCGGCCGATCGCTGGGACTGGCGGGCGTTCTACGATTCCGATCCCAAGACCCCGGATAAGATCAGCTCGAAGTGGGGCGGCTTTCTGCCGGACGTTCCCTTCGACCCCCTGCGGTACGGGATGCCGCCGACGACTCTGCCGTCGATCGAGCCGATGCACCTCCTGACGCTTGAGGCCGTCCGCGCCGCGCTGGACGACGCCGGCTATCGCGACCGCGAATTCGCTCGCGAAACCACCGCCGTGGTCCTGGGCGCCGGCGGAGGGGCGGCGCAACTGGCGATGGGTTATGCCTTCCGGTCGTACCTCCCGATGCTCGACTCGGCCTCCCCTGGCACGGAGACGGACGCTCTGGCCCGGTTCGGTTCCTTGTTGCCGGAATGGACCGAGGACTCGTTCCCCGGCATTCTCCTGAACGTCGCCGCGGGGCGGGTCGCGAATCGCTTCGACCTCGGCGGGGCAAATTACACGGTCGACGCCGCCTGTGGGTCGAGCCTCGCCGCCGCCGCGCTCGCGGTGCGGGAGCTGGAATCGGGCGCGGCCGACGTGGTGATCCTGGGGGGGGCGGACACGGTCCAGAACCCGTTCACGTACCTGGCCTTCAGCAAGACTCACGCCTTCTCGCCGAGGGGCCGTTGCCGGCCGTTCGATGCCTCGGCCGATGGCATCGTGATCAGCGAAGGGGTCGCCGTCCTGGTCCTGAAGCGACTGGCCGACGCCGAACGCGACGGCGACCGCATCTACGCGGTCATCAAGGGCGTGGGCGCTTCCAGCGACGGCCGCGCCAAGGGTTTGACCGCCCCCCGCCCCGAGGGGCAGGTGCGCGCCGTCCGGCGGGCGTACGCCAAGGCGGGCATCGCGCCCGCCACCGTCGGATACGTCGAGGCCCACGGCACGGGGACCGCCGCGGGCGACGCCGCCGAGATCGAGACCCTCACCACCGTCTTCCGCGAGGATGGCGCCCGGGCCGGCGGCTGCGTCGTCGGGTCGGTCAAGTCGTCGATTGGCCACACCAAATGCGCGGCGGGCCTGGCAGGGCTCATCAACGCCACCCTGGCGCTGTATCACGGCGTCCTGCCGCCGACGATCGGCATCAAGGAGCCGACCCCCCGCGCCGACTGGGAAGGTGGCCCCTTCCGCCTCAACACGCAGGCCCGCCCCTGGCTCCACGCCGAGGACCACCGCCCCCGACGCGCCGGGGTCAGCGCTTTCGGGTTCGGCGGGACCAACTTTCACGCCGTCCTGGAAGCCTACGACCGCGACCCGACCCCGGCCCCCGCGCCTTCCCGGGAATGGCCCGCGGAACTCGTCGTCCTGCGCGAGGCGGATCGCGAGGCCCTCCGGGCGCGGGTCGCTCGCGTGATCGCGCAGCTCGATGCCGATCCCGCCAGGCCCTTGAGCGAAATTTCCGCTGGAGTGACGAGCATGAATTCCGCCGGGGTTCGCGGTCCGACCCTGGCGATCGTCGCGACCACGGCGTCGGACCTGCGCGCGAAACTCGGTCGGGCCGGTGCGGCGATCGCCGGCACGGAGGCCGCGCTGCACGACCCCGGAGGCGTCTACTTCGCGGCCAGCCCGGCGTTTGCGGGCGCGAAGGTGGCGTTTCTGTTCCCGGGGCAGGGGGCGCAGGCGCCCGACATGTTGGCCGAGCTGGCGGTCGCGTTCCCGGAAGTCCGCGCGGGTTTCGAGGAGACCGACGCGGCCTTGCTCGCGCTGGGGAAGCGGCCGGTCGGTCCCTTGGTGTTCGCGGCGCCGGCGTTCGATGAGCCGGGGAGGAGGCGCCGCAAGGAGGCGTTGCTCCCGCCCGAGGTGGCCCAGCCGGCGGTGTGCGCGGCCTGCCTGGGGATGCTGCGGCTGCTCCGGGCTCTTGGCGTCGACGCCGACCTCGCGGCCGGCCACAGTTACGGGGAACTCGTGGCGCTGCACGCCGCCGGGTCGTTCTCGGCCGCGGCCCTGGCCGGGCTTTCGGAAGCCAGGGGCCGATTCCTCGCCGCTTCGGCGTCGGCAGGCGCCGAGGCCGGCGCGATGGCCGCGATCGCCGCCGGGCCCGACCGGATCGCCGCGATCCTGGAGGGTCTCGACGGCGTGTCCCCCGTCAACTGGAACGGGCCCGCCCAGACGGTCGTCTCCGGAACGTTGGCGGGCGTGGCCCGAGCCCTCGCTCGTGCGAAGTTGGCGGGCGTCGCGGCCCAGGAACTTCCGGTCGCCTGCGCCTTCCATTCGCCGCTGGTGGCGGGGGCGTGCGCCCCCCTGGCCGCGCAGGTCGCGGAGATCGTTGCCCAGGCGCCCCGCCTCCCGGTCTATTCCAACGTCACGGCCGCTCCTTATCCGGCCGACCCCGCGGCCATCGCAGCCATCCTCGGCGAGCATGTCGCGACACCCGTGCGGTTCGCCGAGATGGTCGGGGCGATGCACGCCGACGGCGCACGCGTGTTCGTCGAGGTCGGCCCCGGCGCGACCCTCTCTCCCCTCGTCGGCGCGATCCTCGCTGACCGCCCCCACCTGGGCGTCGCGACGGGTCGCAACGGCCTTGCCTCCCTGCTGCACGCGCTGGCAAAGCTGGCCGTCGCGGGGGTCCCGATGCACCTCGACCGCCTGACCGCCGACCGCCTCGCCCGCCCGATTGCCGAGGTGCCCGGACCCTCGACGTGGCTCGTCAACGGGACGAGGGCACGCCCGATCGCCGCCCCCGAGCCGCCCCGCCTCGGAGTCGCGGGCGTCCTCGCTCCCCCGTCCTCCAAGACGGCCGCGCACCACGGCAACGGGAATGCCCACGTCAACGGCGCTCCGAAACCCTCCAGCGGTAATGGGGTGCACGCCCACTCTCCACCGGCCCCGGCCTCGACCCCCGGCCTTCCTCGCTTCGAGTTGCCCCTCGGGAAGCCTAATCCGCCGCCCTCCCACACTTCCGATGCGGGCCGGGTGGTCGAGGCGTTTCAGGAGACGATGCGAGCCTTCCTTGACCTTCAACGCACGACCATGCTCGGCTATCTCGCTGGCCGCGAGACCGCCCCGGCGGCGCTGCCCCCTTCTCCCGACCGCGTTGGCCCCGCCGAAATTCCTCGCGACGCGGCTGTCGGCGTGACCAGACCCTCTCCCGCCCGCATGCTGGTTCCCGTCGGTGCCGCAGTCGAGTCGCCCGATCCTGGAGGCCGATCCCCCGTCATCCTGCGGCCAGGTCGTGAAGGCGTGGCGGAACGGTTGCTGGAAATCGTTCGCGAGCGGACCGGCTATCCCGCCGAGATGCTGCGGCTCGACCTCGACCTGGAGGGCGACCTGGGGATCGACTCGATCAAGCGCGTTGAGATCCTTGGCAGCCTGCGGGATGCCCTCCCGACGCTGGGTCTGGCACTGGAAGGCGCGGCGATGGACGCGCTCGCGCGGGCGAAGACCTTGGGGGCGATCGTCGACCGACTTGGGATGTCGCCTGGGGAAGGTGTTCCGGAGAGTCCGGCCACGACTCCGCCGGTGCGGCGTTTGACAATCGAGTTGATCGACGCCCCGCTGGCCCCGAGAACGGCAGGTCTCGCGCCGGGTGGGATCGTCCTGGTGACGGACGACGGCCGCGGGGTCGCCCGCGACGTGGCGGCGGATTTGAAGGCGTTGGGTCATCCGGTGGTGCGGGTGCGGCATGGGGTCTCTAACGGGGGCGTCGAGGGGGTAAACTTCACCTCGGAGGCCGCCGTCTCGGCGCTCCTGGACCGCATCCGCAACCGGGGGCCCATCGCGGGGATCGTCCACGCCCTGCCGCTGCGCGAGGCTCCCGACGCCGGGCTCGACGCCGAAGCGTGGGCGAGCCGCATGGGGCCCGAGGTCCGCGGGCTCTACCTGCTGGCCAGAGGGGCGGCGGACGACCTGGAGCGCTCGGCGAACGCCGGGGGAGCCACCTTGATCGCCGCGACCGCGATGGGGGGTGCATTCGCCTCCGCGGGCGAGGTCCCCGACGGATTCTTCCCGGGTCAGGGGGGGATCGCCGGCCTGGTCAAGACCCTCGCCCGCGAGTGGCCCTTGGTCCGCGCCCGCGTCGTCGACTTCGACCCCCGAGCCGAGGTCGAGGTCCTCGCGGCCGACCTCGTCCAGGAAGTCCGCGCCGACGATCCTCGCGCCGAGGTCGGTTATCGTCGCGGGCAGCGGATCGCCCTGCGCACCGTCGCGGCCCCACTGGGCGACGGCGCGGCAAACTTCGATGTAAAACCCGGTGCGCCGGTGATCGTGACCGGAGGGGCGCGGGGGATCACCGCGGCGATTGCGGCCGACCTCGCCACGCGCTGGCGGCCGACTTTGCTGCTCATCGGCTCCAGCCCGCTGCCCCCGGAGGAGGAATCGGCCGAAACGGCGCCCTTGCAATCGCCGCAAACCCTCAGGACCGCACTCCTGGCACTCCTGCGCCGCGAGGGCAAGCCGGACGGCACGAGCGACGTGGAACGGGCCTATCAGACCCTCCGAGGCGCGAGGGAGTTCCGCGCCAACCTCCGCGCCCTCCGCGAGGCCGGGTCGGTCGTGGAGTATGCTCAGGCCGACGTCCGCGACTCGCGGATTCTCGGCCAAACCCTGGCCGGCTGGCGCGGACGATTCGGCCCGCCAGCCGGTCTGATTCATGGCGCGGGGGTGATCCGCGACAAGCTCTTGCGTGACAAGACGCCCGAATCGTTCGACTGCGTCCTCGGGACGAAGCTGGACGGAGCCTTGACGCTCGCCCGCGCGGTCGACCCTTCGGCCTTGACGTTCGCGGCTTTCTTCTCGTCGGTGGCGGGGCGGTTCGGCAACCCAGGTCAGGCCGACTACGCGGCGGCGAATGAGGCGCTCAACAAGCTGGCCACGTGGCTCGACCGCCGCTGGCCGACGACGCGGGTCGTGTCGATGATCTGGGGGCCGTGGTCGGGCGTCGGCATGGTCGCCGACCTGGAGGGCCACCTCCGGCGGCGCGGTCTGGGCATGATCGCGCCTGAAGTCGGCCGCTCGAAACTGGGCGACGAGCTGCGGGGCGGTCGCAAGGGGGACGTGGAGGTGATTATCGCGGGCGACCTCGGGACGCTGGAGGGCCCGCGATGAAGCGTCGAAAGGCCCTGGACATCGCCATCGTTGGCATGGCCTGCCGGTTCCCGGGCGCGAGGGACCTCTTCGCCTTCTGGGAGAACATCCTTGCCGGCCTGGACGCGATCGGCGACCTGCCCACCGACCGCCGGGAGCCTGCTAGCTTCCTTGACCCCGCCCCGCCCGCAGTCCCAAACAACGACGTCCGCACGCGGCGAGGGGCTTACCTCGACACCCCGATCTCGTTCGACCCGTCCGCGCACGGGATCATGCCCCTGGCCGAAGACGGTTGCGACCCCGAGACATTTCTCGTCCTCGACGCCGCGAAGGCCGCGCTGGCCGACGCCGGCCTTCCCGACGGCGTGACCGACAGTCGCCGGGTCGAGGTCATTATCGGGCGAGGCAACGACTGGGACCGCGGCCACGTCGCGCGGCTTCAGCACGGTCGGATCGTCGCCCAGACGCTCGACATCCTGCGCTTGCTGCATCCTGAGTGGACCGTTGCGGAGCTGGAAGAGGTCCGCGCGGACTTGAAGGGCGGCATCCCCCCGCACGGAGCCGAGACAACGCCGGGCCTTATCACCGCCGCAATCGCCGGCCGAGTGTCCCGCGGGCTCGACCTTCGGGGGACGAGCTTCGACATCGACGCGGCCGGCGCGTCGAGCCTGGTGGCGCTGGACCTCGGCGCCCGCGCGCTCGTCGATCGCCGCGCCGACCTGGCGCTGGTCGGCGCGGTGTCCCTCTCGTGCGACCTCGACGACTCCACGGATTTCCAGGGGCTCGATTCCCGCTCGCCAAGAGGCGTCGCCAGGCCGTTCGGGGGCGACGCCGACGGGACCGTGGGCGGCGAGGGGGTCGGCGTCGTCGTCCTGAAGCGGTTGCGTGACGCTGAGCGCGACGGCGACCGCGTGTATGCCGTCTTGAGAGGGGTCGGCATCGCCGGCAACGGCCTCGGTCCCGGCCTCGCGGCTCCATCGGCGAAGGGTCAGGCCCGCGCGATCCGCCGGGCCTATTGCTGCTCGCGCGTCGATCCCGCGACGGTCGGCCTGCTGGAAGGGTACGGCCTGGGCGTCCCGGCGGCCGACCGCGCCGAGTTGCGGGCCCTTCGCGCGACCTTCCCACCTTCAGCGCGCCGGGCCCTGGGCGCGGTCTCGTCGCTGATCGGCCACGCGAGGACCGCCGCCGGGATGGCGGGCCTCATCAAGTCGGCGCTCGCGCTGCACCATCGCGTCCTGCCGCCGACGCTTCACGCTGAGAATCCCCACCCACTGCTGCTTGACGACGGGTCGTCGGCCGTCCTTAATCGCACGACGCGCCCCTGGATTCACGGTGAAGCGGAGTTCCCCCGACGGGCGGGCGTCAACGCCTTTGACATCGCCGGGATCAACGCCCACGCGATCCTGGAAGAGCACGGTGCCTCGGCCGACGGCGACACGCCGGGCTGTCTGACGCGTTGGGATTCCGAGGCGATCCTCATCGGCGCTTCAGACCGGTCCACGTGGCTTGACCTGGTCCGGGCGCTGCTAGGGTGGCTCGTCCATAAGCCCGACGCGACCCTCAAGGACCTCGCTTACACGCTCAACACGCGTCAGCCGCCGTACCCGTTCCGCGTCGGGCTCGTGGTGTCGTCGCTCGTCGATCTGGAAGCAAAGCTCCGGGCCCTGTCCGCGCGGCTGGCGGAACCGGCGTGCTCGTCGTTCCATGACCCGCGCGGGGTGTATTTCCGGGACGGGACCTCGGAGGAGCCGCCGACGCTGGCGTTTCTCTTCCCGGGCGAGGGCTCGCAATATCCGGGGATGCTGGCGGACCTCTGTCCGCACTTCCCGGAGGTTCGCGCCTTGTTCGACACGTCGGATCGGATCGCGCGGAAACAGGGCGCGACCGTCCTGCCCAGCGACCAGCTTTTCGGCGCGTCCAGAACCGGAACCGGAAGCGGAGGGCTCTGGTCGATCGGCACGGCGGTCAATGTCGTCCTGTCGTCGCAGTGGGCGCTGTATCAACTTTTGACGAGGCTCGGCCTGAAACCCGACGCGGTCGCGGGCCACAGCAGCGGCGAGATTCTGGCGATGGCGGCGGCGGGTGTCGTGAAGGTCGACGCGGAATTCGAGGGCCGCATCGGCGCCCTGGGGGCCGTCTTCGAGGGCCTGGAACGCTCCGGGGCGGTCCCCGCCGCCGCGCTCCTGGCCGTGGCGGCCGACCGCACGCGGGTCGAGCTGGCCTGTCGCGAGCTGGGCGGCGAGAGCCTGGCCGTTGCGATGGATAACTGCCCGCATCAGGTCGTCGTGGCCGGATTACCCACCGAGGTCGAGGCCCTGGCCGCGAGCTTCAAGGCGGCGGGCGTGTTCCGCGAGCCCTTGCCGTTCTCCAGAGCGTATCACACCACGGGCTTCGCGCCGGCCGTCGGACCCCTGCGGGAGTTCTTCGACGCGATACCGATGCGGCGGCCCCGGCTGCCGCTGTATTCGTGCGCCATCGCCGGTCGCGTCCCCGACGACGCCGAGGCCGCGAGGGCTCTGGCGATTGCGCAGTGGACGCGGCCCGTGGCGTTTCGGGAGACGGTCGACGCCATGCACGCCGATGGTGTCCGCCTCTTCGTCGAGGTCGGGGCGCGGGGCAACTTGACGGGGTTCGTCGAGGACACCTTGCGAGGCCGCCCGCACTTCGCCGTCGCCGTGAACCTGCCGAAGCGGTCGGGCCTCTCGCAACTGAACCACTTGGTCGCCGCGTTATTCGCGCAGGGGGTCTCGATCCGCCCGGATCACCTTTACGCCCGCCGACGCCCGGTTCGTATCGACCTCGCGGCCGAGCCGAAGCGCGCCCGGCCCGCGCCAGCGTTGGCCGTCGGCGTTCCCGGGATGCGGCTGTCGGAGGCCCTCGCCGAACGCCTCCGAGCCGCGCACCCCGCTGCGGCAAAGGCGTTCCCAAACGGGCACGCGGAGGAAGGCGCGCGGGCGAACGGCCACGCCAGCGGGGTCGGCCGCGGAACGATCCATCACCTCGCGACACCCGCCGTCTCGCCTCTCGTCGCCGACGGGGCGATGCTCTCCTATCTTGAGACGATGGACAGCTTCCTGGCCGTTCAGCGAGAGGTGATGGAGGCTTACCTCGCTTCAGAGAGACCCATCGCCGCCGTCTCGGTTCACAAAATAACGGAAGATCCGGCTCCGATCGCGACCCAATCCCCGGGTCCCACTCCGACGATGGCGGACATCCTCCTGGAACGGATCAGCCACCGCACGGGCTACCCCAGGGAGATGCTGGGGCCGGATCTCGACCTGGAAGGGGATCTCGGGATCGACTCGATCAAGCGGGTAGAGATCCTGGGCGACCTCCGCGAGGGCGGGGCGATCGCAGCGGGTGCGGACATGGACCACCTGTCGCGCTGCCGGACGCTCCGGCAGGTGATCGACGCCCTGGACCGATCGAAGCCGAAAGCCGTCGCGCCCGCGTCCGGTCCCTGGGTGGGGGAAATTCGATCGCTGGTCCCCGGGCGCGAGCTGACAGCCATCCGCCGGCTCGTCGCGAAGGGGGACCCCGTGGCGGAGAACCACACGCTAGGAAGCCGCCGGGTCTCGGCGATTGACCCCGACCGTAAGGGATTGGCGGTCGTCCCGTTCGCCGTCATGGCCGAGATGCTCGCGCAAGCCGGGGCCGTGCTGGCACCGGGGCGGACGCTGCTCGGGCTGCGCGACGTGCAGGCGCACAAGTGGATCCAATACGAGGATGATCCCGTCGAACTGGAAATCCGCGCCCTCCGCGAGGAAACGAGCCCGAACGAGGTGCGTGTCGAACTCTTCAACCGCGCCGGCGGCGATGCACCGGTCGTCGACGGCGTTGTAAGCTTTGGCGCATCGAGGCCGGAATCGCCACCCGCCCTGCCGTTCGAGCTTCCCGACCCCGGCCCTTGCCGGTTCACCGCGCGAGAGCTTTACGACAACCAGTGGCTCTTCCACGGGCCAGCCTTGCAAGCGTTGACGCATGTCGGGCGGTCGTCGCCCAGGGGGATCGAGGGGACCTTGCGCGTCCTGCCGCGTCGTGGGTTGCTGCGGATCACGGAAGGCGGGGCGTTGCTGACGGATGCGATCATTCTGGATGCGTTCACACAACTGCTGGGGTGCTGGGGGCTCGACAAGATGGAAGAGGGGGACGTGATGTTCCCGCTCCGCATGGGCAACCTTCTCCTCTTCGGCGACGACCCGCCCGAGGGCGCCGACGTGGTCTGCCGGATGGCAATCGCGGCCCCGGAGCGGCACCGGATTCGCGCCGAGGCCGAGGTGCTGCGGCCGGACGGGCGCGTCTGGATGCGCGTCTCCGGCTGGGAGGACTGGCGGTTCTACTGGCCGGGGCGTTATCGCGACCACTTTCGCCAGCCCGACCGCTTCCTTGTGGGTGAGCGACTGCCCCTGGTGGGAGAGCCGGCCCGCGCCTGCGCCGTGTGGATGGAACCGCCCGCCGACATGGGCAAGCCCGTCTGGCGCGACGTGCTGGAGGTCGACCAGCTCGGGCCAATCGAGCGCTCCGAGTGCCGCGGCCTGGCCGGACCCGAGGCCAGGAGAACCCAGCGCCTCTGGGGGAGGATCGCGGCCAAGGAGGCCGCCCGCCGGCTCTGGCTCGACGAGGGCGGCGCCCCGGTCTACCCGACCGACCTGGTCATCGTGCCTGACGTTCATGGGAAGCCGAGCCTTCGATCACTCGCGGAGCCAAGGCGGACCGACATGCCGGCCGTCTCGATCGCGCACACCGAGGGCGTCGCGGTCGCCCTGGCAGCGCTCGAACCGTCAACGCATGTGGGGATCGACGTGGAGCGGATCAGCGCGCGAGGCGCCGGCTTCGAGGCCCTCGCCTTCTCCGACGCCGAGCTCGCGTGGCTGGACCGCGCTGCGCGGGGTTCGGACCGCGGCGAGTGGGTCGCGCGGTTCTGGTGCGCCAAGGAAGCCACGGGCAAGGCGACGGGGCTCGGCCTGGTCGCGGGGCCGGCGAGCGTCGCCGTCGTCGGGTTCGATCCCGATCGCAAGACCGTCTCCGTCGCACCCGGCCGCGAACTGCTCGACGCCTGGCCCGTCCCCTCGGGCGCTCCGTTGGAGGTCGTCACCGCCGTTCGTGGTGAGTACGCGTGGGCCTGGACTCTCGGACGGAGGTGGGGCGGATGACGAGCGGACGATCGGAGACCGAGGCCGTTGCGGAACGGCTGGCGGACCTCACGCAGCTTCTCGGTGAGATGCAGGGATGCGAATTCGGCGCGACCCTCGCGCCCGAGACCCGCTTCTTCGCCGACCTCGGGCTGGCGTCGATCGACGCCGTCGTCCTGGGCGAGGCGCTTCAACGCCACTACGGCCGCCCCTTGCCCTACGGCGACCTCTTGGCCGACCTCGGCCGCCGCGCCGACCGGGACATGACGCTCGGCGAACTCGCCGACTTCCTCCGTCGCAATCTTTAACGACGAACGAACCACGGAGGCACGGTGGACACGGAGAAGAATTCAATAAACGATGGATTCTTTCGAGACCTCCGCGCCTCCTTGGTGAATCCCTTCGGGACGAATCCCCATGCCGTTCCAGACGGTCCGCGGCCTCCGATTCCACGTCCAGCAGCAGGGTGAGGGTCCCGACGTCGTGCTGATCCACGGCGTCACGGGCGACCTGTCGATCTGGTTCCTTTGCAAGGCGTTGCAGGAACTCTCGGGGTCGCACCGCGTGACGGCCTACGACCTGCGCGGACACGGCTACAGCGAGGCTCCTCCGGACCACTACACCTCGGCCGATCACGCCGACGACCTGCTTGCGCTGATGGACGACCTCGGGATCAGCCGGGCCCAACTCGTGGGCCACAGTTTTGGCGCGGTGGTGGCCCTGCACGCGGCGGTCGTTGCACCCGAGCGGGTGGAATCGCTCGTACTGTCGGACCCGTATTTTCCGGCCTTGCGCCACCTGGAGGAAATCAGCCGCTGGGGCCACTGGAGCGAGTTCCGCACCGAGGCTCAGGCGGCCGGGGTGACGCTCTCCGACGAGCACTGGTACGACATCGGCCGCTTCTTCGACCAGGTGCGGCACCTCGATGGCGAGCGCCTGCTCCAGTTCCGCCAGGCCGTTGGACTGCCGGGCCTCAATCGCCTGCTGCGGTTGAGCAAGACGACCTGCGGCGCCGACTCGAAGGCCGAGGCCGGGCTGACGGCCGAGAAGATCAAGGGAGTCATCCAGCCCGTGCTGGCGCTCTACGGCGAGTCTTCGCCCTTCCTCGCGACTTCGGATTACCTGGTCGAGAACCTTCCCGACTGCCAGGCGGCGGTGGTGCCGGGGGCCAAGCACCGGGCGCCGGAAGAGAACCCGGAGGCGTTCGTCCACATCCTCCTCGAATTCGTGAACACTCCCGTCGGCGCGGAGGCCGTCCGATGATTGTCCTGATGACCGGCGCTGCCGGGGGCATCGGCCGCGCGACGGCCTCGGCCCTGGCCGCGAAGGGGCATCGCCTCGCCCTGATCGATCGCGATGCCGAATCGCTCGCAACCACCCTTGATGGGCTGCGAGTGGCCGGTGCGGTCGTGGAGGCCGAGGCCGCCGACGTCCGCGACCGCGACGGCGTTCAACTGGCCATCGGCGCTCTCGAAGAACGGCTCGGGCCGACGGAACTCCTGGTGGCCTGCGCCGGGGTCGGTGGAATCTCCAGCGCGACGGACCTCGACACGGCGGGCCTCCGCGCGATGCTGGAGATCAACGTCCTGGGCGTTGCGCACGCGATCGAGGCCGTCTTGCCGGGGATGTTCCGCCGTGGGACCGGGCACATCGTGGGGATTTCGAGCGTGGCGGGATTCCGGGGGCTCCCCTGGATGCCGGGATATTCGGCGTCGAAGGCGGCGATCTCCACGTACCTGGAAGGGTTGCGCCCCGCGTTGAAGCGTCGTGGGGTGACGATCACGACGGTCTGCCCCGGCTTCGTCCGCACCCCAATGACTTCCGGGACCCCGTTCCGCAAGCCGATTCCCATGATGGAGCCCGACGCCGCCGCGCGATCCATCGTGCGCGCCATCGAGCGCCGCCCGCGCGAGTACGTGTTCCCGATCGGCACGGCGCTCGCGATGGGTCTCCTGCGCCGCCTGCCGAATCGGGCGTTCGACTGGATGATGGATCAGGCCGGACCGAAGGCGTTAACGACCGAGTTTTGATGGGGAGTCCTACGTTCATGACCCTCGCGCTCCAGATTCGCGACGGAATCCACGACGCGATCGGCCCCTTGGAGGGGACGAACCGCATCGCGGCGGCCTTCTACGACGGGCCGGGGTGGGCGCGGTTCCGGTCGTGGGAACGCCTCTTCCTGACGCTCGTGGGCGGCGCGCGGGCGCGGCTTGAAATCCTCCGGCACCTACCGCAACGGGGGGGAGCCCGCGTGCTGGAAGTCGGCATTGGCGACGGTGAGAACCTGCCGTACCTGCCCGCGGATTGGTCGTTACAGGGCGTCGACATCGCGCGCACGCAACTTTCCGCGTGCCTCGACCGCTTCCCCCGCATGCGGGACCGCCTCTCCTGGGCGGAGGGGGAGGCGCTGCCGTTTGAGGATCAGGAATTTGATGCGACGTATTCGATAGGCGGTTTCAACTATTTCCGCGACCAGACGCTCGCGATGTGCGAGATGCGGCGCGTGACGCGGCCGGGCGGGGTGCTGATGGTCGCCGACGAGGTCCCCGACCTCTGCCGGTACTCGCTCGGGCATCTGTTGGGCGTCCCGGCGTTCACCGCCTGGTCCTTGCGACGCTGTGGCCTCGATCGCGAGTTCGTGGCGATGGTGATCGGCCCGCCGTCGGACCCCGAGGACGCCGCCCGCCGCCAGTGGCCGGGATACCGGCGCCACCGGATCTGGCGGGGGCTCGGCTATTGCCTGCTCGCCCACGTGCCGAATTCCTGAAATGGGAGCTTGCGCCTGACGGGGACGAGGGAGGATCGAGCAATGGCGATTGCCTGTGCGACGGCCGGCCGGATCAACGGCCACAACCTCGAACTCTGGCGATGCGTCGGTTGTGGCGGGCCGCTCACCGAGGCCGTTGACGCGCTGGCGTGCGGGGCTTGCGGGCGTTGGTATCCGGTCCGTGACGGGGTCGTGGTCGTCAACGAGCAGCTCGCGGACAGCAATCTCATCGTGCGCGAGTTTTACGACAGCCCGCTCTGGCCCAAGTTCCGGTTCTGGGAGTGGTTCACCTTCCTCTGCAACGGCGGCGAGCGGCGGTCCCGCGACAAGATTCTGCGCCATCTCCCCACGGCCCCCCACCTGAAGCTTCTCGATGTGGCCGTCGGTGATGGCGTGTACCTCGACTGGCTCCCACGCGACTGGGAAGTCGTCGGCGTGGATATCTCAACGACCCAGCTCGCCGCTTGCCGCCAGCGTGAGGCCGGCCGTGACATCCCCCTCGCGCTGGGGGAGGCCGAGGACCTGCCCTTCCGCGACGACACGTTCGATTGTGCTCTGAGCATCGGCGGGTTCAACTACTTCAATGATCCCGAACGGGCGCTCCGCGAGATGGTCCGCGTCGTGCGGCCGGGGGGGACGATCGTGGTGGCCGACGAAGTCCCGAACCTCACCGACCGGATGGCCTTCCGCCACATCGGCCTGCCGGGCGTGGACCACTGGATCCTGTCGCGGTTGATGCACCTGGGGGACGCCTTCACCGACCTGGTGGAGCGCAAGCGCGACCTCGACATCGCCGCGATCGGCAGGCGAGTCCTGACCGAGAGCCGATTCGAGCTGGTCTGGCTCGGGGTCGGCTATGTGCTGGTCGGCCGGGTGCCGGGCTGATGCGATTCACAACCCTGATCGCCCGCAACCTCCTCCGACGCGGGGTGCGAACGGCCCTGACGCTGCTAGGCCTGTCGATCGGGATCGCCGCGGTCGTGGCTCTGCTGGGGATCGCCTGGGGGTTCCAGCGGTCGTTCCTGGCCATTTATGAGGCCAAGGGGATCGACCTGGTCGTCGTCCGCGCGGGGATCAGCGACCGCCTCACCAGCAACCTCGACGCGACCTTGGCCGACCGCATCCGGAAGATTGACGGGGTGCGCGAGGTGGCTGGTTCGTTGATGGATGCGGTCGCCTTCGAAGAGGCGGACCTTGTCAGCGTCCTGGTCAACGGCTGGGAGCCCGGCAGCCTGCTTTTCCGGGGCATCCGCCTCCGGGATGGCCGCAACTTCGGGGTCGAGGAACCCGACGCCGCGATGATCGGCCGGGTGCTGGCGATGAACCTGGGCAAGAAGGTCGGCGACCGCCTGGAAGTCGCGGGCGAATCGTTCCGCGTCGTCGGCCTCTACGAAAGCGAGAGCCTTTTCGAGAACGGCGGCCTCATCATCCCGTTGGCGACGCATCAGCGGATGATGGGGCGCATCGGCCAGGTGACCGGATTCGTGGTCGCCGCCGCGACGGGCGCGGATCGAGCCGCGATCGAGGCCCTCGGCCGCCGGATCGAGGCGGCATTGCCGAACGTCGCGGCCTCGCCGGCGCGTGACTATGTTCAGGGAGACCTGCAAATCAAGGTCGCCACGACGATGGCCTGGGCCACCTCGGTCGTGGCCCTGATCCTGGGCTCGCTGGGCGTGCTGAACACGATGGTCATGTCCGTCTTCGAGCGGACCCGCGAGATCGGCATCTTGCGAGCCCTGGGCTGGAAGCGGCGGCGAGTGCTCGCCCTGATCCTGAGCGAAGCGTTGACGCTCGGCGTGGCGGGCTCGCTCATCGGCACCGCGCTGGCGATCGTTTTTGTGCGGGCACTGGCCTCGGTGCGCTCGACCGGCGCGTTCATTGCCGCGGGTGTGCCGTCCTCGGCGATCGCGGTGGGGATCGCGATGGGAGTCGGACTGAGCGTCCTGGGCGGATTGCCCCCCGCGCTGCGAGGCTCGCGACTCGACCCGATCGAGGCCCTGCGCCATGACTGACCCAATGCCGCTGCTGAGTTGCGAGGGGCTCACGCGGACCTATCCCGATGGCGACGTGCGGGCCTTGCGAGACGTGTCGCTCGCGATCGCGCGCGGGGAGTCGGTCGCGATTACCGGCCCCAGCGGCTGCGGCAAGAGCACGCTCTTGCACCTCCTCGGCGGTCTCGACCGGCCGACGGCTGGCGAGGTTTATTTCGAGGGAAGGGCGCTGGCAACTCTGGACCTCGACGCCCTGCGCGCCCGGCAGATCGCGTTCGTCTTTCAGTCGTTCCACCTGCTGCCGACCTTCACGGCGCTGGAGAACGTGCAGATCCCAATGTTCGAGGGGCTGCTGCCTCGCGCTGAACGTCCCGCCCACGCTCGCCGCCTGCTTGACGAGGTCGGCCTCACGCACCGCGCCGCGCACCTGCCGGGCCGCCTGTCGGTCGGCGAGCGCCAGCGCGTCGCCATCGCCCGCGCCCTGGCGAATGATCCGGTCCTCCTCCTGGCCGACGAGCCGACCGGCAACCTCGACAGTCAGTCCCAGCGAGAGGTCCTCGAACTCCTCGACCGGCTCCGTCGGGAGCGAGGATTGACGCTACTGGTCGTCACCCACAGTGCTGAGGTCGCCAGCGCCGCCGACCGCGAGGTCAGGCTGCGAGACGGGGTGATTGAGGCGGGTTAACCACAGCGGGTCGGAGAACACGGAGAATACAGTACAAGATTGAAAATTTTCTTCTCCGTGTCCTCCGACCCTCAGTGGTTAATTCTTCTCCTCGGGTTTCGACCCCCCCTCCAGGTCCTTGAGCGGGTCGCGCGTCGTCTTCTCTTCCTTGGCGGGCGCGGGTGCCTTCAACTCGGAGAGGAATGCGGCGACACCGGCGCGGGCGACCTCGGCATCCTGCTCGCCGGTGCCTCCGCCGACGCCGACGGCGCCGATAATCTGGCCGTCGACGGTGATCGGGACACCGCCGGGCAGGACGGTCAACTTGCCGCCGCCGGCCAGCGCGGTCAGTTGCAGGCTCAGGTTCAGGATCGGGTCAGGCTTCTCGGAACCGGCGGGGAGCGTGCCGGTGGCCTGGCGGAAGGTGGCAGCCGTCGTCGCCTTGGTCATGGCCGTCGCGACGCTCGCCGGGCGGGCCCCGTCCATCCTGCCGAACGCGAGCAGATGGCCACCGTCGTCGACCACGGCAATGTTCTGCGGGACGTGCATCTCGCTCGCCTTCGCCTCGGCCCCCTTCAGAACCAGGCGGGCGCCCTCAAGTGTGAGCTTGACATGGTTGCGCTCGACGAGCGGCGAGTCGACACGGCCGATGCCGACATTGCGCGGGGCGGTCGGGGCGGGGGCAGGGACCTCGACCTTGGCGAGCATCGCTTCGATCGCCTTCACACCCTGGGCCAGGCCGGCGTCGAGGTTGTTCCGCTTGAACCCGTCGAGGAAGGCTTCGCGCACCGCCTGGCGGTCAGTGTCAGAGACGCGGTCCGCGAGGTTCTGCGGCACGAGGATTTCGGAGATCTTGTGCTCCGTGCTGGCCATCAAAACATACACCGAGCCAGGGTATTTCTCCTCGTGCCGGCGCTTCGCCAGGTCGCCGATGCCGAAGTCCTTGATTGACTTCACGGTCTCGACCACGACGGGAACGCGCCCCTCTCGCCTCAAGAGGTCCGTGGCAATCCGCACGGCCTCAGGGCCGAACATCGCGCCTTCATCATTGACTGCCGAGCCGCTTTCCGCCGGGCGAGATCGGTCCTGTCCGGAGGTGACCGGGTCGAGGGCCAGCAGGGCCAGGGCGCAGAGGGCCGCGCGAGTCGTCCTGGGGATCATGGGGATACTCCGAGGGAGCGTTTCGGTCTCAATTCCTGGGCTTGCGGGCCTGAGCGATCATCCATTCGATCAGCGTGGGGTCGGAATACGCCCGGTCCCAGCTATTGTGGCCGACGTCGCGATACTCGGTCGATCGCGGCGATCCGCCCGCCTCGCGCAGGGCGGCGACCGCCGCGCGGTTGCCGAGCACCACGCCGTCGCCATCGGCATCGCCGAGGAACGTCCACACGGGCACGCCCTTGAGCGCTCTCGCGGTCTCGGGCTTGCAAGAGCCGCAGACGGGCACGACGGCCGAGAACCTGCCGGGGTTGGCGGCGGCGATCGACCACGAGCCGCTGCCGCCCATCGACAGGCCGGTCAGCGCGATCCGGTCCGGCTCGATTTTGAAGGCTGCTTCCGCGTCTTCGAGCGCCGCGAAGGCGCCCTTGGCGTCGTTGGAATCGGCCGCCCAGGTCGTCTTGGCCTGCGGGAAGACGGCGATCGCGGGGAAGTCCTCCGGGTGGGCGTTGATGATGGCCCCGAGACCCAGTTGTGCCCCCTTGATGCCGTCGTCGCCGCGCTGGCCGGAGCCGTGCAGGAACAGGACGGCCGGGAACGCCTTCGAGCCGTCGTAGCCCTTGGGGAGAAAGACCGTGTACTTGCGGTCGCCATCCGGGGCCTTGACGGTCCGGAGGTGGAAGCCGGGGGCGGCGGAGTCATCGGCGGTCGGGGTCGCGTAGGGCTGGATCAGGATGTCTTTGAACTGGACTTCGAGCGGCCCGCCCGCGTGGATCTGCACGGCGATCCGGCCGTCGCGAGCGACCTTCGGGTCGTCCTCGCGGTACTCGACCGACGTGACGCCGTTGAGGGTAATCTTGATCTCGTCGCCCGTCGCGCGGATGGCGTAGTGGTTCCAGCCCCCCTTGCGTACCGTCGCGACGGCCTCGGGCCTGGCCTCCACCAGGACGCGGTTGCGACGCGACTCATCGTAGAGCTTACCGAACCAGCCGACGCCGATGTCGGCCTGGTAGCCCGACATCTCGTGACCGAGGACGCGGACGCTGCGGAACTGCACGCCGCTGTTACTGGAGTCGTCGCCGATCAGCCGGAACGAAGCCTGGAGGGTGAAGTCGCCGTAAGAGCCCTTCGTCGCGAGGAAATCGTTGTGGTTGAGCCCCCCCGACTTCCCCACGATCATCCCGTCGCGCGCCGACCAGAGCGAGGCATCCCCCTCCCAGCCGTCGAGATCCTTGCCGTTGAACAGCGGCGTATAGCCTGCCGACTCGACCCGCACCTGCTCGCCGTCCATCGAGCGCATCCAGCGCAGGAGTGTCGTGGCGAAATATGTCCCGCCGAGGTCCGGGTCCCCGTCCGGCTGGGTAGCATACCGGCCGTCGGACCGTTTGCAGCGATCGATGAGTGCCCGCAACTGGTCAAGGTCGGGGCGGTCCTTGAGTATGAAGAACGCCCGCATCACGCGGTACGTCGTTTCCAGTTCCGAGGGCCCGTCGTCCTTGCCCCAGCCGCCGTCGGACTTCTGCCCGGCCTTCAACGCCCCGAGCACAGCCTCTTTCTTGTCGAGAACGACGCCCATCCGCAAGAGCGCCACGGCCGCCGAGCCGGTGGCGCGGGCGACGCCCGACCCTTTGCCGAAGGTGCCGTCCTCGTTGCGATCGGCCTGGACCGTCTCCGCCCAGACCTTGAAGGCCGGCGAGGTCTTGCCGACCGCCTCCAT
>JAABUQ010002419.1_pt1 | contig 37031 bp, 37 predicted proteins | sample 5560001 | NCBI WGS metagenome assembly JAABUQ01 (sample SAMN10711888, study PRJNA513371) | rock metagenome | isolation source: Antarctica rocks | place: Antarctica: Victoria Land, Finger Mt nord | collected 2015-12-18 | reverse complement strand
GGCGACCTGCCAGTACCCGAGACCCGATGGGGTGGCGGCGATGCCCATGATGGGCCGGTTGAGGGGCGCACCACCCATGGACCCGAGAAAGCGAGCGTCACCGAACGTGAACATGCCACCATCAGAGGCGACCTGCCAGTACCCGAGACCCGATGGGGTGGTGGCCATCCCCACGATGGGCCGGTTGAGGGGCGCACCACCCATGGACCCGAGAAAGCGAGCGTCACCGAACGTGAACATGCCACCATCAGCGGCGACCATCTGGTAGCTCGCAGCTCGAGCGGTCGACACCGCGGCCTGCAACGAGACCGACAGCGCCGGGATCGAAACCTGGGGAGCGGTGGCGGCCGCCGCGCCGCTCAGTCCTACGATGCCGGCCGCCCCGACGGCCAGCGATCGGCGCCAGGTGGCGCGGCGTCGGGCCGAGAGGCTGCCGCCCCCGAGGTACCCGCGCCGGGGCCGGCGCCGGGCAGCGGCAACGGCCAGCTTCGTGGGCACAGGTGGTTTCCGTCGTCTCGTCACAGGAGGACTATCGAAGCGCCAGCCACGCGCCTTTAGTGTTTGTCCGGATGCGCACAGTGCTCAATCCGCCGAAGATGAGGAGCTCCCATCCACGACAGGTCTTGACAGTTGCCGACCAGCTGTCACGTCTGCCATCCACTCGGTAACCTCCGCGCCATGGACATCTCGGGAGCGTCGGCCATCGTCACCGGCGGAGCATCGGGCCTCGGCCAGGCCACCGCTAGCCTCCTGGCCGAGCGGGGGGCACGGGTCGTCGTGCTCGACGTGAGCGACGAGGCGGGCGAGCGGGTGGCCCGGCAGGTCGGGGGGATCTTCGCCCACGCCGATGTCACGAACACCGACGAGGTGACCGCCGCGGTCGACGCCGCCGGCGAGCTCGGTCCTCTTCGGGTGCTGGTCAACTGCGCGGGCATCGGCTGGGCCACCCGGACCATCGGCCGGGACGGGAGCTACGGCTCGGCCCACGATCTCGACGTCTTCACCAAGGTCATCTCCATCAACCTGATCGGTACCTTCAACTGCCTGCGCCTGGCGGCATCGGCCATGAGCCGGACCGACGCTCTGGTGGACAACGAGCGGGGCGCCATCGTCAACACCGCATCGCTGGCCGCCTTCGACGGCCAGATCGGCCAGGCCGCCTACTCCGCCTCCAAGGGGGGCGTGGTGGGCCTGACCCTTCCCGTGGCCCGCGACCTGGCCGTGGTCGGCATCCGGGTGAACACCGTCGCCCCCGGCCTCATCGACACCCCCATCTACGGCTTCAGCGGAGATGCCGAGGCATTCAAGGACAAGCTCAAGCGCGACGTGCTCTTTCCGGCCCGGCTGGGCCATCCCCCCGAGTTTGCGGCGCTGGCCCTCGAGCTCATCACCAACAGCTACATGAACGCCGAGACCGTCCGCCTCGACGCTGGCGCCCGCCTCCAGCCGAAATGAGCGGCCGGCGGTGACATCGGAACTCAGTGACGCCGTGGATCTCGAGGTTCGGGGTCACTCGGCCATCATCACCATCAACCGACCCCAGGCCCGCAACGCCGTCAACGCTGCGGTGGCCATCGGGATCGAGGCGGGCATCGACCGCCTGGAGGGCGATGACGCGCTGTGGGTGGGGATCATCGCCGGCGTTCCCCCGGCGTTCTGCGCAGGCGCCGACCTCAAGGAGCTGGGCGCCGGTCGCGCCGCCGAGCTGACCACCGAGCGGGGGGGTTTCGCGGGCATCACCAAGCGGATTCGATCGAAGCCGATGATCGCCGCCGTCGACGGTCCCGCCCTGGCCGGGGGCATGGAGATCGTTCTTTCGGTCGACCTGGTGGTGGCGTCGGGCGACGCCCGCTTCGGGCTCCCCGAGGTCAAGCGCAGCCTGATTGCGGGCGCCGGTGGTCTGTTTCGCCTGCCCCGCCAGATCCCGCTCAACGTGGCCATGGAAGCGGCGCTGACCGGCGATCCCTTCGACGCTCCCACTGCGGCGCGCCTGGGCCTGGTCAACCACCTGGTGGAGCCGGGGGAGGCCCTGGCCGGCGCCCTGGCCCTGGCCCAGCGGATCATCGTCAACGCCCCAGTGGCTGTACGCGAGACCCGCAAGGTGATCTTGCAGACCGCCGGGCGGGATGACGCGACGGGGTGGGAGCTCAGCGAGCGCGGATTGGCGGCGGCCATGAGCAGCGAGGACTTCGCCGAGGGCATCGCCGCTTTCATCGACAAGCGGCCACCGGAGTGGAAGGGTCGCTGATCCCTCAGTCGCCCGGTCCCTCAGTCGCCTGGTCCCGGGTGGAGGGTGGCCTGGAGGGTTTTGATCACCGCGTTCAGGTCGGGCTCCTCATCGAGATCGAGGCCCCGGACCCGATCCGCCTCGCCGAGGTTGAGCAGATGGCCGGGTACCCGCCGCAACTCGTGGACGGGATCGATCTCGCTCCACGCCATCGCCGCCACGGTGGCGGCCCGGAAGCAACCGGCGTAGACGGCCTCGACGGGACCACGACCCTGTGTGGCCGTGGTGGGGCGGACCACCAGGATCCGGACCTCGACCAGTCCGGGGGCGGTGGCCAGGGTCTGGCGAACGGTGGCCAGCACCATCGAGGCCGCCACCTTCAGGTAGAGGGCGTGGCGCTCCGCCTCGCTGCGGGCCTCGAGGACGGGCTTGGAGCCCCGGCGGGTGGTTGAACGGGTTGGGGGGACGGCGGAGAAGGGAGCCAACCGGATGACCACGGCGGCGGCCCCACCGTCACAGTCGATGGCCGCGGCCGGGCTCTCCCGGCGCTCGAATGCCGCCTCCAGGGCACCGAGCACGGCCTCGGGCTCGTTGGCCACCAGGGCCTCGAAGCGGCTCTCGGCCTCTCTGCGGGTGGCTTGGTACTCCTGATCTGCCCGCCGGCGCCGCTCGGCGACCACGTCGGGGGCCGCTGCGATGGCCAACCGGTCGGCCTGGCGCCGGGCGCCCACCTTCCAGCGGCCCACCCTGAGCAGGGCCTGGCTGCGCAGCTCGTTGGCCACCGCCTTGGCCTCCACGTCCTCGGGGGGCGCCACATCGGGAGCCTCGATGACGGGGAACTCCTCGAGGTGGGTGGAGGTCACCGCATCTTCGATGCGGCCTGCCTCGGCGATCTGGGCCGGCTGGCGGGCGTCGCGGATCTGGCTGCCCAACGCGGCCAGGTCGGCGGCCCGGCCGGGCTCTGCCGGGCAGCGGTGATGGTCACGGGCAGTCACGCTGGCCCAGTAGGAGAACATCCCCGAGCCGGATCGGCCCGATCCGAGGTGCACGGTGGTCGGCTTCGGTCCGAACCCGGTTCGCAGGCCCCGCTGCGATGCGGCGATCCGCAAGCCGGGAGCAACCCTGATCTGGAAGCTCATCTCTTCACCGCGGATCATCGTCGGAGGCCAGCCGGCGGCTGCCGACTCCCCGAGGGTAGAGAACATGGGGCGCCTAGCAGGGTGCGGGCCCCGGATCGTAGAGTGGGCGACGTGGCGGACGCACAAGGGCGGCCCAGACAAGTGTGGCAGCAGGTGCCGGAGGAAGTCCGCAATCTCATCCGCAACGAGGCCGCCGTGGTGGGCCGGGAGCTCAAGGGGGTTCGGACCCCCCGCCAACTACGGCGGCGATTGGCCGACCCGGCCCTCACCGAACGGGTCGCCCAACCCCTCTCCCCGGTGCTCGACCGTATCTGCGACCTGGTGGGGAAGACCACGGTGCCGATCAGTCCCCCGATCGGCCACGCCCTGATCACCGCCAGCGCGGCGCTGGGCGCCACCCTCAGCTCGGGCCTGGAGGCCTTCGGTGTCCTCGGCATCGAACTTCCCCCCGCAGCGGCATCGGCCTTCGCCGCCGCCGGCACGATCGGGGTGGCCACCGGGCTGATCGAGTTCTACGTCACCGCGGCCACCATCACCACCGAACTGCGCGCCGTCGGGCGCGACGACCCCGCCTTGTTGCGCACCGCACTCCTGGCCAACTACCTCCATCTCGACGGGCTCCCCGAGCGTCCGGCCGGAGCCGCTGTCGGTGACAGCCTGGGCCAGCGCCTGGCCCTCGCCGTGCTGCGTCGGGTGGCCACGCGCTGGATGCCCATCGTGGGGATTCCCGTGTCGGTGACGATGGCCAACCGGGACCTGACCCGGGCCCGAGACCACGCCCGACGGTTGGGGGCGGGCGGTCAGGGGGAGGCGCCCTGAGACGGAGATCGCCGGAGTTCGAGGCGCTGTTGCAGCGGCGGCAACGACTCGGCCTCGATGGCTTCGATGAGCTTTGGGGGGGGGAATATCACGTGGCGCCAGCCCCCCATCCCTGGCATGGCTACCTCGATGACGAACTCGCTGCCGCCCTTCGGCCGCTGGCTGGTCGGGCTGGACTGATCGGGACCGGACCGTTCAACCTGGGGGACGCAGCTGACTACCGGGTGCCCGACCGTAGCTTGCATCGGGTGCTGCCATCGAGCGCTTTCGTGGCCACGGCGCCCCTGGTCGCCGAGATCCTCTCACCCGATGACGAGACCTGGCAGAAGCTGCCCTTCTACGCAGCGCATTCCGTCGGGGAGCTGTTGATCGTCGATCCCGCGGCCCAGACGCTGACCTGGTTGATCCTTCGGGAGGGGACCTACATGGAGGATAGCTGGAGCGACCTCCTGGCCGTCACCGCCGAGGTTGTCGCTCGAGCCATCAGCTGGCCGGGCGACAGCAGCGCCTGACCTGTAATCTTGCCGGTCGGTCGGGAAGGGGGGATTCGAACCCGCGGCCTCAGCGTCCCGAACGCTATTTAGGGGTATTTCGGCGGACTGCTGCGGACTGAAATGGCTGGTCAGACGGGGTGGGCGGACTCGGGCGAACGGGCCCGGATGACCCCGGACGCGGGATAAACGCGGGACGATGACCTCAGGCGCCGGTGCGCTGAGGTCGCCCGTGGTCAGCGCGGGAGACGGCGCATGCTCCGCCCACTGAGGACCCAGATCGCCGCCGAGCGGTCGGCGCAGGCGTCCGCCATGCGGTCCAGGTGCGCCAGGTACAGCTCGGCCATGGCGCGTCCGGTCAGGTCGGCGCGAGCCAGGCAGAAGCAGCGAACACCATGGGCCTCGACTGCCTTGCGCTCGGCGACGTTGCGGGCGATCCGCTCGTCTTTCATAAGGACGGCCTCGCCTCGGTGGCCCGCGTCCGCCAACCAGGTAACGTCAGGGATGTCCTCGTCGGCCGGCATGCCGTAGCGCTCGGCGAGGGTGGTCAGGCGTAGGCCGGCCGCTCGGAGCAGGTCCGGGACGACGAGGCGTCCGAGGCTGCGATCGACGAAGAGGTCAGGCAGCCCGTCGGGATGCGACACGCACGACGTCCTCGAGTTGGCCGATCGGCACCCCGAACTCCTCGGAGACGGTCTGGAGGTCCTCGCCGGCCCAGAATCTGCCCAGGGCGTCGGCCACCCGGCTTCCCCCTCGGGCGAAGATCGGCTGACCGAACGCCCGGGTCGGGTCGGCGACCACATCCGCGATGTCGTAGGAGGGGAGGCGGATCAGGCGGGCGTAGCCGTCATCGCCGTAATCGATGCGCTGCAGGTACTGGCGGACGGTCTCGGTGAACATCCGTTGGCCGGAGCGGACGACGACGAGCTCGTGAAGGGGGCCGGCCTCGTCGCTGTCCGCGTGGTCGGCGTAGTCGAAGAGCAGCTCGGCGCCGTCGGTGGCCAAGCGCCGGCTGGCCAAGGCGTGATCGATGCCGATGTCCCGGGCGAGCACGTCGAGGGCGGGTCGCACTCGCTGCATCGGCAATCCGGCGGAGCGGACGGCGGCGAGGACCATGCCCTCGGCCAGGCCGACGAAGGGGATGATCGGGCCTCGGTGGCTGGGCTCGGCAACGGTGGTCAGGATGGGCAAGCCGGTGACCGCAGCCTTGCCCGGGCGCCGGCGGACGTAACCCTTGGCCCAAGTGGCCAGCATGGACGGGCTGATGTCGAGCGCTCGCGCCGCCTCGGCCAGCGTGTAGAGCGGGGTGTCGAATCGAGAGTCGGTCTGGCTCACCACCTCAGCGTAGGTCCGCCGGTGGGACGGTCAGCGGTTGATCCGTCGTCCGGTCGACCTCCGTGCTCTCGTGGGTCCAGCCCGGGAGGGGGTAGCGTTCAATCTGAGGGCCTCAGCGACTTGACGCAAAGTCGCTCCACGAGACTCGGCGGGGGGGCTGGGGGTCTCCCCCAGGAGCGCGCCAATCAGGACGGGTTCGTGCGCCGACGGGTCGAGCGTTGCCGGTCCCGTGGAGTCCGGTCACCCTGGCGGCCATCAGGACCCGACGCCGCCGGCACACCTCAGCCGCGGCGACACCCCTCCTCCCTCAGTGCCGCCTTCAACCTGCAGCGATGCAGACGAGAGTGTGACAGTACGTGTTCAGTAGAACGACCAAATACCGTGCCGTAAGGGCAGAGCACTCAGGGCCCGCAGGTCCGACAGGGTCGTAAAGGCGAGAGGCCGGCGGGTACACCTCGGCTGGTGGCTGCGCGATGATTTAAGGGTCCATGGGCGTTATATAAGCCCCGCATATTGACGCCACTGCTCTAGCCCAATGACTAGGCATTGCTCGAGCCATGAGCCGAGCCTATAAAGAACCTCGTTCTTGGGCTCTCGAGGTTCCGCAATTAGGAGTTCATCGCATAGAGTCCACGGTCCCATAACAAGACCGTCCTCCTCCCGGATAAAGAAGCACGCGGACACTCCCACCGCACTTGGATTAAAACGGCCTACGCCGTGCATGGAGATCAATATGTGAGCAGTTTCGTCATTTCTGAGACAGAGACGCGCCCAATGATGGAAGGAGCTTAGGTCCGCAAAGTAGTCAAGATCCTTGGCAGTTTCCAAGACCTGGAACCTGAACCAGTGAGATTTTTCGTCAGGATTTTGATCGTTGTCATCATTAAAGAATCTGAATGTACCTTGCCCAACCGCTTTGGAGAGGTCAGCCACCAAGCTGCCCAAGCGCTTAGTAGTCGCAATCTGCAGTTCCATGGCCAAGCCATCAGCCTCAGCACGAGCCTGCCGGTGCAGAGAGGTACTTTTCTCACCGATAAGCGCTACAACATCACTGGCGCGGTCCGCCCGCTGAACGGCGTCAGAGATTGAGAGCGCCTGAAGGAGGGATCTTTTTTGGATCTTCACAAAGAGGCTGACCAGGCGCCCAAGGTCTCCCCTGTCGGCTAGTTCGAGTGCGTCGAGATACGAATCGCGATCTTCCCTTCGTACCACTGGGGCGAACCAACCTGCCTTCAAGAATACAAGCGACGCAAGGGCACGAGCGACGCGTCCATTGCCGTCCTGAAAAGGATGGATCTGCGTAAATCTATGGTGAAGAAATGATGCTTCTACTTCCGGCGCAACCAACTTGGATTCATGATCCCGGTGGATGCCCATAAGCCGATCCATTTCTGATGCTACATGCTCTGGTGGAGAATACTGATGTATAGATCCATCCGGCCTCATTGGATTGTTAGGAAGGGTCTTGTAGACACCCCGAAGAAGTTCCACCTCGAACGTACGACCGAATTGGTCGATCGCCTCGGTCGTGGACTGAGAGCGGGTAAGAGCTGCGTGCAGTTCCTTGACATATGAAGTCGATAGCTCCCGCCCACCTCCTACAAAATCGATAAGACCTTCGGCTACGTCTGAATGGTCACGAAGTATCTGTGCAACAAGAGCTGGATCTCGATCGCTGCCGTTATTTCCGATTATATCTTCGCTTATACCCCTTTCGACCAGGAGGCGTGTTACTCCCCGATCGATGTCGTATATCCGCTCGAGAATTCCAGTCTCGATAGCCCATTCCCGCTGTAGTCTCGTCAAGAACATTCCTAGCAGGCCCCGGGAGTCCAACTCGGAACGCTGCTCGGTCCATAGGTGACCTAGTGACGTCAGCTCTCTCGACTCGATGCGTTTCGGATCAGCTTCGAGATCCTCGATCGGTCGCCACTGCCAGCTCATAGCCACAATCTTGGCATGTTGGTAGCGGCGGGCGAGCGGGGTACCGTAGACGCTCGTGTCTTGACCTAGTAAAGGAACTCCTCACACGCCGTCTGATCGCTGGGGGGCCGGTGCCGAAGGTGCCGGACCCCCAACTGCGAATCGGAGCGAGGGTGTTGATGGGCCCTGAAGGTGGCAAGACCGTCAGCGGATCTCGTCGTGAGGCGGGGTCGTGGGTGGGTTGATGTTGAAGGCGGCGGGCACGGTGGGCTCGAACGGAGGGAGGGCAATGTCGGTCTGGGGAGTGGCCGGCCGGGCGACGGTCCTCGCTGCCCGAACTGTGGGGGCGCGCTAGCCGACAACGTCAACTACCAAGTCATGCCCGTGGCCGCCGCCGACGCGGATGAGACCGCGCCAACAATCGAGGTGACGGCCGTGTACTGCAGCCGTTGCGGTGTCGCTTGCCCCACACACCTGTCGGCGACACCGCCGAGCTGCAGGGCGCCCGGCACGGGCAGGTCGACCTGATCGTCCGCGACCGGGTCTTCGAAGGATCGGTCAACGCAAGGCGACCCGGGGCGAGCTCGGCGATCTGGCCCACGACATGCAGCTTTGCGGGACCTTCCCCGGCGAAACTCGACGCCAGGGTCTTATACGAACACAACTCGACGGTACCCCCGTCGGTCTCAGCGCCCGGCTCCTCGGATCTCTCGGCCCGCAGTCCGCGCCGGTCTCCGCTCGCCTACGCCCTGGGCCCCTCAACTTTTCAACAAGCGGAACGATCACCCTCCCGGCGGGACGGGTCCAGGGGAGGCCGAGCCCCTGTCCGTCAGGGGCATCAGGGGCTACCGTGCGAGTGTGCGGAAGCGTTCCGGCCGGTCCACCGCGGCGGCGGTCGTTGCCGTCTTGGCCATCGTGGTGGGCGTTGTTGGTGTGGCTGTGGACCGGCTCGCCGGTGGGGCTGCACCGCCGCGTGCTGAACGGTGGCGGGCCCTTCCGGTCACACCCGCGGAGGCAAACCCAGACGTTGTGGTGTGGACGGGCTCGGAGGTCCTCGATGTCGGCGGCGATTTCCACGGCGAGGTGTTCGGCATCGGAGGCTCGGCGTTCAACCCGGCGCTGAACCGGTGGCGGATCCTGCCGTTCCTGCCGCTTCCCGCCTCGGACATGAGCGAGGTGCGGGCCGGGGTGTGGACTGGCTCCGAACTCGTCGTCGTGGTCGTCCCGAACGTTGGTTCCGACTCGGGCGGCCGGACAGCGGCCGTCGCCCTGCGGCCGGAAGCCCGCCAGTGGTCGCGCCTTCCCTCGCCACCCACGTCGGTGACTGATCCGAACCCGGGGATCGTCTGGACTGGCCGTGAGGTGGCCCTCATCAGCTCCGGCGACCTGGCCGAGGGCAGTGTCGAAGCGTTGTTCTTCGAGCCCGGCGAGCGCCGGTGGCGGACCGTCCCGGCACCCAGGATCCCCAGCGGGTATGTCGCCTACCCGGCCGGCCACGACATCGTCGTGATCGGTCACGACATCGTCGTGGTCGGCGGCCTGGATCGGACAACGGCCTGGCTGCTCGTCGGCAGCGGGCGCCGCTGGCACCGTCTCGCCCCACCCCCCGCGACCCCCATGGGCTTCGCGGGCGCGTCCGCCTGGACCGGACACAAGCTCGTGGTCGTACAGCGGGCCTGCAACGGCCGCAGCCCACTCCTCACCACCTACGATCGCTCCTCGAACCGGTGGAGCCTTCGGCCGATCGACCCGTCTCCGCTCTCCTGCCACCAAGGCCGCCTGACCGCCTGGACAGGCCACGAGATGCTGGTCACCGGCGAGACATCCTCGCTCGTCCAGCTCGGCCCGGCTGGTGCGGCGCTTGATCCCGCCAGCGGGCATTGGCGGCCCATGCCAATCGGACCGCCCCTCGGCGACTACTTCGACAGCGCCGTCTGGGACGGCACCGAAATGCTGGTGATAGGCGGCTCGAACGTCAGATCGACCCAGTACGGGCCCGGCGCCGCCTACCGCCCTCCCAGACCGGTCCCCCGCCCGGCCGCCCCCGCCCAGCCGCTTACGGCCTCTGCATACCCGGCCTGCCCTCCCGCCCAGCTCCAAGCCCGGTACTCCGGCCTCACCCCGCGATCGCGGACATACGGGTACGCGGTGATCCACCTCAGCACCAATGGACCCGGACCATGCCGGGTCCAAGGCGCCCCCCGCCTGGCCCTGCTCGACCGCCAAGGCCGGCCGCTTCCCGTGCCCATCACGACCGACGATAACGGCAGCAACGACGCAGAGGCCACCCCCGGCGCCCCCCTCGTCCTTCGGCCGAACACGCCCTTCACCGCCGACATCACCCTCCTCGTCGACCTCGTGGACCCGCAGCGCGCCCCCTGCCAGACACCAACCCCGCGGCCGGCCGGCGGAGCGACCATCACCCTGCCCGACACCGGACAAGTCGCCATAACCGTCACCGACGAGGTCCCCTCTGGCAGCCCAGACCAGGGCCTGGCCCGGCGCTCGGTCCGGGACCTTCAAGCCTGCGGAACGATCACCGTCTCGCCCATCCAACCCTCCGACACCAGCGGCTGAGCGAAGTATCCCGTCCCGGACGGGGTCTCCGGCGGCGATTCTGTTGCCGTCCAATCTCGGGCCGCGCCTTGAGAGAGCGGTATCCCGAACCGGACCGGTCAGACCGGGGCCGGGACGGGCAGCTTGGTCGCAGATATGCGCTTGACATCCTAGGCCCACAGGCGCATACTTGCGAGTAATGGATATCGACGACGCCCCCGACTTCCGCCTGCAGCGGATGGACAGCCCCGAGGGGCATGGCAATGCCCGCGCCAGGTGGTCCATCTGGATCGACCACAACGAGGACCTGGTTGCGGAGACAAGCACCGGCCAGGACTCGGTACGGCTGGACGACGAGGAGCCATCCCTGGCCAACGACATCGCCGGCGCCGTCCTGGAGGAGACGGAGCTGATCGGTTTCTGGATCGCATGGCATCGGGCCGGCGGCTTCGCCAACCTCGAGTATGCCGGCTGGCACCGGGCGACGATCTTCCGGAAGCTCCGCCGCTTCCGGGCCCACTTCGGGGCCCACCCCGACGAGTACCGCTTCGAGTGGATCACCCTCAACCTGCCGATGGTCTGGGAGCGCTCCCTCCTGGCTCGCCTCGAGCCCGAGCCGGACCACGACTAGGGGTCATGGTGGCCGGCGGCGAGAAGGTCGGGGGGTACGGGCGGCTGCTCCTGACGACGGTTGAGGCGGCCCAGGCGCTCGGGGTGGGCCGGACGACGTTGTTTCGCCTGCTGGCGAGCGGCGCGGTCGGCAGCGTGCGGGTCGGTAACTGTCGACGGATCCCCTGCAGCTCGCTGCGGGCGTACGTTGCCCGCCTGGAGGCTGAACAGCAGCCGGCGGTATCGAGGCTCGGCAAGGTGGCGGAGCGCGGGACCAGGTCGCGGCCCGGAGGCGCTGGTCGGTGTCGCCGCGACCTGGGAGCGTCGGATGGCTGCGAGGTACTGGCCCTCCCACTGCAACTGGACATTCCTCTGGACCTTCCTGCGGAGATGGAGCAGCCATGAGCATCAGTCCCAAGAGGCGGCGGCGAGACGGGCGGATGGTCTACGAGGTCAGGCTGCGGGACCCCGCTGGCCACGAGTACAGCCGGACCTTCGAGACCCGGAGGGCGGCCGAGGCCTACCAGGTAGATCAACGCTCGCAGCGCACCCGAGGCTCCTGGGTCGACCCCCGCCGGGGCGAGGTGCTCTTCGAGGAGGTGGCCACGGCCTGGCTGGCCGGCGACGGGTCCAAGCGAGGGTCGGGGCTGGCCCGGGACGAGTCGATTGTCCGCAACCACCTGCTACCCGGCCTCGGACGCCGGTCGCTCGCCTCGATCACGCCGAAGGACGTCCAAGGCCTCGTCGCCGGCTGGTCTCGCACCCACGCTCCTCGGACCGTGCGACGGCAGTACGGGGTCCTCACCGCCATCCACAACTACGCGGTGGCCAGCGACCTGATCGCCCGGTCGCCGGCCCGTGGCGTCCGCTTGCCCAGCATCCAGAACGTCGCCGAGAGGCACATGATCGACGCTGGCGAGTTGGCCGCCCTCGCCACCGCCCTTGGCGAGCGCTACGCAGCGCTGGCCTACCTCGGAGCCGTGCTGGGTATGCGATGGGGCGAATGCGCCGGCCTGAAGGTCGGACGGGTCGACTTCCTGAATCGGACCGTCACCGTGGCCGAGCAGCGGACCCGGGGCACGGGTGGACGAATGGTCGACGGACCACCGAAGCCCACGCCGGTCGGCGGACGCTGAGCGTGCCCCCGGCCCTCATGGAGATGCTGGCCGAGCACCTCCGGCGCCGAGGCATCACCGCCGCCGATCCCGATGCCTACGTGGTCGTCGGGAGCCACGGCGGTCCGCTCGAGTACAGCGGGTTCCGCCAGCGGACCTGGCAGCCGGCGTGCGATGCCATTGGGCTGCCCAGGCTGGGCTTCCACGATCTGCGCCGGGCCAACGCCACCTGGTTGGTGCGCTCGGGGATCGACGTCAAGACGGCCCAGACCAGGCTTGGTCACTCTGACCCGAGGCTGACCCTGGCCGTGTACGCCCAGGCGACCACCGAAGGGGACCGGCGGGCGGCCGAGGTGCTCGGCCAGGAACTCATGAGCCCGAAGTCGGCGCGGGATAAACGCGGGACGGTTGGCGCTTGATCTGCTGCGGGCCGCCCCCGGCACACCGTCTGACCTGGGACGATGCTGGTCGGGAAGGCGGGATTCGAACCCGCGGCCTCAGCGTCCCGAACGCTGCGCGCTAACCAAGCTGCGCTACTTCCCGGAAGCGTCGATGCTATCCGACCCGAACGGCACGGCGATCGGGTCGGGGGCGTAGGTGGCGTCGGGCCACAGGTCGCCAGCGAGCATGGCCCGGACCGCCCGGCGGACCCGCAGGGGATCGATGGGCTTGACCAGCCAACCCTCGACGCCGCTGCGCCGGGCCAGGAACACATCGGGCCGCCGATCGAGGAGCAGCAGCACCGGGACGGCCTGAAGGCGCCCGGCGTCGACCTCCAAACGGATGTCGATGGCCACCGCGACTCCACCCATGGACCCGATCTGCATGTCCACGATGGCCAGGTCAGCGGGTTTCTGCTCGAGCGACGCCCGTACGTCGACACCCGCCCGGATCCAGCGCACGGTGCTCTGAGCGTCGTCCACTACAGCCCGCAGATCGTCAAAGACGGAGGCGGTGTCGGTGGCGATCAGGATGTCGGTCACGGGACAGAGGGTACCTCTTGTCCCATTCATGGGTACCATCCTGGAAAGGCTGCACAGTCGGGAGGTCCCCCAGGAGGGTTTGTGCTCGAGATCACAGAAGACCAGACACCGGAGGGCTACACCATCTGCCGACCGGTCGGTGAGCTCGACGCATTCACCGTGAGCAAGTTCCGCCAGGCCCTGGCCGAGATGGCCTCCAGTCATCGGCTGCTGATCGACATGTCGGGCGTCCCTTTCGTCGACTCGGCGGGGCTCGGGGCGCTGATCGGCGGGATCCGCCGGGCCCGAGAGCTGGGCGGTGACGTGGCCGTGGCCTGCAGCCGACCCACGTTGGTCCGGCTGTTGCGCACCACGGGGTTCGATCGCATCGTGACCGTGGCCGACACCATCGAAGAGGCGGCCGCCTCCTTCGATGACGGCGGGGGCGTTCCCGAGGAGGGCTAAGGGTCCGCCACCAGGGCGGCACCCACCTGGGTCAGCCCGTCGAGGTCATGGACCTCACCGACCAGTTGGGGGACCCGCACCACCGGGGTGCCGGGCAGCCGGCGGGCCAGGGTTTCGATGTGGTGCTCCTCGCGCCGGGCGATCCCGTCGAGCTGGCGGAGGTTGGCCACCAGGTTTCCGAGAGCCCCGGCCTCCACGGGCCCGCCGGGAACGGGCCCGAAGTGGGGAAGCACCCGGTTGATCACCAGGGCGGCCACGGGCATGGACGTGTCCCGCAGACGATCGGCGAAGTAGGCGGCCTCGGCCACCGCATCACGGCGGGGCCCGGCCACCACCAGGAATGCCGTGCCCGCATCGGAGAAGAGCTTTTCCATCCGTCCGGCCCGATCGCGAAAGCCCTGTTCCATGCCCTCGAATGCCGTGAAGAAGGCGACGGCGTCGCGGACCACTTCGCCGCCGATCACGTGGGAAAGGGTGCGCAGCAACATCTGGGTGGCCACGTTGACGGCCCGCAGCCCGACTCGGGTGGGGGAGATGAGAACTCGGAAGAATCGGTTGTTGAGGAAGCGCATGAGCCGGTTGGGGGCGTCGAGGAAGTCAAGGGCGTGGCGTGTCGGTGGAGTGTCGACCACCACAAGATCGAATCGGCGGTCATGGTGCAGGGCGTGGAGCTTCTCCATGGCCATGTACTCCTGGGTGCCCGAGAGGGCTCCGGAGATGTTTCGGTAGAAGCGATTGGCCAAGATGACCTCAGCCTGGGCCCCGCTCGCTGCGTTGGCGCGCACGACGGCATCGAAGGTGGCTTTGGTGTCGAGCATGAGGGCCCACAGCTCCCCCCGCCCTGCCCAGTCGCCGTCCACCCGGCAGGGTTCATTACCCAGCTCGTCGATTCCAAGGGCGTTGGCCAGGCGCTTGGCCGGATCGATGGTCACCACGCAGGTACGCCGTCCCCGCCGGGCCCCCTCCAGGGCGATGGCCGCAGCCACCGTGGTCTTGCCCACCCCGCCGGGTCCGGCGCAGATGAGGATGTCCCGCTCGGCGATGAGCTGGGCTACCACGTTGGTCATCGGGGCTCCACGGCGCCCAGGGCGCCGACTCCGGCGGCCATGGCGTCGGCCAGGGCGGCAGCCTCGGTGGGGCCGATCTCGGTGGTGAACTGCAGGGGGAGGCCGATCTGGGGAAGCGGCAACTCCTCGGCCAACCGTCGGATCTGGGCGGTCTGGAGCGCGTGGCGGGTGAGGCGAAACTCTGCGGCGGCGCTCAGGGCGTCGAGCTCCGCCGAGCTGAGCTGGGCCCCTGCGGCGGACACCGCCCCGGCCACGTCGTCGGTGAGCTCCAGCGCCGGATAGGCCCCGTTCACCACCACCGGGGCCAGGTGGACCCCGGCTCGGTCCTCGAGGTGAAACGCAGTCTCGATGATCTCGTTGACCGGTGTCTCCTCCGGAAGGGTGACGAGGAGGACCTGACAGCGGGAGGGGTCGGAGAGCAACTCGATCACATCCCGGGACTGGCTGGCGATGGGACCGACGCTGACCGCATCACGCAGGCCGTGGGCGCTGGCCAGGAAGGTGACGGCGTGGCCGGCGGCGGGGGCGTCGACGACGATGAAGTCGAAGGCATCGGCGGCTCCGGCGATGGCGGCCTGCTCGAGCTGCTTGACCTTGCCCAGCACCAGGATGTCCTTGATCCCGGGGACGGCGGTGGCGATGATCTCCAGGCTGCCACTGGCGGTCAACCGCCTCGAGATGCGGCGCATACCATGGTCCTCGAGGTACTCGACCAGGGCGTCGTCGGGGGTCAGGGTCCTTGCCGAGATCGACGCCTGGTGGTGACCGGGGCCTGATGAGCGGGCGGGGGCGAGCACCGTCGGCCGGTAGCTGAGCGAATCAGGCCGGTCGAACATGGCTGCCAGACCACTCTTTCCCTCGATCTCAACCACCAGGGTGGTAAGCCCGCACCGGGCGGCCATGAGGGCCAGGGCCCCCGAGACGGTCGTCTTGCCGACTCCGCCCTTGCCGGCGACGATCATCACTCGGGCCTGGGTGCAGAACGCACGGGGATCCACGTCTCTCCAGGAGGACTCGGGGGTGGCGACGGTTGACCGTCCTTGGTTCGTTCGGACCAGGGTAGGCGGCGAGAATGAACATGGGTCTTGTCCGAACCGGTCTGGTCCGGTAGCGTCCCGCTTGAACAAGGGGGGTCACGTGAGCGTCCTGCACGTCGAGGACCTCTGGCAGACGAAAGCATCATGTCGGGGGCCGCAACACGCAGTGTTCTTTCCGCCTTCGCATTTCGAGCGAAAGGCCGACAAGGAAACCCGGGAGTCCCGGGCCAAGCGCATTTGCGCCTCATGTCCGGTCCTTCGGGAGTGCCGGGACTACGCGCTGCGCATCAGAGAACCGCACGGCATCTGGGGCGGCCTCAACGAGGTCGAGCGCCGCCAGATTCTCGACAACTGAACAGGCACCGTGGCCGGCGAGGTCATCGGGAGGTAGGGAGGCGGGGCCCGCCAATGCGCACGTCCTCGCGCCGGCGGGTCACCCCGGTGGCGTCGAGGTGGCCGAGCAATGCCAGTACGAAGCGCCGTGACGATCCCAGGGCATCGCGGACCTCAGCGACAGTGACTCCCCCCGGACGCTCGGCCAGCAATCCGGCAACCAGGCGCGACGCGGCTTCGACCGCGGCCGTGGCGAAGAACACTCCATCGGCGTCCACCACCTCGCCGTGGCGTAGCGCGGCGCGCACGAAGGCCCGGTCCGCGCCCATTGCCTCGGGTCCCGGTGGGGCCCAGGGCTCGTCTCTCAGCGCCCGGAGCCAGGGATGGTTGCGGTCGACCCCCGGCGCTGGGGCACCGGCCGGAGTGGCAAATCCTGAGGAGACCCGGATGCCGTCCAGGGTGGCGAGGAGGGCACGGCGACGCGGGTCGAGGGAGGCCACGTCGAGGCCGAGGGGTCCGGCACTGTCAAGCGCGCTGCGCAGCTTGGCCGTCTCGGCCTGCCGGGCGGCGGGATCGACCACCCAGTGGCCTACCTCCGCAGGGCGCACCACGCCGGTGAGGCGGGTGAGCTGATCGGCCTCGATCCACTGGCGTTCGTGGATGACGCGCTCCACGGAGCGATCGGGGCGGGCCCGGGCCGCCGGCCGGACCGGGTCGACGTCGAGGATCTCACCCCCCCCGACGGTCTCGGAGCGTCCGTGCTCGCGCAGCACGTAACGGTCGCCGGGCAAGAGGGGTAGGGCAGCGGGGAGGTGGATGCGAACCAGGCCCTCTGTTGCCGGCTCGAGGGCCACCGGACCGAGGATGCGCAACCGGGCGGTGTGCTGTCCCGAGCCCAGGTGCAAGGAGTACGCCCCCCGCCTCGACACCGGGTGGTCGAGGCCGGCCAGGACCTGGAGGGAGGCGTCGAGGCGCCGGGTGGCGTGCCACTGCCCGTCTCGGATCACGGCGTCGCCCCGGCGCAGCGAGCGGTGCTCGACGCCGGCCAGGTTGAGCGCCACCCGGTTGCCCGGCCCCGCCCGCTCACAGGGCTGATCGTGGACCTGGATCCCCCGGATCCGAACCGGGCGGGCGCCGTCGCCGGCTGTGGGGCCCCTGGTCACCACCGTGTCGCCGACGGCCAGAGAGCCACCGGCCAGTGTTCCGGTGACGACTGTCCCCGCGCCTCGGATGGCGAAGCAACGGTCGACCCACAGCCGGGGCCGGCCCTCGTCGAGCGCCGGGGGGGTGTCGGCGAGCAGGCGATCGAGAGCGGCGCGCAGCTCGTTCAGGCCTTGGCCGGTCAGCGAATCCACGGCGACCACCGCCGCCGAGGTCAGGGCCGTGGCGGCTATCCGGTGGGTCACGTCGGCGGCCACCTCCGCGGTGCGCTCCGGCCCGGCCGGCCCGCTCTTGGTGATCACCGCCAGTCCGTGGCCGATCCCGAGCAGGTCGAGGATGCGGAGATGTTCCTCCGACTGTGGTTTCCACCCCTCGGTGGCGGCCACGATGAGCACGCAGGCGTCGACTGCGCCCACCCCGGCCAGCATGTTGGCAATGAAGTGGACGTGGCCGGGAACGTCGACGAAGCTGACCTGACGCCCTGAGTCGAGGGTGGTGTGGGCGAAGCCCAGGTCGATGGTAAGGCCCCGCTCCTTCTCCTCGGCCCAGCGGTCGGGATCGGTGCCGGTAAGGGTGGCGACCAGGGTGGACTTGCCATGGTCGACGTGGCCGGCGGTGGCCACCACATGGACTGTTCCTGCCCCGGTCAAGCTCGGAGGGCGGCGGCGAGGGCATTCCCCACAACCTCATCGTCGGCCGGGTCGACGCTGCGCAGATCGGTCGTCGTCGCCGAGTCGCGGACCCTGGCCACCACCGGGGGCTCCCAGGACCGCAGCGCCCGGGCATGGTCGCCGGCGACGCGGACCCCCACGGAGGGAATACCCCGTCCTGGCAGGGAGCCGCCGCCGGCCACGGCCTCGGTGTCGACCACCGCCCCTCCGCAGGTGGCGGCCACCGCCTCCGCCCGGGCTCGCAGCCCCTCAACGGTGGCGGTAGCCATGGCCCACAGCGGCAGGGTGGTGGCGTCGCCGTCCAGGTAGGCCAGCGCCGTGCGCTGGGCGTCGGCGAGGATCATGCCCCCGGGGCGCACGGCGCGCGACAGGGGGTGGCGCTCGCATCGAGCCACCAGATCGCCCGAACCGGCGATGATCCCGGCCTGAGGCCCGCCCAGGAGCTTGTCGCCCGAAAAGGTGACCAATCCGGCCCCCGCAGCCAGGGTCTGGCGCGCTGCGGGCTCGCCGGCCAGCCATGTCGGGGGCCCGCCGGGCAGCCACGGGCAGCGGTCATCGAGCAGTCCCGAGCCAATGTCGGACACGACGGGGACGCCCAGCGCGGTCAAGGCGTCAAGGGGCACCGACTTGGTGAAGCCGGTGATGCGGTAGTTGGAGGGATGCACCACCAGGATCAGTGCCGTATCCGGTCCGATGGCGGCCTGGAAGTCGCTGAGGCGGGTCCGGTTGGTGGTGCCCACCTCGACCAAGGTGGCGCCCGACGCGGCCAGGACCTCGGGGATTCGGAAGCCGCCCCCGATCTCCACCAGCTCGCCCCGGCTGACGATCACCTGGCGGCCGGCGGCCAGAGCGGCCAGCACCACCAGGACGGCCGAAGCCCCGTTGTTGACGACCATGGCGGCCTCGGCGCCGGCGGCGCGGGCCAAGAGGGCGGCGGCGTGGCCCGAGCGCGAGCGGCGCCGCCCGGTATCCAGATCGATCTCCACGTTGCTGTAGCGCACGGCGGTGCCGGGGGAGGAGACCGGCGGGCGACGCGGGGCTCGACCCATATTGGTGTGGAGGAGCACACCGGTGGCGTTGATCACCTCGCCCAGCAGCCCGGCGGCGGTGGCCTGGGCCCGGTCCCGGGCCGAGGCGGGGTCCCCGCCGGCGATGGCCGCCCGGGCGGCGTCGACGAGCAGCGGGTGGGGGAGGCCGACATCGGCGATGGAGCGGGCCAGCACGTCAACCGACGGGGGACGAAGGGCGGCCACGGCGGTCAGCCTAGAGCGGACCGGTCGGAACCGAGGCGGGACCCTGGCCGGTGATCGGGCCGGGGTCCGCGCGATGCTGAGGGTCCTATGGCCCTGTTGCGGCGGATCCTCCGCTATCTGTTCTCGTCCGTCTTCCTGGCCACCGTCACGGTGGTGGGGGTGCCGGTCGTGGTGGTGGGAACCGTTCTGGCCGGGCTGATCTTCCTGCCGCTGCCGGCCACCCTTCCCGTCCCCAAGGCCAACCCGGTCCTCGAGCCGACGACCATCTTCGACCGCAACGGGGCGGTGATCGCCACGCTCCAGCAGTATGACCAGAACGTCCCGGTGGCCGAGGACTCCATCGCCGCGGTCTTGAAGGAGGCGGTGGTGGCCGACGAGGACCGCAACTTCTTCAAGCACGGGGGGGTGGACATCCGTGGCACGGTGCGGGCCGCCCTGGCCGACATCCGCACCAAGCGCACCGTGCAGGGCGGCTCCACCATCACCCAGCAATACGTGAAGCTGGCCTTCACCGGCGGCAATCGCAACCTGGTCCGGAAGGTCCGGGAGGCCATTTTGGCCAGCCAGCTCGATCGCCAGGCCAGCAAGAACGACATCCTCTACCGCTACTTGACGATGATCTACTTCGGTGACGGCAACTACGGGATCGGAGCGGCGGCCCAGAACTACTTCCACACCGACGCCGCCCACCTCACGGCGTCGGAGTCGGCCACCCTGGCCGGGCTCATCCCCGCCCCGTCGGCCCGTGCCCCTCGGGAGAGCCTGGCGGAGGCCGAGCGCTACCGGGTCTTGGTGCTGGGCAAGATGTTGGCCCAGGGCTACCTGAGCGAGAGCGAGTACCAACAGGCTCTGGCCTCCCATCTGGCCCTGGCCAAGAGCAACCCGCCGCCCGGGGCGACGGTGATCTACCCGGAGGCCACCTCGGCCACCAGGTATCCCGATTTCGTCAACTATGTCACCAGTTGGCTGTTGCAGCACTACCCGCCACTCACCGTCTACGGCGGTGGCCTGCGGGTTCAGACCACGCTCGACCCGAACATTCAAGACGCGGCCTACGCCTCGGTTCGCTCCACCCTCAAGGGCACGTCGGAGCCCCTGGAGATGGGCCTGGCCTCGGTGGAGCCGCCCACCGGCTTCGTCCAGGCCCTGGTGGGTGGGGCGGCGTTTGGAGGCCCCAGCAAGATCGACCAGAACAACTTCGCGCTGGGTGGCTGTGAGAGGCCCTCCGGCCTGGCCACCGCCGACTTCCAGGTGCGGGCCACCTGCTACGACGGCAACACCATCCTGGGAGGTGGCGGCGGCCGGCAGCCGGGGTCGGCGTGGAAGCCGTTCGTGCTGGCCGCCGCCTTCGAGCAGGGCATCCAGCCGTCGAAGACCTTCGACGCCCCCGGGGTCCTGCCCATCCCCGGGTGCAAGGCATCGCCGTCCAACTCCTGCACCATCTCCAACGACGAGCCGGGATACTCCGGCGGCCAGCAGAGCCTGGTGGAGGCCACGGCGCAATCCACCAATACCGTCTACGCCCAGTTGGCTGCCGAGGTGGGTTGCGCCAACGTGGCCAAGACGGCCAAGGCCATGGGCATCACCTCCGCCTACTACTCGTCGAAGGCCCAGCCCTTCTGTCAGACCTACGCCCTGGGCGTGGTCGGCGTCTCACCGCTCGACATGGCCTCGGCGTACGGCGTCTTCGCCGCCCACGGACAGCGGGCCGAGCCCACCCCGGTCCTGGAGATCATCGACGGCACCGGAAAGGTGCTCGTCAACAACATTGCCCGGGCCCCGGCCACCACCACCGTCCTGCCGGCCAACGTGGCCGACAACGTGACCAACGTGTTGCAGGGGGTGATTGCCGCCGGGACGGGAACGGCCGCCCAGCTCGGCCGACCGGCAGCGGGGAAGACGGGCACCACCAGCAACTACACCAACGCCTGGTTCAGCGGGTTCAGCCCCACCCTGTCAACGGCCGTGTGGATGGGCAATGCCAAGTCGGAGAGCACGTCGATCGGCAACGTGAAGGGCGTTCAGCCCGTCTACGGGGGAACGTGGCCGGCCGTCACCTGGAAGTCGTTCATGACCTCGGCGCTCTCCTCGGTGCCCGCCACCCCCTTCAACGAGCCCGCCCCCATCCAGCCCCCGGTGCAGGCCATCTCCGCGGCCGCGGCGCCGGTGCTCCAGCCCGGTTCGCCGAGCCCGGTGCTCGATACTCCGACCGGGGGACCCTATGTGCAGCAACCCTCGGCCCCATCGGCGCCGTATCCGAGAAGCCCGTCAACGAACCCGGGAACCGGGTCGACGACCACCTCGACCATTCCGGGTCCGGGCAGCGGGGGGACCGGTACCGGCGGGAGCGGATCGACCACCACCACGACCCGGCCGCTCGGGGGCAACGGGCGGACCGTGGGTCGGCCATGACCGGCTACTGGCTGGACCCGATGGACCCGCCGGGGCAGGTGAGCACCTTGGTGCACGCGGCCTGGGGGTAGGGGGCGTTGAACACGCCGTCGGAGCCGAAGCCCTGGGGGGCATAGGTCCTCGAGGCAACGGCCACCACCTGGCCGTTGGCGTTGACCAGCGGCCCACCCTGATAGGCGGCACCGATCGCCGCGTTCTCGGCGATACCGCTGGCCGACACGTCGGTGATCGCCCCCTCCGAAACGCTGGCCCCGGCACTGCCCAGCGCCGAGACGGCGAAGACCTTGTCGCCCAACTGGGGTGCGGGGCTGGAAGGAGCCACTTTGATCACCGGCAGCTTGCCACGAGGCAGGACGATGAGGGCGAGATCGTTGGCGGCATCCACAGTTCGGACCGACACCTTGATGTCGTTGTTGGCCTGCCGGGCAAAGACGACCGGACCGGGGCTCTGCTGGCTGGCGGCCACCGCGCTGGCCGAGGTGATCAGGAGGGACTGGTCGTTGTTGGAGGAGATGACGAACGCGCTGCCTACCACGGGCTGGCCGTTGACGTCTTGGGTGTGGACGAAAAACAGCGACGGCGACAGCTCCTTCACCAACCTGGCCAGGGTCTTGGCGTCGGCGCCAAGCTGTTGGAGGGGAGCCAACTGCGTCTGGATCTGGGCCTTGGCGTTGTTGGCCGACGCCTGCAGGTCCCCCTCGGCGTTGGCGAACTGCTTCTTGTAGCCGTTGATCAAGGCGTTGACCCGGCCGTCGGTCTGGTCCAGGCGGTACTGGTAGTACGAGTAGAGGACCACCCCGCTGAAGCCCGCGCCCAGGGCGAAGGCCAGGATCATGGCGGTGATGCCGAGGAGGCTGCGGGGCAGCACGCGGTATCGAAGCCCGCGGCGCTCGCCGGCCGCCACCGGCCGCCCACCGGGCCCATGGGCACCCTCCGAGCGGCGCTTGGGAGGTCTCTGAGAACCGGCATCCGCCTTCCTGGCCGCCTTGCGCCGGGCTCTGGTCGCCGCGCCGGTGCCGGTGGGCGGTGTGCGCACGGTGCCGGCGGCCTCGTCGCCGCGACGGGGATCGGCTACGGGCGCCCGCAGCCGACGGTCGCCTGCCGTTGCCATCCCCGTACCGTACCCAACTCCCGAGGACCTCGGACGACGGCGGCGCGATGGGGGTCAGAGACGCTGCGGCCGTCGAGCGAATCCCCGCCCCGTCGGGGCGCCCAACGCCGGGGTCCAGACCAAGCACTGGTTCCGGCCGTCACGCTTGGCCCGGTAGAGGGCGACGTCAGCGCGGCCGAGCAGGGTGGACGCCTCGCGCTCGGCGCCGATGGCGATCCCGAAGCTGGAGGTGACCACCACCACCTCCTCGGTGCCGATGACCAGCGGCGCGGCCACCGAGCGGCGGACCCGCTCGGCAATCTCCAAAGCGGCGCCGGCGTCGTTGACGCCGTCGGCGACGATCACGAACTCGTCGCCACCGAGGCGGGCCACGGTGTCACCGGGGCGAACCAGATCGCGCAGGCGGTCGGCGATCGCCATCAGCACCTGATCACCCCCGGCGTGGCCATAGGTGTCGTTGATCCGCTTGAAGCCGTCCAGATCGGCGTAGAGCACGGCACACCAGCGGGCTTGGTGGGGAGCGGCCAGAAGCTCGAGGGATTCCAACAGGCCACCCCGGTTGGCCAGGTCGGTCAGCTCATCGTGGAGGGCCTGATGACGCCAGTGAGCGGTGGCGGGCGAGACCGCCTCGGGAGGGCGCAGCTTGACCACCACAGGGCCACCGCGGCTGTCGTGGACCACGACTTCACCCCGGGCCTCGCCGAGGTAGTCCAGCCGCCGCTCGGCGACCTCCCGAGCCCGGCGCGCACTGCTCAGCTGGTGGCAGAGGCCGGCGACCCCGGCGACGACGATGGCACCGCCGCGCCGTTGCCCGAAGCGGCGACGGGCGGGCGGATGCATTGACTCGATACTTCGACACGCCAGGTGCCGGAGTTGAGCCAACCATGGGCCATTCGTTGGAGAATGTCCCGATCCTGGGGTCCGCCGGGCGAACCTGGGGGCAGAGACCGGTGGCGGCCGATCAGGGGCGGTCGTCTGAGGTTTGGAGGCTGGCGGCCACCGCTTCGAACATGCGCGCCGAGCAGTCCTTCATCTCCACCACGGGGGCCACGGCGATCACTGCGCCGACGAGCTCGGCCCAGGCCTCGGCCCCTGGGCCATCGGTCACCGACGCGGGCTGGCCACGGTCGCCGCCCTCGGAGACCGACGGTTCGAGCGGGATCTGAGCGAGCAGGGGAGCGCCGATCTCCTGGGCCAGACGCAGGCCGCCACCGCTGCCGAACAGCTCGTAGAGCCGGCCGTGCTCGCAGACGAACCCGCTCATGTTCTCCACCACGCCGGCCACCCGGAGGTAACCCTTGCGGGCCATGTCGGCGGCCCTCATGGCCACCTTCTGGGCGGCCAGGGCCGGGGTGGTGACGATGATCATCTCGGCGCGCGGCAGCATCCGGGCCAAGCCCATCTGCACGTCGCCGGTACCGGGGGGCATGTCGACGAGGAGGTAGTCGAGGTCACCCCAGGAGGCATCCTCGATGAAATGCTGCACGGCGCGGTTGAGCATCAGTCCCCGCCACATGACCGCTTCGTCCTCGGCGGAGAGGAACCCCATGGACAGCACCTCGATGGTGCCCTCACCAACGGTGGTGACCATGGGCTCGATACGGGTCTTGGCGTCGGGCTCGCCGCTGCGCTGCGCGTTCAGCCGCCCTTCCATGCCGAGCATCCGGGGCACGGAGAACCCGGCGATGTCGGCGTCGAGGATGCCCACGTGAAAGCCCCGCTGGGCCAGCCCGGCCGCCAGGTTGACGGTGATCGACGACTTTCCGACCCCACCCTTGCCCGACGATATGGCCAGCACCCGGGTGCGACTGGGAATCTGGTTGGCCGCAGCCCGGTCACGGGCCTTCCACCGGGCCCGGGCCATGAGGGAGGAGCGCTGCTCGGCGGACATGGCCGTGGTCTGCACCGACACCGTGGCGACGCCGGGCAGCCGCCCCACCCGCTCGGTGGTGTCGCGGGTCAGCTGGCCCCGAAGCGGGCATGCCGCGGTGGTCAGCGCCAGGTCGACCACCACCGTCCCGTCGGGGTCGATGTGGCAGCCCTGGTACATGCCCAGGTCCACCACATCGTCGCCCAGCTCGGGGTCGATGACGCCACGCATGGCCTCGAGAACCGCTTCCTCGCTGGTCGTCGTCCTCCGGTCGGCCGGCACCAGCGGAGTATACCGGCGAGCCTGAGCTTCCCCGCCTCCCGGCGGCCCCCGGGAAGCCGGGGGCAGCCGCCCGCCTCTGTGGTCACAGGGTCCGGTAGCATCGAAGCTCGATCGACCCTGACCGGAAGGCCCTCCCTGCACGGGGGGCCCTCCCTAGCCGAAGGAGGACTCGGTGAGCACCACCCAGGCCGAAGCCACCCCCACCGCCATCTCGCTCACCGACGCCGCCGTGGCCAAGGTCGGCGAGCTCATCGCCCAAGAGGACAACGCCGATCTGGCGCTGCGCGTCGCCGTCCGCCCGGGCGGTTGCTCGGGTTACAGCTATGAGATGTTCTTTGACAGCGACAGGGCAGACGACGACATCATCTCCACGTTCGGCTCCGTGAGCGTCGTGGTCGACCCGGCCAGCTACGAGCTGTTGACCGGCGCCACCTTGGACTTCAAGGACGGCCTGCAGGGCGCAGGGTTCTCCATCAACAACCCCAACGCCTCCCGCACCTGCGGTTGCGGACAGTCCTTCAGCTGAGCCGGACCTGAGCGATCCCGATCTGAACGGCCCGGCCCCCGGTTCGCAGGTTCGCCTGCGCGTCGACGGCCGGGACGTCATCGTCCCCGGTGGAGGGGGAACGCTCCTCGAGGCCCTTCGGGACCACGTCGGGATCACCTCGGTCAAGGACGGATGCAGTCCCCAGGGCCAGTGCGGCTGTTGCACGGTGCTCGTCGACGGGTCACCTCGGGTGGCATGTGTCACCCCGCTGCGGCGGGTTGCCGACCGAGCCATCACCACCGTTGACGGCCTGGGCCCTACGGGGGCTGCGCTGGTCGATGCTCTCACCGCGGCGGGAGCCAGCCAGTGTGGCTTTTGCACCCCGGGCATCGTGGTCCGCCTGGCGGCCCTCGGAGCGAATCCTACGACCGAACAGGTCGAGTCGGGACTTCTGGCTCACCTGTGCCGCTGCACGGGATGGCGCACCATCGTCGACGCCGCCACCGGTCAGGCCGGCGGTGCCCCCCGCCCGGCCGTCGGCGAGGGCTCCCCGGTGGCCGGCGGCGCTGCGCCCGTTCGCGGTAGCGGCCTACGCCGCGATCTCGACGCTGCCAGTCGTCGGGCCGCGCTCGAGGGAGGGTCGGTCCAACTCGTCGGTGCCGACGTGACCCTCGGACGGGCGCCGTTCGCCTCTGATACCGCCCCGCAAGGCTGCCTGGTGGCCGTGCCCGATGGGGCCGGAGGGTGGCAGACCGGGCCTACGGTGGCCTCCGCCCGGGCTGCGGTGGGTCGAATCCAAGGCCGCCGCTCAGGCCAGCTGCTCACCTATCCGCTCCACGTGCCCCCGGGAGACTGGGACGTGACGCTGCGCACCACCTGGGTCGAACCGGCCTACCTCGAGCCCGACGCGTCGTGGTGCGAGCCAGGTGGGGAGCCGACGTCGGCGGCCGCCAACGGCGGAGCGTTCGGGGCCAAGAGCTCCTCACCCGTCGCCGGCGCGGCGCGCCGACTGGCCGATCTCCACGGGTGCCCGGTGCTCGCCGTGCTCTCCCGCGAAGAGGTCGTGCGCCTCGGGCCGAAACGGCCGCCGATCGGTGCAGGGATCCGGGCCGACGGCACCGGCACCATCAGGGTGGCGGCCACCGTGGGCATCGCCGCGGCGATCGGCTCCGTCGCCCCGGGCCTGAGCGTCGAGGAGGTCGACGTCGTCGGCCCGCCCACCGCCGCCGGCATCCGCGCCGCGGGGTGGGCCGAGGCCCTCATCCTGGCGGCCGCAGTCCGAGCCGATCGGGCCACGGCCACCGAGGGGCGGTTGGGTGAGGCCACCATCAGCGGACCCTCGGGGGCAACGGCGCAGGCCCGCGTCGAGGTCGACGAGGTCGGTGCCCCGTCGGAAGTGAGGGTCCTTCTCTGCTGCGGGGACCCCCTCGACGTTGCCGTGGTCCGCTCCTACGCCATTGGCGCCGCCCACATGGCCCTGGGCTGGGTGTGCTCCGAGGGGATCGCCCTCGACGCCCACGGGGAACCTGAGGATCTGACCATCCGAAGCTTCGGGATCCTGCGGGCCAGGGACACACCGCCCGTGCAGATCGACCTCGACCCCTCGGGCGTCGGTGAGGAACCCGTGGCCGGCTCCGACGTGGTGTTCGCGGCGGTGGCCGCCGCCACCTGGATCGCCCAGGGCGTGCCAGAGTTGTGGCCGACGCGACGAGGGAGTTACCGATGAGTCAGTTGCCGATGAGCCCGGGGCCCGATCGTGTGTCCCCGGCCAAGCAGGTCGGGCCCTACACCCCGATGGTCAGCGCCGGCGACTGGCTGATCGCCTCCGGGCAGCTCGGTCTGGCCGACGGCGCCCTGGTGGATGGCGGGGTGCCCGCCCAGCTCAACCAGGCCATCGCCAACCTCGAAGCGCTGCTGGAGGGTGCGGGAGCGTCCCTGGCCGCGGTGGCCAAGGTCACGGTGTTCCTCACCGACATGGCCGACTACACCGTGATGAACGACGCTTACGTGGCCGCCTTCGGCGAGCATCGCCCGGCTCGGTCGGCGCTGGCCGTGGCCGGGCTTCCCCTTGGCGCGGCCGTGGAGATCGAGGCGTGGGCCTGGGTGGGTGGCTGAAGGCCTCAGATGTTCCAGCGACCCTGGCCGAAGCGGTAGCCCACGGAGCGGACCGTGGAGATCAGGCCAGCGTGCTCCTCGCCCAGCTTGGCCCGCAACCGCCGGACGTGCACATCGACGGTTCGGGCTCCCCCGTAGTACTCGTAGCCCCATACCCGGCTGAGCAGGGTCTCCCTGGTGAAGACCCGGCCGGGATGGGTGGCCAGGAACTTGAGGAGCTCGTATTCCATGTAGGTCAGATCGAGCGGTCGGTTGGCCACCACCGCCTGATAGGTCTCCAGGTTGAGGATCAGGGGTCCGTACTCCACCAACTCGGGCCGGGTGCCACGGCCCGTGCGCCAAAAGAGGTGGGCCAGGCGGGCCGGCAGCTCACCACTGGCGAGGGGGGTCAGGCAGAAGTCGTCGAAGAGGTCCTCGCGCAATTCCAGGTCCCCGAGTTGGCCGGGGGACACCACCAGCAGCAACGGGGCCAGGGGAAGATCACCTTTGCGCAGCGCTCGGCACAGGGCGAAGGCCCCTTCGGGGTCCTCGTCGGCGAAGACGACCGCTCCCGACCACCCATCCGCTGGCTCTGCGGCCGTGGCCCGGTCCCCCGAGTCCGCCGCGCTCCACGGATAGACGCTGGCGTCGAGGGTCTGGACCAGGGCCACGGGTGGGGGTTCGGGAAAGATCAGGAGCGGTTCCATGATCCTGCCGTGCTCACAGGGACCGAAGGTAGCGCCGCAACTCGAATGCGGTCACCTCGGTCTTGTAGTCGCCCCACTCGGCCCTCTTGTTTCGGATGAACCACTCGAAGACGTGTTCACCGAGAGTCGAGGCCATCAGCTCGGAGGACTCCATGATGTCGACGGCCTCGGCCAGCGAGCCGGGCAATGCCTCGATACCTTCGGCCAGCCGTTCCTGTTCGGAGAGTTGGTAGAGGTTGGAGGAGGCCTCGGGGGCCAGGTCGTAGCCCCTCTCGATGCCCGTCAGGCCGGCGCTGAGGAGCGCGGCAAAGGCCAGGTACGGGTTGCACGCCCCGTCCGGAGCGCGATATTCGATCCGCGTCGAGTCCCGCTTTCCGGCCTTGGTGGGCGGGACCCTGACCAACGCCGAGCGGTTGTTGCGGGCCCAGGAGATGTAGACCGGGGCCTCATAGCCGACGATCAGGCGCTTGTAAGAATTGACCCACTGGTTGGTGACCGCGGTGGTCTCCCGGGCATGGTGCAACACCCCGGCGATAAAGCCGCGCGCCACCGACGAAAGGCTGTACTCGTCGTTGTCGTCGTGGAAGGCATTGGTGTCACCGTCGAAGAGTGACATGTGGGTGTGCATGCCCGAGCCTTGGACCCCGGCCAGGGGCTTGGGCATGAAGCTGGCCAGCACGCCGCGCTGGGCGGCTATTTCCTTGACCACCATGCGGGTGGTCATCACCGTGTCCGCCATGGTCAACGCGTCGGTGTAGCGCAGGTCGATCTCGTGCTGGCTGGGGGCATCCTCGTGCTGGGAGTACTCGACGGGAATACCCATGTCCTCGAGGGTGAGCACCGACTGGCGGCGAAGGTCGGTGGACAGGTCGTTGGTCGTCAGGTCGAAGTAGGAGCCATGGTCGAGGGGGACCGGGGGCGTGTCGTCGGGCCCCCGGCCGGGGGGCTGGGCGAAGTAGAAGTACTCCAGCTCGGGAGCCACGTAGAACGAGAATCCCAGACCGCGGGCCCTCTCCAGGGCGCGGCGCAGGACCTGGCGGGGATCGCCCTCAAAGGGACTGCCGTCGAGGTTCACAACGTCGCAGACGACGCGGGCCACCGGCGAGGCCTCGGCCTGGTAAGGGAGCAGTTGGAAGGTCTTGGGGTCGGGCATGGCCAACACATCCGACTCCTGAACCCGGCTGAAGCCGTCGATAGCCGAACCGTCGAAGGTCATGCCCTCCTCCAGCGCATTCTCAAGCTCGGCGGGCGTGATGTTGACCGATTTGGGTACTCCGAGAAGGTCGGTGAACCACAGCTGGACGAAGCGCACCCCACGCTCCTCCACCGTGCGCAGCACGTAGTCCAATTGGCGCTCCATGGGCTCCCCTCAAGATGGGCGGCCTCCGGCCGGCGCCCGCCACGTTAGAGGCGGGGGGACCGATCGAACTGATCCCGACCCACATCGCGTGCGATGTCACAGAGCGTTCACGCAAGAGAGCCGATAGGGGCCCCGACCAGATGCCAACCTTGCAGCCATGTCCATCAGAGCCGAATACATCTGGATTGACGGAACGGAGCCCGCTCCGCTGTTGCGTTCAAAGACCAGGGTCCTTGAGAGTCTGCCGAGCGAGCTTCCCATCTGGGGCTTCGACGGGTCGAGCACCAACCAGGCCCCCGGCAAGGCATCGGATTGCGTGCTCAAGCCGGTCTTCTCCTGTCCCGACCCCCTCCGGGCGGAACCTGATCTCCTGGTGATGTGCGAGGTGCTCTATACCGACATGGAGCCCCACATCACCAACACCCGCTCGGCGCTGGTGGCGGCCTGCGAGCGATACGCCGACCAGGAACCCATCTTCGGCATCGAGCAGGAGTACACCATGTTCAAGGGCAGTCGCCCGCTGGGCTTTCCTGATGCCGGCGGCTTCCCTGGGCCCCAGGGCCCGTACTACTGCGGCGTGGGATGTGACGAGATCTACGGCCGGCCGCTGGTCGAGGCCCACCTCGACGCCTGCCTGAAGGCCGGTCTGAGCATCTCGGGCATCAATGCCGAGGTCATGCCCGGTCAGTGGGAGTTCCAGGTCGGTCCCATCGACCCCCTGGCCGTCTCCGACCAGCTCTGGCTGTGCCGGTGGTTGCTGCATCGCATCGGCGAGGACTTCGGGATCTCGATCACCTTCGACCCCAAGCCGGTCCGGGGTGACTGGAACGGAGCGGGGGCCCACACCAACTTCTCAACCCTGGCCATGCGCTCCAGCTACGACCCGGTGGTCAAGGCCGCCGAGGCCCTGGGACACCGGATCGAGGAGCACGTCTCCAACTACGGCCACGGCATCCAGGACCGCCTGACCGGCCAGCACGAGACGGCCCCTTGGAACGAGTTCAGCTACGGAGTCTCCGACCGCTCGGCCTCGGTGCGCATCCCCTGGCAGGTCGAGCAGGACAAGAAGGGCTACATCGAGGATCGCCGGCCCAATGCCAACGCCGATCCCTATACCGTGACCCGCCTCATCGTCGAAACATGCTGCGCAGCCCTGGACTGAGCCCGTCCCGGCGCTGAATCCCTACGGGCGCGCCACAGCGGGGAGCAACGGCGGCCAGTCTGGCAGACTCACGACCGACTGAGCACCTGGTCCAAGGGAGGCAGTGGTGACCGTGAAACGCACGCCCGAAGAGGTGGTCGCTCTCGTGGAGAGCGAGGGCATCAAGATCATCGACTTCCGCTTCTCGGATCTGCCCGGCCTGATGCAGCACTACTCCATGCCGGCCCACGAGTTGACCGTGGACAGCTTCGAGGAGGGCTCCGGCTTCGACGGCTCGTCGATCCGGGGATTCCAGCAGATCCAGGAATCCGACATGCTGCTGGTGCCCGACCCCGACACCGCGGTGATCGACCCGTTCCGAGAGCACAAGACCCTCAACCTCAACTGCTTCGTGCGCGACCCAGTAACCGGCGAGTCCTACAGCCGGGATCCCCGTTACGTGGCCAAGAAGGCCGAGGACTACCTCCTGACCACCGGGATAGCCGACACCGCCTACTTCGGGCCCGAGGCCGAGTTCTTCCTCTTCAACGACATCCGCTTCGACCAGACGGCAAACCAGGGGTTTTATGCCATCGACTCGGTGGAGGGCATCTGGAACTCCGGCAAACCGGGAGCCAACGGTGAGCCGAACCTGGGCTACAAGCCCCGCTACAAGCAGGGCTACTTCCCGGTGCCACCCATGGACCATTTCCAGGACATCCGCTCCGAGATGATCCTGGTCATGGAACAACTGGGCATCGAGATCGAGATCCAGCACCACGAGGTGGGCACCGCCGGCCAATCCGAGATCGACATGCGCTTCGACACCCTGGCCTGCATGGCCGACAAGCTTATGCTCTACAAGTACATCGTCAAGTCGGTGGCCAAGCAGCGAGGCCTTTCGGCCACGTTCATGCCCAAACCCCTCTTCGGCGACAATGGCTCAGGGATGCATGTCCACTCATCGCTGTGGAAGGGCGGCGAGCCGTTGTTCTACTCGGAGATGGGCTACGCCGGACTCTCCGACCTCGGTCGCTGGTACATCGGTGGCCTGCTCAAGCACGCCGCCGCCGTGCTGGCTTTCGCGGCGCCGACCACCAACAGCTACAAGCGCCTGGTCCCTGGTTATGAGGCACCGGTCAACCTGGTCTACAGCCAGCGCAACCGCTCGGCCGCCTGCCGGATCCCGCTGTATTCCAAGAGCCCCAAGGCCAAGCGGGTGGAATTCCGCTGCCCCGACCCGTCCTGCAATCCCTACCTGGCATTTTCGGCCATCTTGATGGCCGGCCTCGACGGTGTGCAGAACAAGATCGAGCCACCCGATCCTGTTGACAAGGACCTCTACGACCTGCCTCCCGCCGAGCTGGAAAAGGTGCCGACGGTGCCGTCGTCTCTAGAGGAGTCCCTCGCCGCCCTGGAGTCCGACAACGAGTTCTTGAAAGCCGGCGGGGTCTTCACCGACGATCTCATCGACACGTGGATTGCCTACAAGCGGATCTACGAGATCGACGCGGTGCGGCTGCGACCGCACCCGTGGGAATTCATGCTCTACTACGACATCTGAAATTGTCCGATACCCGTAGCCTGCACCGTATGAGCGCAGAGAAGTGCGAGGTGTCACCACCTGCTGCTGACCGCGGTCGTCTTCAGTCACTTGCGCCCCTTGTCGCGTTCGATGTCGTCGGGCCGCTCGTGGCCTACTACTCGCTGCTCGCCGCCGGCCTGTCGGCGGTCACTGCGCTGATCCTGAGCGGCGTGCTTCCCGCCTTCGGGATAGCCCTCAACCTTGTGCGCCGTAGGCGCTTGGACGCCATCGGGGTTTTGGTCCTGATCGGGATCGTCGTAGGTTCAGTGCTCGGGGCGCTGAGCGGTAGCGCCCGGCTCGTGCTCATCGACGGCACGGTGCCAACGGCGGTCTTCGGTCTCGTGTGCCTTGGGTCGCTGTGGTCGGCGCGACCGCTGATGTTTCGATTCGCCCTCGAATCCATGGGGAGCGACACTCCCAAGGGACGTGCCTTCGCCGACCGGTGGCGCTATGCCGGTTTCCGTCACTCCTTCCGGGTGACCACGGTCGTCTGGGGGTCGGCCTTCATCGCCGAGGCCGGCGCACAGGTCCTCATCATCGAGACAAGTTCGGCCGATGCCGCGAAGACCACCTCCAACGTGATGCCCCTGATTGTCGCCGCGATCGTGATCGCCTGGAACGTTGCCTACGCCAAGCGCGGCCAGCGCCAGGGAGCGATGGAAGATGAAAAGAGACGGGCCCGCGGCGAGCCTCCCCCGCCGATGCCGTCCTAGCAGCGTCAACATCCGCCGTGCCCGGGTGGGGGTACATCGCGGAATGGGGCAATCCGCTCGGCAAAGGTCGGCCCCGGTGGGAGCGGTCCCAGGGTCCGTACCCCATGGTCCTCGAAGGCGGTGTAGGTAGCGACCGTCCCAGGATGCGATCGGACGTAGTCGTCGAGGGCCAGATACACGAGTCGGGCGCCATTTGAGCTGCGGGCGACGAGTGCCGGGTCGTTCGAGGCCAAGACCCGGACCAGATCGTCCTGGTAACCGAACACCCGAACGGCCTGGGGAACGAACAGGTGGTTCCAGGTACCGGGCTCGGTGCGCAGGCCGCTGAACATAGCGAAGGAGGTGTCGGTCTTGAGCCCCAGATACGGGCAGAACCCGTTGATGATCAAGGCGAGGGTGCCCGTCACCACGATCGGATGCCTGATCCCGTGCCAGCGCTTTGGAGATACCGGCAGGCTCGGGGCCATTCGAAGCGACAGCAGGAGCACGAGCCCACCGAGGGCGAGGATCACGACGACGAGCCGCGTGCCGTCGCCGATCACCGGTGACGCCTCCGCCGCCGGGGTGCCGAGCAGGCCGGGGCTGGATTTGGTCGGGCCCAGGGCCGCCCCGACGAGCCAACCGCCAACCAGCAGGGCAAAAAGGAGGGGTCGGGAGCCGCGCCAGGACCTGGTTTGGGCCACCCACCGCGGCAGGCCGCGTCGCCCGGTGAGCAAAGAGCCCGCCCTCTGGCGGGCGTTCAGTGGCAGAAACGCCACGAAGAAGGCGAAAGCCAGGGCGGTAAACGGGACGTTGCCCGCCAAGGCGAGCACGGTGTGAAAACCGATGCCGAGCACCAGGGCGAGCAGCCGAGTCCGCGGGATCGCCAGCAGGATCGGCAGGGCAGCCTCGGTCAGCACCGTCCCCCAGATCGCGGCCTCCGCCCACCACCGCCCGGCAAGCAAGGAGGGGGCAAACCAAACACCCTGACGCAGTATCCAGGTCGCGCAACTGCTGGCCGGGTCCAAAAAGGCGGCGTTCATCTTCGCCAGGGCCGCGAATGCATAGACAACGATCATCGACGCCCTCAGGAAAGGAGCGATGCCCGCGAACACGGCACCCGCCGCCGGTATCCGGCGTGCCCGCAGCGTCATCCACCCGAGGTAACCGAGGACCACGACCCCGCAGATCATCTCGAGCAGCCGGTGATCACCGACAAAGGGCAGGTCCAACGCCGTAACAACGATGTCGACTGCAGTCAGGGCCGCGAACCGAACGACCGATCTGGGCCGGAACAGCACCCCTAGGGCAACGAGGACGACCAAGGCATGCGGGGAAGCGAGCTGGAAACCGCCCCACCACAGCTGGTCAAGGATCAGCGCGGCGGCGAAAGCCGCGGAGAGCAGACCGAACAGCCACCCGGTGTCATCCTGCCGGTGTGGTTGGCCCGGGGCAGGAGCACGTATCGCGCCCTGTGACCGCAACGCCATCCTTGATCGTAGCAAGGCACCTCCGCGGTGGCTGCTCAGTCCTGGCTCGCAAATCGAGGGCGGCGGCGAAGTCATCGGGGGCCACCTGGCGGTCAAGATCGAGTAGGGCGGGGCGAGGACCCGCTCGCCAGGAACCAGAAATGGGATCAGTCGACCACGCCAAGGTTCGTCATGTGAGACAGCACGGGGTCCGCGTCGGCGGGGATCCAGACCTCGAGATCGCCGAGGCGCACCCGGCGGTGGAGTCGGCCCTGGCGAAGGAGCACGGGCTTGAGTGCGGGCCGCCTGGCGATGACCGCCGTTGGTCGCCCCAGCCGGTCAAGGCGCAGCGTCACCAGGCCGGCGGTCGTCGCCGCGAGCATGATCCGCGGCCAGCCGCGAAGATAGGCGGCGATGACCAGGAGCAGTCCGGCGACTCCGATGGCCGGCCCCCACACAAGCCCAAACATCGCGAACCACCGATGTTCTCCGGCGGGAAAGAGGGGATAATTCAGCGCTAGGTAGATTTGCGGGGGCGACCAAATTGCGCTTATGAAGATCCCCCTCCTGCCCACCCCCCGCCAGTAGGGGGAGATGGTGTAGCCGTCGAAGGTTCCGATGATCTCTTCGCGGGCACCGAACAGAGTGAGCTCACGTTGGTTGAGCCGGCGCCGGGACCGCCAGTCCTTGTGCCGAAGCAGCGACGGCGGGGGGACGAAGAACCCTACGGTCGAGATCGGCCCCACCACGGTGGGTCTGACCCGTTCCTTCAGTGCCACCCGCAGGAGGTTCACGGCCAGGCGAAGGGGGCGGGCTTGGGCGGCGTCGAGGAGGTCCGTGATCGTCGACATGCACTCTTGGCCATAGCGGTCCCGCCAGGCCTGCGGATAGAGGCGCACGATGGCCTGAAACAACCGTCGGTGGGTCATGACGGGCTCAGCTTGAGCCGGTCCAGCCCGATGCGAGCAATGCGCTGGGACTCTTTCAGGCGATCCACCAGATGCGAGCTGCCCGACGGGGTGATGCGGTAGGGCCAGCGCCGATCGTCTTCGGGAAGGGGCTCGATGAGCCCGGACTTCTCCAGTTTGGCGAGGCATTCGTAGATGGTCCCGGCACCGAGCGAGACCCCGGCGAACGCAGCAATGTCGCGGATCAGCGCGTACCCATGCTTGGGCCCTTCCGCCAGGCTGGTCAGCACGAGGATGCTTCGATCCGATGTTCCCCGCAGCCCAGCTTGCACCATGCCTCCCAATCTATCGGAGACTGTACGAGATCGGTGCAGTCTCGGCGCACTCGGAGTTGAGCGGAGGAGTGCGACTCAAGTCGCGTAAGAGCGGGCGACATCTATTGACGGACCTGGGCAGGACTGCTGGGCTGGCACATGTGGGGCCAATGGGGTCAACGCGGAGAACGAACAAGGAGCCGGCAGGATGGCGCGAACGGTAGTCCCGAAACTCTGCGTGGCAGTGGGGGCCTTCGCTACGTGGATCGCGGCATCGGCCACGGTGCCGGCCCTGGCCGGAGCCCAGCCGGCGTCGGATTCGTTGTCCTGCGGCCAGACCATCGTGCACTCAACGGTGCTGGCCGGCGACGTGGGGCCATGTACCGGAAACGGGATCGTGGTCGGGGCCGATCACGTCACCTTGGACCTCAACGGCCACCATGTCTTCGCTACCCCGACGACTGGCAAGGGAGCGGGCATCTACCTCCTGAACCGAAGCGGGGTCACGGTAACCCACGGCAGCGTCAGCAACTTCAACGGAGGCGTGGTGATCGAGGGTGGTTCGAGCAACGCCGTGGTGCGCATCGAGGCCAGCGACAACCTTGGAGGGAAGGGATCTGACTACGGCGACGGCATCCTCATGGAGTCCTCCAGCAACAATAAGATCATTGGCAATCGGGTCGTCCACAATGGGCCCTACTCAGGCATAGGCATTGTCTCTCTCGTTGACTCCGACCACCCCCGGGCCACCACGGGCACATCGACGAAGAACCTGATCATCGCCAATGCGGTGGCGGACAACAATGTGGGCCGCAGCGCCACGTTGGACGACAACGACGGGATCCGGGTTGAGCCGTCCAGCCCGGGAAACTGGATCATCGGCAACCAGGTGAGCGGTAGCGGCCTCGACGGCATCTCGTTGTTCCGGGCTTCGGGCGACAGCAAGATCCTGGCCAACAAGGTGAGCGGGAACGGCTTTCAGAACCAGGTGGGGCGGCACGGAGACGGCATCATCTTGTTCAACCTGGCCAGCCACAATCTGGTGGCAGGAAACGTGGTGACGGGCAACGCCGCCAACGGGATCCAGGTTCGGGGCCCCGTCGGCACCACGGCGGGTTCAACGGAGAACCGGATTGTGGGAAACTCCGCTCTAGGAAACAGTCAGCTGCCCTTCATCCCCAGCAAGGTCTTCGGCCCCACGTTTGACCTGAAAGACGCCAATCCCAGCTGTGACGCAGACATCTGGCGAGGAAACCGCTATGGCACCGCCTTCCCGGCCTGCACGACGACTGGAGGCCGTCAGGTTCCCTAGGTGGCTGGTGTGAATAGAGGGACTGGACAGGCTGTAGCGAAATCAGCAGGATGATGTATGACCATGCATGGTTCCGCATGGCCGTCCGGGGGGCTACATCCAGTGGGAGCCTGTCTCCGAATAG
>JAABUQ010002418.1_pt1 | contig 37046 bp, 52 predicted proteins | sample 5560001 | NCBI WGS metagenome assembly JAABUQ01 (sample SAMN10711888, study PRJNA513371) | rock metagenome | isolation source: Antarctica rocks | place: Antarctica: Victoria Land, Finger Mt nord | collected 2015-12-18 | reverse complement strand
CCGGCCGCGCGGCTTGCCAGTGCATGTGCAGCTCGCCAGGCAGGCCGCCGGCGGCGGACACCACCACGTCGCTCGGCTGCGAGCCGCGCTGCACCGCGCCGATCACCTGGGCGTCCGAAGGCCGGGCATCGGTCTCGTGCGGCAGCGCGGCATCGGTCTCGTGCGGCAGCGCGGCATCGATATCGTGCGGAGGCGCGGTGTAGGCCGCCGCCCGCTCCAGCCATTCCGCCCGCGCGCGCTCGGCGCCGGCACTCCATTCCGGCGGCGCACGCCACGCGCCCAGCGCCGCGTCGAGCACCGCCAGCCCGGCCTGCGCATCGGCCACCAGCGGCACCGCGGCATGCTTGCCGGCGTCGAACGGCTGCACGTTCAGCCCGATCAGCCGCACCCCCTCGTCCTGGAACAGCGCCCACGAGCCGGTCGTGAAGTCCTGCAGCCTGGTGCCGACGGCGAGCACCACGTCGGCCCGCGCCGCGAGCCCGTTGGCGGCCTCCGTCCCGGTGACGCCCAGGCCGCCCATGTTCATCGCGTGGTCGAACGGCAGCGCGGACTTGCCGGCCTGGGTCTCCCCCAGCGGGATGCCGCGTCGGGCGCAGAAATCCGCCAGCTCCCGCTCCGCCCGCGAGTACAGCACGCCGCCGCCGGCGATCACGAACGGCCGCGCGGCGCCGCGCAGTAGTGCTGCCGCCGTCTCCAGCTCCGACGTGTCCGGCCGTGGCCGGCGCTGCCGGTGGATACGTTCGGCGAACAGGCTCTCCGGAAAATCGTACGCCTGCGCCTGCACGTCCTGGCAGAAGGCGAGCGTCGCCGGTCCGCACTCGGCCGGATCGGTCAGCACCGCCATGGCGCGCGGGAACGCCGCGATCAGCTGCTCCGGCCGCGTCAGCCGGTCGAAATAGCGCGACACCGGACGGAAGCAGTCGTTGGCGCTGAGCGTGCCATCGCCGAATGCCTCGACCTGCTGCAGCACCGGGTCCGGCAGCCGGCTGGCGAACACGTCGCCCGGCAGCAGCAGCACCGGCAGCCGGTTGACGTGCGCCAGCGCGCAGGCGGTCACCATGTTGAGCGCGCCGGGACCGATCGAGCTGGTGCAGGCCATCGCGCGCTGCCGGCGGTTGGCCTTGGCGTAGGCGATGGCGGCGTGCACCATCGCCTGCTCGTTATGGGCGCGCAGCGTCGGCAGGCCCTCGCGCGCGCCGTGCAGCGCCTCGCCGAGCCCGGCCACGTTGCCGTGCCCGAAGATCGCCCAGACGCCGCCGAAGAACGGCACGACCGTCCCGTCGATCTCGACCTTCTGCGCCTGCATGGCGCGCACCAGCGCCTGCGCGGTGGTGAGGCGGATCGTCTGCATGGCCGGCACTTCTACGCCGCCTGCCGGAGGACGCGACCCTGCCAGGCCTCGACCAGGGCGGCGAAGCGGCGCGCCATCTCGTCCACCGCCTGCTCGTCGGTGATCCTGCCCGCGAGCCACTCCCGGGCCGGGTCGACGAAGATGGTGCGCCCGATCGCGAACCCCTTCACCCAGGGCGTCGCGGCGCTGGCCTGGAACGCCTCGATCAGCCGCTCCGCCGGCGCTTCCAGCCCGAGCAGCACGATGCCGCGGCAGAGCGGATCGCGCGCCGCGATGACGTCGCCGATCGCGACCCAGGCGGCGGCGGTGCCCTGCGGCTCCAGCTTCCACCAGTCCGGCCGGATGCCGATGTCGTACAGCCGGCCCAGCACGCGCGGCAGCGTATCGGCGGCGAGCGTGCTGTGCTTGCCGGCGATGATCTCCACCAGCAGGTCGCGCCCCAGGCGCCGGCAGGCGTCGTGCGCTCGGGCCAGCTCGCGCTCCTGGCGCAGACGCAGCGCCTCGTCATCGTCGGGATGGTAGAAGCACAGGCACTTCACGACCTGGTCGACCGGCCACTCCACCAGCTGCGCGCCGAGCGAGCCGCCCTCCTCGAAATCCAGCGGACGCGAGCCGGGCAACTCGATCGGGCGCGCCGTCCACAGCCCCGCATGCGACGCCGCGAACAAGGCCTCGCGGCCGAGGCGCCCGTCGAGGAACACGCCGAAGCCGGGCCTGCCTCGCGCAACGGAAGCCGCCGCACGCACCGCGAGCAGCTTGAATGCCGGGATACGTTCCACCGGCGCCGCCACCGAGTGCGCCAGCTCCTCGAGCTGGACGCGGTGGTCGCAGGCCAGCGCCATGATCGGCGTCGGCTGCACCCGGCGCGTCGTCGCCCAGTGCAGGTGGTTGAGGTCCTGGTCGTGGCGCAGCGCACGATGCGGGCTGCCACGCACCAGGAACGCCTGCAGCTCCATCCAGGTCGGGATCTCGGGCGAGCAGAGCAGGCGCGAGACCACGAGGGCGCCGCTGGCATTGGCGTAGGCGCCGCAGGTCTCGACCGGTTCGTCGCGCAGCCAGCCGCGCAGGAAGCCGGACAGGAAGGCGTCTCCGGCGCCGAGGGTGTTGTAGACCTCGACCGGAAAGCCCGGTCCCTTGATGCCGTCCTCCAGCGATGCCGGGATCGCGCCGCTAAACACCACGCAGCCCATCGGCCCGCGCTTGCAGACGATGGCGGCGGCCGGTGCGATGGCACGGATCGCGCGTATCGCGGCCAGCGTTTCCTCGTGGCCGCCGGCGATGTGCAGCTCCTCTTCGGTGCCGACGATCAGGTCGCACTCCGGCAGGATCTCCGCCAGCTGCCGGGTGACCATCTCCGAACGGACATAGCGGGCCTCGCCCTCGTCATGCCCGGCCAGGCCCCACAGGTTCGGCCGGTAGTCGATGTCGAACACCACCCGCCCGGGCTCATCCCTGTCGGGCCCGCGCATCAGGCGCATCGCCTTGCGCTGCGCGGCGGCGCTGTGCGGGCGGGAGAAGTGCGTGCCGGTCACCACCACCGCGCGTGCGCGCGAGAGCAGGGCCTCGTCGATGTCGGTCTCGTCCAGCGCCGCGTCGGCGCAGTCGGTGCGGTAGAACACCAGCGGGAAGCTGGTGCTGTCGCGCACGCCGACGAAGGCGAGCGCCGTCAGCCGCGCCGGATCGGTATGCACGCCGGAGGTATCGACGCCTTCGCGCTCCAGCTGCTCGCGGATGAAGCGGCCGAAAGGCTCGTCACCGACGCGGGTGACCAGGCCCGAGCGCAGGCCAAGCCGCGCGGTGCCGATGGCGATGTTGGCCGGACAGCCGCCGACCGCCTTGCCGAAGCTCGCCATGTCCTCGAGGCGAGCGCCGACCTGCTGGCCGTAGAGGTCGACCGACGACCGCCCGATGGTGACGAGGTCGAGCATCGGTGAGTTCATGGCAGCCTCCGCGTGACGGCTCCATGACTATACTATTCCAAAATGCGGTCAATATGGAATGGAAATTCTCTTCTTCACGGGAACGCGCCGGACACGAAAAAGCCGGCTCCGGCACCCCATATAAGGTGTCGGGAACCGGCTCGTCGTGTCGGATGCTGGCGCCGGGGTAGAACCCGGCTTCAGTCGTCAGCGGCCGTAGCGGCCCTCGGCGACCGCATCAATGTCGAAGCGGCTGATGCCAAGGTCGCGGAGCTGGCGGTCGCTGTAGCTCTCCAGCTCGCGGCGGATACGTGCGCGCTCCGTCATCTGACCGCGGCGCGCGCTGAACAGGGCGCCGAAGTTGTGGAACAGGCCGCCGGCTCCGACTGGCGTTCCGAACGAGGCCATCGCGTGGGCGTGGTTGTTAGCCATTGGTGTGCACTCCAGGTTGAAGAATTTGTGCAACGCAACATCGCATGACCCATCGCTTTATGCAAGGGGTTTGTGCGCTGCACAAAAAGTTCATGAAGTCTGGATTCGTGGCTTACTCGCGCTGCACGGCAACCCAGCTGCCTTGCGCGGATGACCGTCGCGCCGCATCCACGACCTGCGCCACCGCCAGCGCCTCGCCGAAATCCATGTCGCTCGGCGCCTGCCCGCACACCGCCTCGATCAGCCGTTTCACCTCGATGGTCTTGAGGTCGTTGAAGCCGAGCTGATGCCCCGGCGCCGGGCAGAAGGCCGCGTAGTCGCCGTGCTCCGGACCGGCATTGACCAGCGTGAAGCCGCGTCGGCCGGAGCCCTGCCCAGATGCCGCGCTGTAGAGCCGCAGCTCGTTGAAGCGCTCCTGGGTGAAGGCGATGGCGCCCTTGGTGCCGGTAAGCTCGAAGGCGAGCTGCATGTCCCGGCCGCTGGCCAGCCAGCTGGTGGACAGGCTCGCCGTGAACGGGTGCTCGCGAAAGCGCAGCAGCATGGCCGCCTGATCGTCGACCGTTACCGCCCTGGCTTTGCCGTCCGCTCCGGGCCGGGTGGCGTGGACGGTGTCCAGCCGCGCGCAGACGCTCTCCACCTCGCCCAGCAGGAACCGGCCCATGGCGATGATGTGGCTGCCGATGTCGGCCAGTGCCCCGCCATCCTGGTCCGGCTCGCAGCGCCAGGAGAACGCGGCCTGCGGATCGGCCATGAAACCCTCCGCATGTATGCCGCGGAAACCGGTGACGGTGCCGATCTCGCCGCTCCGCACCATCTCGCGCGCCGTGACGATCATCGGGTTGCGCAAATAGTTGAACCCGACCAGCGTCACCACGCCGGCCTGGCGCGCGGCTTCGGTCATGGCGACGGCGTCGGTGAGCCGGGTGGCCAGCGGCTTCTCGCAATAGACGTGTTTGCCCTGGGCGATCGCGGCCAGTGCGATCGGCGCATGCAGCGCGTTCGGAGTCGCGATGGCCACGATGTCCACTGCGGGATCGCGTACCAGCGCCTGCCAGTCCGAAGTGGCGCGAGCGAACCCGAGCGCGGAAGCGGCGCGCACCGCCGTCGCCTCGGACCGGTCGGCGAGCAGCTCCAGCCGCGGCCGCGCCTTCAGGCTGAACAACCCGTCCACGGCGCGGAACGCGAGTGCGTGCGCCCTCCCCATGAAGCCGCTGCCGACGAGCCCGATGCCCAGGCTTTCGATCCCCGCACTCCTGCTTACCATTGCTCTATGCCTTCCGGGTCCGTCGTTCCACCAGCGCCACGCACAGCGCCGTCGACAGGGCCAGCGTCGCCGAGAGCGAGCGGAAGCCGCCCATGTCGGTCTCCGCCACCTCCATCCAGACGCGCGCGATCTGGGCCAGCGGCGAGAACGGCGAGTCCGTGATCGCCACCACCGGCACGCCCCGTCGCACGGCAAGCTGCGCCAGTTCGAGCGTCTCCCCCGCATAGGGCGTGAAGCTCACCGCCAGCACCGCGTCGTCCAGGTCGAGCAGTTCCACCTGACGCTGCGACAGGCCGCCTGCGTGGTCGGCGAGCTCGCAGCGCGCGCCCAGCTTGCCGAGCGCATAGGCGAGGTAGACCGCGACCGGGTAGACCCGCCGCGCCCCCAGCAGGCAGATCGAACGCGCGCCCGCCAGCAGCTCGACCGCCTGGCGCAGCGCCTCCTGGTCGATGGTCTGCTCCAGGTGGTCGATCGACACGCGCGCCGCATGCAGGAACCCGTGCAGCAGCGCGCGTGGATCGACATCGGTGCCGTCCGGCTCGTGCGCCAGGATCTCCAGCCGCTCGCGATAATCCGGCCAGCGCTGCCGGGCATGCGCGCGGAACACCGCCTGCAAGTCCGAGAAGCCGGAATAGCCGAGGGTCTGCGCGAACCGCACCAGGGTCGAAGGCTGCACCCCCGCCTGCGAGGCCAGGTCCGCGACCCGGCCGAAGGCGATCTCCTGCGGATGGTCCACCGCGAAGTCGGCCACCTGGATCAGCCGCTTCGGCAGCAGCTCCCGTCGCGCCACGATCAGCGCGCGCAGGCTCTTGAAGTCTCGCGGGATGTCGCCTGGTCCGGGCGCTTCATCCAGTCCGACGATGGTCTGCGACATCGTTGACGTTTCCTGTCGATGGAATATAAATTCCATATGCTTCCAAGCTAACGGGAAAAATTCCGTCTCGCCAGATCAGGATACCGCAGATGGTCTCTTTCGCCGTACTGGGCTGTGGCCGCATCGGCCGCATGCACGCATACAACCTCGCCCGCCATCCGGATGCGGAACTGGTGTGCGTCCATGACGTGGTGGCGGAGGCCGCCACCCTGGTCGCCTCCGCCCTAGGCGTGCGGCAGGCCACCTCGCTGGAGGACGCGCTGGGCGACCCTGCGGTCGAGGCGGTGCTGATCGCCACCTCCACGGACACCCACGTCGACCTCATCATCGCCGCCGTCCGGGCCGGCAAGGCGGTGCTGTGCGAGAAGCCGATCGACCTCGACATGGCGCGCGTGCTGCGTTGCCGGGACGAGATCCAGCCGCCTGGTTCCACGGCCATGCCCATCGTCATGGTCGGCTTCAACCGCCGCTTCGATCCTTCCTACGCCGCCCTGCGCAGGCGGGTACAGGCGGGCGAGATCGGCACCGTGGAACAGGTCGTGATCACCAGCCGCGACCCCGCGCCGCCGCCGCTCGCATACATCAAGGTTTCCGGAGGGCTGTTCCGCGACATGACGATCCATGACTTCGACATGGCCCGGTTCCTGGTCGGCGACATCGTCGAGGTCTCGGCGTTCGGCGCCTGCCTGACCGACCCGCACATCGGCGAGGCCGGCGACATCGACACCGCCATGGTCACGTTGCGCGCCGCGTCCGGGGCATTGGTGCATATCAACAACAGCCGGCGCTGCGCCTACGGCTACGACCAGCGCCTGGAGGTGTTCGGCAGCACCGGCATGCTGATCGCCGGCAACCGGCACGAGACCAGCATCGAGGCCTATTCCGCCACCCATACCCGGGCTGCCGACCCGGTGCTGCACTTCTTCATCCAGCGCTATGCCGACGCCTATGCCGCCGAGATCGCGCATTTCGTCGAGTGCGTGCAGAACGGCAACACGCCTCTGGCCAGCTTCCAGGATGGGCTGGAGGCGCTTGCCCTCGCCGATGCCGCCGTGGAAAGCCTGCGCAGCGGCCGGACAGTCACGATCTAGCTCTCATGCCGGTCGTCCCGTAGGGCGATGCGTATCAGGTCGGGCTCGGATCCGCGGCGGGCAGCAGCTCCGCCTCCGCGTGCGTCAGCTTGATCGCATCGAGCACGGATTGCGGGTCGGCGGGCGTCGCCATGGCCGCCGCTTCCTCGTCGATCCGGTTGGGGAGTGACGGGTTGTCACGCCGCATCTCTTCAAGCAGCTCGATGATCTTGGCAGTCTTGGTCTCGCTGACGATGGCGACCTCCAGCGTCAGCTGCTCGCGGTGCTGCGCGAGTTGATCCTCGCGTCGCTGCGTCGTGAGGATCAGCACCACCATGTAGAGGGACACCAGGGATATCGCCAACCCGAGCCAGGGAAACGGCGGCGGATCGATGGCACCATGGCCCGACACCAGGGTGAGCAGGTTGACGGCGATCCAGCCCAGCACGAGTGCGGTAAGCAGGCCGATGAAGCGTGGCCGGCCGAGAAAGCGCGTCATGCGATCTGCCGCACGCTGCATCGGTGTCGCATCCTGGTGATGGGCCGCATGCAGTTGCGCGATCGAGCGAACGGTATCCTCGATGTGCGCGGGCAGGATGGGTGTCAGGTCGTCCTCTGGCACGTCGGTCTTCTCCTTGAACCGACACGCCAACGCAGCGGCGGCGGCAGCAGCGGCATGTGCCCAGCTCCGGAACACGACCTCGACCGATGGTCATGCTCCGGATTGCCGGCTGTCGTTCAGAAGATGGCCTTGCCAGCCATTACCCCGAGCACCAGGAACAGCAGGAATACCACGATGCAGATGAAGAACAGGATCTTGGCGATGCCCGCGGAGGCGGCGGAGACACCTCCAAAACCGAAGATGCCGGCGACGATCGAGATCACCAGGAACAGCAGGGCGAGCTTGAGCATGATGTGGACTCCGGTTGTTCAAACGGTTCCCGCAATGCCTTCCGACTGCAGGAGTTGCCCGTGACGCACTGGGCCTTATCGGCGCAGCCAAGGGTAGGCGCGACCCGAACGATCATGCCCGGGAGAGCCATCAGTCCAGCCGGGGTCGTTTGCGGTCCCGGCTGGCTGAGAGAGCCATCTCCACCAAGAGGCGGAGCATAGTCGGATCATGCTCTAGCGGCGGGCGAACAGGGCGCCCACGATAAAGCCCAGCAGGGTCGAGACCAGGATGGCGACGAGCGGCTGGTCGGCGGTCAGGTCGCGCACGGTATCGAGCGTGTCGCCGTAATAGCCCTGTGCCTGTCCTGCCACCTGCTTCGCCTTGCCACGTGCCTGCGCGGCGCCGTCGCCGAGCAAGCCGCCCATGCCGTCCTGCACGCGGCCAACGGTATCCTCGGCCGCACCTTCGATCTGGTTCGTGTCCACCATGCGTGAGCGCTCCTTCGCGGTTCCGGGCGTCCTGGAATGGACGCGCCTTGCGAGACCTACAACGCGCCATCCTTCGCCGGGATGCGAACTGCCGCTCGCAGATTTGTTATGCCTGCGGCATGCGCGCCCATGAATACGGGATACCCTCATGACCATTCCCGACATCTCGATGCCGCCGGCGCTGGCACTCTGGAGCAAGCTGGAGACGGCCAAGCACCGGCTGTTCTATTCGCTGATCCGGCTCGGCATCACGCTGCCCAACCGGACCGATGATCCCGACCAGGGGCTGGTGTTCGATTTCCTCGACGAGCAGCCGGGGGCTTCCGAAAGTGCTGACCGGCCATGATAACGGCATCATCACCATCGCCATCCGGGAGGCCGACGACGCCCATCGCGAGGAGATGCGCGCGCAGATGCACGAAAGCTACCGCACCTTGCTCGGCCATTTCCGTCATGAGGTCGGATACTGGATATGGGACCGGCTGGTGCGCGACGGCGGTCGCCTGGATGCCTGCCGTGCGGTGTTCGGCGACGACCGCGTGGATTACGGCGAAGCGCTGAAGCATCATTACGAGCAGGGACCGGCGCCGGACTGGCAGCAGCACAGCATCAGCGCCTATGCCACCAGCCATCCATGAGAGGATTTCGCCGAGACCTGGGCGCACTACCTGCACATCATGGACACGCTGGAGACGGCCAACGCGTTCGGCATGGGCGTGCATCCGAAGCTACGCCACACGGAAGGACTGAGCGTCGAGGTGGCGATAGATCTGTATCTATCGGCGAGGATGGATCCGGTGGTCGACCAGTGGCTGCCGCTCACCTTCGCGATGAACAACCTGAACCGCTCGATGGGGCTCTCGGACCTCTACCCGTTCATCATCACGCTTCCGGTGCGCGAGAAGCTGGGCTTCATCCACGCCATGCTGCACGAGTGCCGTCGGTGATCAGGTCTCCAGAGCAGCGTCAGTCAAGTGAAGCAGGGTCAAGCCGAGCATGATCGAGCCGATCATATCCCTTGATACGGTAGACGAGGGCCGATACCGCCCAACTCACCACGAACACCCCGATGATGGCGAAGCCCAAGGTGCCGAAGTTGCCGTTCAATCTGCCGATGAAGTTCCAGAGCGGACCGGTGAGGCCGAGCCGGCCCTCGATCAGGCCGAGCGCCTCGATGCCGCCGATCAGGAGCGCCACCAGGATGGAGACCAGCGTGATGGTCAGGTTGTAGTAGAGCTTGCGGACCGGCCGCACGAACGCCCACTCGTAGGCCCCGAGCATCAGCACGCCGTCGGTCGTATCCACCAGCGACATGCCGGCCGCGAACAGCGCGGGGAATACCATGATCGACCAAGTCGAGATGCCCTTGGCAGCTTCGGCGGCCGATACGCCGAGCAGGCTCACCTCGGTCGCGGTGTCGAAGCCAAGGCCGAACAGGAAGCCGAGCGGGAACATGTGCCAGCTCGCCGACACCAGGCGGAAAGCTGGTTGGAACAGTCGCGTGAGCGGGCCGCTTCTGTTCAGCATCGGGTCCAGGGCATCGTCGGCGTAGTCGCCGCCCTGGCGCACGCGGCGAAAGGTTTGCCAGATACCGCGCAGGATGACGATATTCATCGCCGCGACCAGGAACAGGAACGACGCCGAGACGCTGGTCGAGATCACCCCACCCAAGCCTTTCCAGGCTTCGAAGCGGCCTTGCAGGGTCGCGGCCGTAGCGGCGACCGCCGCGGTCGCGAGCAACACGACGGTGGAGTGGCCGATCGCGAAGAAGAACCCGATCGAGACCGGCCGCCTGCCCGCCTGCATGAGCTTGCGGGTAACGTTGTCGATGGCAGCGATGTGATCCGCATCGACGGCATGGCGCAGGCCAAAGCCATAGGCCAGCAAGCCCGTGCTCAGCAGCAACGGCTGGGCACGGAAGGCGATGACCGCCCAGATCCAGGCGCCGACATTGATGATGGCGAGCAGGCCGTAAATACCGGCGATCCGTCGGCGCATGTCCGTCCGGTCGTGAGGGCTGGAGCCTGTCAAGGTGCCTGCTATTTCTCGACCGCTCACGCCCGTCCCGCCGAAAGGTCGGGCACCGTCTTCACCAGGACGGTGGACTTGAGGGGCTTGCCCATGATCAGCCGCCCGGCCTGGCGCCCCTGGGTGTCGTCCAGGTTGTAGCCGGTAAGGAAGGCGAACGGCACGTCCTGCGCGATCAGCACATCGGCGATGGTATCCGAGGACTCGCCGCCGAGGTTCTTGTCCAGCACCGCCGCATCCACCTTCTGCTCCGCCAGCAGAGCGAGCGCGCGGGCCACGCCGGGGACCGGGTCGGCCACTGCTGCGCCGGCATCGGCCAGCACATCGCACACCTGCCAAGCCAATACGGCCACATCCTCGACGACCAGTACGCGCAGGCCGTCCAACCTGGGCTGTTCATCCGCCATCACGTTCCTCCCGACCGGAGGGCCACCGGGATCTGGAAGCGGCACTCGACGCCTTTTCGCAGGAAGTGCAGCTCCACCACGCCGCCCAACTGGTAGGACACGTCATCCTCGATCAGCCGGGAGCCGAACCCGCGCTGTGTCGTAGCGACGACCGACGGGCTGCCACGCTCGTGCCATAGCAGATCGAGCGTGTCCGCCTCCTCCGTGTCTACTGGATGCAGCGACCGGACGACCTCGACATATCCCTGCGGCATGGACAACGCGCCATACTTGGCGGCGTTCGTAGCGAGTTCGTTCAGGGCCATGTTCAGCACCAGGGCGGCATCGGGGTCAGATGCAGCTCAGGACCACGCACCGGTACCCGCTCGGTGGCGTCGTACGGCGCGAGCGTCGCCTGCACGACATCGGCGACCCTCGCGCCGCGCCAGGCCTCGCGGGTGAGCAGGTCATGGGCGATCGCCAGGGGCATTCAGCCAGCCCTCGAGCGCCTCGCGCAGCGCCTCCGGGGTGGTGGCGCGCCGCGCGGCCTGGGACACCAGCGACTGCACGATCGCCAGCGTGTTCTTGGCACGATGGTTGAGCTCCGCCAGCAGCAGCTGACGCTGCTCCTCCTCGCGCTTCTGCTCGGTGCGGTCGCGCAGGATCTTGAGGAAGCCGTGCGGCTCGCCATCGCCGTCCTGCAACGGCGTCACCACCTCGGTGCCTTCGTTCAACGCCTTCATCATCTTGGCCTCGGGCACGCCGGCTACGCAATCCTCGGACATGAAGATCAGCTTGCAGGGACGGCCGAGCACGTCGGCTTCTTCCTAGCCCAGCAGGCGCGTGGCGCCGCTGTTCCAGCCGGTAATGCGGTTCTGGAAGTCGGCGGTGATGATGACATAGTCGACCGCGCTTTCCACGATGGCGTGCAGCCGGTCCTCGCTCCGGAGCAGGGCGGCCCTACTTGATGCAGAATGGTATTCTGAAGGGCCCAGGCCATCGTCGAGCATCCTGGCCTCGGTCATGCCGGCGGCATCCGCGGCCTGCTCGCGTGCACGGCGAGTCGCCGTCGAAGCCGCCTGCAGATGCGGGCTGACCTGGACGACAGCCAGTGCCTGCCGCAGGCGCACCACTTCGGCCTGGAGCTCAGCCGCCTGCCGGCGCAGTTGCTCGACCTCGTCGGGAAGCGTCTCCTGCCTGGAAGGATCCGCCACGCTTATCCTCCTGGCCGAAGCATCACTGTCCCGACCGGCGACAACTTCTAATCCTGGTGCCCGACATTGCAAACTTCACCACGGTCGTCTCCGAAGCGGCTGGTCCGCAGCGACTCGTGCTCGTCCATTGCCGAAACCACAGCGTTCGATCGGTCCGGCAGGTAGAAATCTGACAGAATATTGATGAACGGCTGACGACCCCGCATGAGCGTCGGACTGCAATCCTAGCTTTCGCGGATTGTCTTACCGGGCGCTGGCGAGGTCATGTTGAGTAGTTTCCGACGAAGACGAACATCGATCGCAGTGGCCGGTCAGCCCAAAGAGCCGCCAGTATGAGACGCGAACTTCGCCGCCGGAATGCCTCCGCAGGCCATCGGTCGGAACGGTAAATCTCACCCGACGGCGCCCAAACCCTTGAGGCTCTTATTGGGTTCCGGGGTAGTGATGGGGCGTCATGCGAGCAGGCCTGCAACAAGGGCTCTGAGCAGGAATTTGCCTCAACGGTGGGCGTTTTGCGCGAACTGGAAGAAGCCGAGGTAGTCGGCAGCTTCTCCTGCGAAATGCTGCCATGAAAGCGCAGCCACGAGAGCAGCAGGGACCAAAAGCTCTTGATGGTGTTGACGTGCACCTCGCAGAAACCGTCCCCGTCACAAGTATATTCGCCCCATGCGTGGCAGACGGTCTTGTGCTGGTAGCCGCAGCGTTGCAGACGGGCATGGACGCTATACTCGTCGGTGTGGATGAGGCTGTCGGCAGCGACAGCATCCGTGATGATCGGCTTGATCGTGGCCTGCTGGACGTTGGCCAGCACTGCTCGGTCATTGCCTGCACGTCGCAAGCACCCAGGCCCGGTTCCGCGGCGACCTGCCGGTCCGACAGGTTCGGGCTCATGAAGTAGGAGACACAGCACCCACACCCGTAGCAGTTGATGATGCCCGGCCAGCACCCTGCTGGTGAGGTCGTCGAAGCGTCCAAGACACGTCTTTGCAGCGGTGGCACTGCCGATCCGGCTGGGTGTCATCATAGCCGTCATGTGTGATGGCACTGCTGTCACAGCCGGGGCAGTGAACACCTGTCGGCTAGCGGTGCTGGTAAACCAGCACTTGAACGTTTCGTTACTGTGCGTAGTCGCGAAAGGTGTTAGCTATTTTCTTGGATGGGTAAAGTTGAGCCACGCGCAAACTAGCCGAATGTTTCTATCCGCTGTCACTGCCGCTGACCGACATCTTCCCAACCGGACTAAGGTCTTCAATTTTGTCCTCAAGACCGTTCATGGTCTGCGTTCTTTGCGCGTAGGCAGCGGCAGTTTGAGGCGTGGCGCCAGGATTTGCCGCGTTGGCCTGCATCGAGTTGAGCACGTCGGTTTACCGCTCAAGATCTGGCTTCGCTTGGGCGATCGCGGCGGCAGCCTGCGGATGAGAGGGCTCAGCGGAGGTGAAGCTTGAGGTCTCAAAACGCGTGCCTGTCCCATAATCATCGCGCCGGCCAGTTTCTCCGTGCGCAAGAGCGGCCACGTTGTCGCCCTTCGTTATGACACCTTGCTCTCTCCCGTCCTTCCAACCGCCCAGCGGCGCTTTGCTTTCGCGTGATGCAGGCCCCTGGGCCGCATGCATCCCCTCATGCTTGTACATGGTTGCGGCGGATACCGTGCCTGCATTGCCGAATACAGCGCCTTGATTGATCGGGACGGTCACCAATGTCCTCGCCGGATGGTCAGCAGTGGCCGCGATATCTTGGGTTGTCGCTCTGATTGGGTGGGCCGGGGGGTCCGTCGGGGTAACCATGCACGACTCGAGGGATGGATAAGGCTCCAGACGCTTGGCTTCGTCCTGTTCGCGCGGCGCCGTCGGCCTTGTACGGGACATACGATATCGGATTGCCGGAACCTTGCTCGCTGTGGGCCAGGTACTTCCGCCCTTTGTCGCCATCCGGCCCCGGCACTGTCGTAGCCAATGCTCGCGCGCCTCCTGGTGTATGTGAAGGGCGTTAATGGGGACCTCCGACCGTCCGAATTTCGTCCACGAGGTGCCGTCATGCTCGACCGTGCCGTCCGGGCTTGGCAGGTCCTTCGGGTCGGCATACTTCCGCATCACCGAGGAAGGCGGCATCGGGGGCGAGTTCGGGTCAGGCATCTGGGGCCGCAGGCGCGAGTTGTCGTAGAGCATCGACGTGTTCAACGGCGCCGGTTGCTGCGGTGGGGCTTGCTGCTGAGACTTTCCGCGAAGGTCGGTCTCCGTGGGGCCCGCATGCCGCAAGGAAGGATGCGCTGACTGCCCTACATCGTTGATCTGTGCCGGGATCACTGGCGCTGAAGGCTGGCTTGATGGACCGCCTGGCCCCGGGTTGGCGGGCCGTTGCGAGGCCAACTATTGAAACTGATCGTGAAGATCCCCTTCCGTAGCCCCCGCGTGCCGCAACGAACGGTTTGCCTGGCCACTCGCCAGCCCGGTGAATTGGTTTGCACCCTCCGCGCCGCTGCCGTGCGAAGCGCCTTGGCTTACACCGGCGTGAGGCCCTGGCGAACTCTGGATCGGCGATGTCATGAGAAAAGCCCTTCTTGTCAGAATTCATTAAGTTTCGTAGCCGTCCGAGGCCGGAACCCGCACGCAGGAGGCGCGACTGGTCTCATCCGCAGCAGCCACCCTATATGCCGCTCACCCGAAGGCTCGGAGGTCCCGGATCGAATCCCGACCGTCACTCAGCCCTTTCCGGCGGCAAACTGGCTACGGAGACCTTCTGAAGGCGCCGTGCTCTCGATGGAAGCCGCGGCGGAACGGCCCCTTCTGGCCTGTCGCCGCGATCTATACGGGTAAGTATTGGTGTTCGCGTTTTGGACTGGCTTTGCCACGCTGACCTCCTGCGCCTCTAAACGTTGTCGCTCCATGGCGCTTCCGTTCCTGGCCTGCTGCTGCCAGACCGTCTGACGAGTTCACGATGAACGCGGTGCTTCGGGCCACTATCATTTGCACGGTTAACGTGCGCTGTCGGCACGACGGAGGCGAAAGCGAAAGCTGCAACGGTGATGCGATACACAAGTTATTTCCATTGCTGGAGCTTGGACAATGCACGAGGCAGAGCACTGACGTCTGTGCGAAACGCCACACCACCGTCGTGGCCCAGCGCTACGGCATCAGGGTATTGTCACGTTGTCCGAACCGGGCTGCGACGAGTCTCGGATGAATACCTACTATGCCTTGGGGACAGGAAACGTGGCGCCTGCTCCGGCGACTTGATCCGCTGCATCTGGCGTTCGCGTCGGCGCGTGGGACGATGTGATACCGGCGGTCCTTCGGGCTGACCGGTATGCATGTGGGGTTGGCGCGGCGGCCACGTGCAAAATATAACCCTGATGCCGGTCGCCCCGTAGGGTGGCTGGTATAATTTCTCCGTGCGGTTGTTAAGGTAGCGGCTCTGGCGGTATCTGACTTCAGGCAGGATGTCGCGCTGTGTGACACCGTAGCTGCGAAAGCCGTCGGTAACGATGCCACGCAGCTTGTATCGCAGTCTGCTGAGCAGCCACTTGAAGAAGCGCTTCGCTGCCGTCGCGTTCCGCCTCGCCTGCACCATGCTGATCGACAGCGCGCCGGAGATAATGCTGCTCGCCGTCGATCCGAAGGAACACTTCGTCCAGACCTATAGTGGCGAGCCCCGTCCCCTTCACGCTTTGGGGTGTGCTTTACGAGGCTGGCGACATGGCGAAGGCATTCATCACATGGCATTCGATCGCAACGATATCCCGTTCGAGCAACGCATGACGGAGTTCGCACGATGCGGTTTCCAACTTGTCAGGTCTGAAAGCTGGATGGCGAAGATCATTTCGCCTTCTTCAAAACCGAAGTGGCGATGACGACCTGCATCGAGACCTATGTCTTCCCGCCCGAGTGGCATCCGTCCGGACGTGACCTGTCGAGGCAACGGCCATCAGAAGCGGCCTTATCCCGCGCCGAGCGCCACCCGCCTGAGGTCCAGCGTGCGCGGCAACTCGCGACCCCGCTCGCCCCTGGGCTCGGTCATCGGCCCCGGCGTGTGTCCGAAGGGCTGGAAGCGTGCCCGCCTGCGCGCCTCAGCCTCCTGGGCGTTGACCGGCCTGGTCTCGTAGTTGCGGCCGCCCGGGTGGGCGGTGTGGTGCGTAAGGCCGCCGATCGAGCGCCCGGACCAGCGGTCATGGACGTCGAACACCAGCGGGGTCTGCGCGCGCAGCGTGGGGTGCAGGCAGAACACTGGGTCCCACGCCTTGAAGCGCACGCCGGCCACGTGCTCGCCGGCCCGTTCGGTCGCCGTCAGCGGCACCGCGACGCCGTTGCAGGCCAGCACGTAGCGGTCCGCATCCCAACCCTGAACGCGCACCTGCACGCGCTCGATCGAGTTGTCGACCTGGCGCACCATGCCCGACAGGCCGGGCGCCTCCCCCAGCACCGGCCAGGGTTCCAGCGCCTGGTGCAGGGCGAGCCCGATGCCGCGCAGGGTCACCGTGCCGATCGGCGGAAACCGGAACGCATGGTGCGGGGCGAAGAAGGCGGGGTCGAGCCGGAAGCCGAAGCCGGCCAGGTCGTCCAGCGCATCGACCAGATCCTCGTGCACGTAGTGCGGCAGCATGAAGTCGTCATGCAGCCGGGTGCCCCAGCGGATCAGCCGGCGTTCGTACGGCTTCTGCCAGAAGGCGGCCACCGCCGCGCGCAGCAGCAGCGCCTGTGCGACCGCCATGCGCGGGTGCGGCGGCATCTCCAGCGCACGCAGCTCCACCAGCCCGAGCCGGCCGGAACTGCTCTCCGGCGCGTACAGCTTGTCGATGCAGAACTCGGTGCGGTGGGTGTTGCCGGTCATGTCGGCCAGCAGGTTGCGGAACAGCCGGTCGACCAGCCACGGAGGCGCCGCCGCCGGACCGACCTGCGCGAACGCCACCTCCAGCTCCGCGATGCTGTCCTGACGTGCCTCGTCGATGCGCGGATGCTGGCTGGTCGGGCCGATGAACAGGCCCGAGAACAGGTATGACAGGCTCGGATGGTTGTGCCAGAAGCCGAGCAGGGACTTGAGCAGGTCGGGACGGCGCAGGAACGGACTGTCCTCGGCGCACGCGCCGCCCATCACCACGTGATTGCCACCGCCGGTGCCGACATGGCGGCCATCCAGCAGGAACTTCTCCGCCCTCAGGCCGGTATCGCGCGCCGCGTCATAGAGCTGCTGCGTGCGCCGGGTCAGATCGTGCCAATTCGCTGCCGGATGCACGTCGACCTTGATCACCCCGGGGTCCGGCGTGACCGAGAAGCTGTGCAGCCGGGCATCCCGCGTCGGGCCGTAGCCTTCCAGGACGACCTTGCGACCGGCCTCGGCCGCGACCGCCTCGATCGCCGAGACCAGGTCGAGCCAGTCCTCGACCCCGTAGAGCGGCGGCAGGAACAGGTGCAGCAGACCGTCACGCGCCTGCACGGTGAGCGCGGTGCGCACCAGGCTGGCGGGATCGTCCGGATCGTGGCACTCGACCTCCGCCGGCTGCGGCCGCATCGCATCGAAGCTCGGGCCGCCAGGCGTCGCGGTCAGCGGCGGCCGCGGCGCGAACGGGTCGGGCTCGAACTCCTGCTCGATTGCCGCCGGCTCCGCCCAGGGCAGGCCCTGCAACGGCAGCCGGAACCCGATCGAACTGTCGCCCGGCACCAGGAACAGCAGGTCCGAACGCAGCAGCCAGCGCTCGCTCTGCCACGCCCGCCCATCGCCCCGGCGGACACGGCGCAACGGCAGCACGCTGCCGGTGGCAGCGTCCAGGCCGGCGCCATACACGCGCGCCAGCCGCGCCCGCTCCAGCGGGTCGGCCAGATGGGCGGCTTCGGCGACGACGTTGGCCGGCAGCCGGTGCTCCCGCCAGAGATAGTAGTGGATGTCCTCGTAGGCCGGCAGCACGTGCCCGGGATCGACCTGCAGCCTGACCGCCAGGGCGCGGGCAAAGCGGCGTGCATCCTCGACGGTGGCCCCCTCGACAGCGGCATCGTCGCGATCGTCGTCCGAGCCGAGCAGCGCCGGGTCGTTCCAGACCGGCACGCCGTCCACGCGCCAGTGCGCCTGCAGCGCCCAGCGCGGCAGCTGCTCGCCGGGATAGTGCTTGCCGACGGTATACTGCAGCGCCGCACCCGGCGACCACAGCGCCGCCAGCCTGCGCAGCAGCCGGCCGGCGAGCGGGCGCTTGGTCGGGCCGAGGGCGGCACCGTTCCACTCCTCGGCGTCCATGTCGGTGGCGCAGACGAAAGTGGGCTCGCCGCCCATGGTCAGCCGCACGTCGGCGGCTTCCAGGGCGCGCTCGACCGCCTCGCCGCTGGCCAGGATCGCCTGCCAGCCGGCCTCGTCGTAGGGTGCCGTGGTGCGCGGTGTCTCGGCGATACGGGTGACGTCCATCGCGAAGTCGAACACCGTCTCGCAGGGGCCGGTCATGCCGCTGATCGCCGCCGCCGAGGCCGGCTCCGGGCTCGCCGCGAGCGGGATGTGTCCCTCGCTCGCGAGCAGGCCCGAGGTCACGTCGAAACCGATCCAGCCGGCGCCGGGCAGGTAGATCTCGGCCCAGGCATGCAGGTCGGTGAAGTCGGCGCTGGCACCCTGCGGACCGTCGCCCTGGGTGTCGTCGTCGGGCTTGAGCTGGATCAGGTAGCCGGAGACGAAGCGCGCGGCGAACCCCAGGTGGCGCGCCACCTGGACCAGCAGCCAGGCGGAGTCGCGGCAGGAGCCGCGGGCGTTGGCGAGCGTCTCGTCGGGGGTCCAGACGCCGGCCTCCAGGCGCACGACGTAATCCACCCGGTCGCGTATGCGGGCGTTCAGCGTCACCAGCATCGGCACCGTCGGCTGGATGTCGCGCGGGATGTCCGCGAGCAGCCCGTCGAGCAGCGGTCCGGCGGCCAGCTTGGTGCGGAACGGCAGCAGTTCGGCATCGAGCACGTGGTCGTAGGCGAACGGCCAGCGTTCCGCCTCGGGCTCCAGGAAGAAGTCGAACGGGTTGATGGTCGCCATGTCGGCGAGCAGGTCGACGGTGACGTCGAAATGCGTGACAGGCTCGGGAAACACCACGCGGGCCAGGAAATTGCCCTGCGGGTCCTGCTGCCAGTTCAGGAAGTGTCCGGCCGGCTCGATGCGTAGCGAGTAGGACAGCACCGGCGTGCGCGAGTGCGGCGCCGGTCGCAGGCGAATGGTCTGCGGACCGAGTGCTACCGGCCGGTCATAGCGATAGGAGGTGCGGTGGGTGAGGGCGACCTGAAGCGTCACGCAGCCGCCACTCTCCCGGGGCAGGGAGAACCCTGGGCTAGGCCGCAGCGCCTTCCTCGAAGTCCGGCGCCGCCGGGCGTGGACCGCTATCCTGGCCCTTGGCCGAGACGTCGCGGTCGATCAGCTCGATCACCGCCATGTCCGCGGCGTCGCCGTGACGCATCCCGGCGCGCAGCACGCGGATATAGCCGCCGGCGCGTGTCTTGTAGCGATCGGCGATGGTGGAAAACAGCTTGGAGACGATCACGTCGTCACGCAGCTGCGCGTAGGCCTGCCGACGCGCATGCAGCCCGCCGCGCTTGCCGAGCGTGATCAGCTTCTCGGCGACCGGACGCAGCTCCTTGGCCTTGGGCAGGGTCGTGGTGATCTGCTCGTGCTTGATGAGCGCCACGGCCATGTTGCGGAACATCGCGAGGCGATGGGACGATGTGACGCCGAGCTTCCGGCCGGCAACCCCGTGACGCATGGTTCAGACTTCCTGTTGTCGGCTTGAGAGGCTTCAGAACGGCTCGTCGAGACGCTTGGCCAGGTCTTCGATGTTCTCGGGCGGCCAAGTCGGCACGTTCATGCCGAGCGACAGTCCCATGGAGGTGAGCACCTCCTTGATCTCGTTGAGCGACTTGCGGCCGAAGTTCGGCGTGCGCAGCATCTCCTGCTCGGTCTTCTGAACGAGGTCGCCGATATAGACGATGTTGTCGTTCTTCAGGCAGTTCGCCGAACGCACCGACAGCTCCAGCTCGTCGACCTTGCGAAGCAGGTTGCGGTTGAACGGCAGGTCGTCTTGCGGCTCCTCCGGACGCACCGGGCGCGGCTCGTCGAAGTTTATGAACAGCTGCAGCTGGTCCTGCAGGATGCGCGCGGCCAAGGCCACGGCGTCCTCCGGGCTGACCGCGCCGTTGGTCTCGACGGTCAGCAGCAGCTTGTCGTAGTCGGTGACCTGGCCGACGCGGGTCGGCTCCACCCGGTACGACACCCGGCGCACCGGCGAGTAGATCGCATCGATCGGGATCAGCCCGATCGGCGCGTCCTCAGGCCGGTTGGCGACGGCGGGCACGTAGCCCTTGCCGAGGTTGACGGTGAACTCCATGCCGAGCTTGACGCCGTCATCGAGCGTGCAGATCACCAAGTCGGGGTTCATCACCTCGATGTCGTGGCCGACCTGGATCTGGCTGGCGCGAACCTCGCCGGGACCGGTCGCGGTCAGCACCATGCGCTTGGGGCCCTCGCCGTGCATGCGCAGGGCGAGTTGCTTGATGTTGAGCACGATGTCGGTGACGTCCTCGCGCACGCCGGCGATCGAGGAGAACTCGTGCAGCACACCGTCGATCTGCATCGCGGTCACCGCGGCGCCCTGCAGCGACGAGAGCAGGATGCGACGGATCGCGTTGCCGAGCGTCATGCCGAAGCCGCGCTCCAGCGGCTCCGCCACCACGGTCGCCGTGCGCGATGGTTCCGCACCCGGCTCGACTTCCAGCTTTTCCGGCTTGATCAGGGACTGCCAGTTCTTCTGGAGGACCAAGGTGGTGGCCTTTCTCAACGGAGGCGCCGCCCGGGAAGGCAACGGCCAGGGCCCCCATCCTGACGGACGGAGGCAATGTTCCTACTCTGCAGTCAGGTCGTCGGACCAGACCGCCGAACGGCGATCAGACGCGGCGGCGCTTGCGTGGGCGGCAGCCGTTATGCGGGATCGGCGTCATGTCGCGTATTGCCGTGATCGAGAAGCCGACCGCCTGCAGGGCGCGCAACGCGCTCTCGCGTCCCGAACCGGGACCGGACACCTCGATCTCCAGCGTCTCCATGCCGTGCTCGCGCGCCTTGCGTCCCGCATCCTCGGCGGCGACCTGGGCAGCATACGGGGTCGACTTGCGCGACCCCTTGAAGCCCGAGCTGCCCGAGGACGACCAGGCAATCGCGTTGCCTTGCGCGTCGGCGATGGTGATCATGGTGTTGTTGAACGTGGACAGCACGTGCGCCACGCCGGAGATGATGTTCTTACGTTCTTTCTTGCGAACGCGTGGTGCGGCGGCTTTCGCCATGGTGTGTTCGTCCTGCCTGTTTTAGGGCGCCTGCCGTCCGGCAGGCGCTGTCGTAGCGGTGGCCGCCTACTTGGTGGCCTTCTTCTTGCCGGCGATTGCCACCGCCTTGCCCTTGCGGGTGCGGGCGTTGGTGTGGGTGCGCTGGCCACGCACCGGCAGGCCGCGACGGTGACGCAGGCCGCGATAGCAGCCCAGGTCCATCAGGCGCTTGATGTTCATCGCCAGCTCGCGGCGAAGATCGCCCTCGACCCGGAACTCGCGATCGATCAGCTCACGGATCTTGAGCACCTCGTCGTCGGAGAGTTCGTTCACCCGACGCTCGGCCGCGATCGCCAGCGTTGTGCAGATGCTCTGCGCCTTCGCGGGCCCGATGCCGTAGATGTAGCGCAGGGCGATGACGACCCGCTTGTTGGATGGGATGTTCACACCGGCAATACGCGCCAAGCCAGTCTCTCCTCTTGAGCCCGGCTGGAACCAGGCATTGATCTCTGGCCGCCGGGGCCGCTTGTATCGGGTAACCAATCCGGAGCAGCCATCGACAGGCCGCTGCACGGTCCGGCTTGAGGGCGCGCACTATACTGTGCGCATCCGGGGAGTCAATCTTGCTCGATCAAGTCTGCGTGAGATGAAGCCGCCAGGGCGGCGTCGATCTCCACGCTGACGGCGTCGATCCCGGCCATCCCGTCGATATGGAACAGCCGGCCCTGGGCCTCGTAGTGCGGCATGATCGGCGTAGTCTGCTCGCGGTAGGCCCGCAACCTGGCCGCCACAGTCTCGCGCTTGTCGTCGGCGCGTCGGATGAACTCGTGGCTGCCGCAGACATCGCAGGTGCCGGGTACTGCCGGCTGCCTGAAGCGGTCATGGTAGCCTGCCCCGCACCTGGCGCAGGTGAAGCGGCCGGCGATCCGCTCCACCAGTTCCGCCTCGTCGACCTCAAGCGCCAGCACGGCGTCGATCTGCAGGCCGAGCTGGTCCATCATCCGGTCCAACGCCTTGGCCTGCGCCTCGGTGCGCGGGAAGCCGTCCAGGATGAAGCCCTTGGCGCAATCCGGCTGGCGCACGCGTGCGCCCAGCATGGCGACGATGACCTCGTCCGGCACCAGTGCCCCGGAGTCCATGATCGCACGCGCCTTGCGGCCGATCTCGCTATCGGCGGCGACCTCGGCGCGGAGCATGTCGCCGGTGGAGATCTGCGCGATGCCGTGTGCGGCTTCGAGCCGCTTGGATTGGGTGCCCTTCCCCGCCCCGGGCGGACCCAGAAAGATCAGGTTCATCGTACTCTCGTCTTGCCGCGCGACTTGCGTATCAACCCCTCGTACTGGTGCGCCAGCAGGTGCGAGGTGATCTGCGCCCTGGTGTCCATCGCCACCGAGACGATGATGATCAGGCTGGTGCCGCCGAAATAGAACGGCACGCTGTAGCGGCTGATCAGGATCTCCGGCAGCAGGCACACCACCACCAAGTACAGCGCCCCGATCGTGGTCAGACGCGTCAGGATGCGGTCGAGGAAGGTCGCGGTATTGGCGCCTGGCCGGATGCCAGGCAGGAATCCGCCCTGCTTGCGCAGGTTGTCCGCCGTTTCGGTCGGATTGAACGTCACCGCCGCGTAGAAGAACGAGAAGAAGACGATCATGCCGGCGTAGAGCAGCATGTAGAGCGGCTGCCCGTGCGCGATCATCTGGCCGATCGTGGCCAGCCAGCCATTGCTTCCGCTGTTGGCGGCGAACCCGGCGACGGTGGCCGGGATCAGCAGCACCGACGACGCGAAGATCGGCGGGATCACGCCGGAGGTGTTGACCTTGAGCGGCATGTGGGTGGAGTCGCCGCCGAACATCTTGTTGCCGACCTGGCGCTTCGGGTACTGGATCGTCACCCGGCGCTGCGCGGACTCCATGAAGGTGATGAAGCCGATCACGCCGATCGCGATCAGCAGGAAGAACGCCACGAAGAAGGGCGACAGGCCGCCGGTGTAACCCAGCTGCAGCAAGGTCGCGAGCGCGTGCGGCAGGTTGGCCACGATACCGGCGAAGATGATCAGGCTGATGCCGTTGCCGACGCCGCGCGCGGTGATCTGCTCGCCCAGCCACATCAGGAACATGGTGCCGCCGACCAGCGTCACGATGCAGGAGAATCGGAAGAACAGGCCGGGGTCGATCACCGCGGCCGCACCACCGCGCCCGTGCATCGCCTCCAGCCCGACCGAGAACCCGTATGCCTGGAACAGGGCGATCAGCACGGTCAGGTAGCGGGTATACTGGTTGAGCTTCTTGCGTCCCTGCTCACCCTCCTTCTTGAGGGTCTCCAGCGACGGAATCGCCGACGACATCAGCTGCACGATGATCGAGGCGCTGATGTAGGGCATGATGTTGAGCGCGAACACCGTGGCGCGGCCGAGCGCCCCGCCGGTGAACATGTCGAACATGCCCAGGATGCCGCCCGAGTGCTGCGCCAGGAGCTGGCCCATCACTGCGGCATCGATGCCCGGCACGGGGATGTAGGTGCCGATCCGATAGACGACGAGCGCACCCAGCGTGAACCAGATCCGCTTCCACAGCTCGGTCGCCTTGGAGAGCGCACCGAAGTTGAGATTGGCTGCCAGCTGCTCGGCCCCGGAGGCCATGCGCTCATCCCTTTTAATACGAACAGCGCCCCCTCTCAGGAGCGCTGCCAGTTCTAGCCCAGCGATGTCAGGAAGCAAGCGGCGCGCGAGCCCCGCATGCCCTATGCTTGCGCGGCCGCCTCGGCGTCACCAGCCTTGACGTGCGGCGGCACCGACACCTTGACGCTGCCACCCGCCTTCTCCACCGCGGCGATGGCGGTGACCGAGGCACCGGACACGTCGAACGTCACCATATGGGTGAGCTCGCCGCCGCCCAGGATGCGCACGCCGGAATATTTGCCGCTGCCGATCAGGCCGGCCGCGCGCAGGGCAGCCTCGTCGACCGGCTGGCTGCCATCGAGCTTGCCGTCAACGATCGCCTTCTCCACCGCGCCGAGGTTGATCGGGGCGTAGACCTTGCGGAAGATATTCTTGAAGCCGCGCTTGGGCAGGCGCCGGTAGATCGGCAGCTGGCCGCCCTCGAAGCCGTTCAGCGACACGCCCTCGCGCGCCTTCTGACCCTTCACGCCACGGCCCGACGTCTTGCCCTTGCCGGACCCGATGCCGCGGCCCAGGCGCTTCTTGCGGTAATGCGCGCCCGCATTGTCGCGCAGCTCGTTGAGGTTCATCTCAGCTCTCCAGCTTCACCAGGTGGGACACCTTGCGGATCATCCCACGCACGGAAGCGGTGTTCTCCAGCTCACGCGTCTTGCCTATCTTGTCCAGGCCGAGCCCACGCAGCGTGGCCTGCTGGCCAGGCTTCTGGCCGTTGCCCGAACCGGTCTGGGTGATGCGCACCGTGTCGCCCGTGAGGCGGGTCAGCGCTGCCAGGGTCTCAGACATCGGCCGACTCCAGGATGGGCATACCCTCGCGCTTGCCGAGGATATCCGACACCTTCTTGCCACGGCGGCTGGCCACCGAACGCGGGCTGGCGCAGCGGGCCAACGCGTCGAAGGTCGCCTTGACCATGTTGTGCGGGTTGCGGCTGCCGAGCGACTTGGCGACCACGTCGCCGATGCCCAAGCTCTCGAACACCGCACGCATCGGGCCGCCGGCGATGATGCCGGTGCCGGCCTCGGCCGAACGCAGCACCACCTTGCCCGCGCCGTAATGCCCGGCGACGTCGTGATGCAGGGTGCGGCCCTCCTTCATCGGGACGCGTATGAGCGCGCGCTTGGCACGCTCGGTCGCCTTACGTATCGCCTCGGGAACCTCGCGCGCCTTGCCGGCGCCGAAGCCGACGCGGCCCTTCTGGTCACCCACCACCACCAGGGCAGCGAATGCGAAACGACGTCCGCCCTTCACCACCTTGGCCACGCGGTTGATGGTGACCAGCTTGTCGATGAGGTCGTCGCCGTCGCGGTCGCGCTCGCGACCGCCGCCGCGGCCACCTTCTCTCGCGTCACGTGCCATGCGAGTGAAACTCCTTCAGAAGGCGAGGCCGCCCTCTCGGGCCGCCTCTGCCAGCGCCTTGACGCGCCCATGATAAAGATAGGAGCCGCGATCGAAAACGACCTGGCTCACGCCTGCGGCGAGCGCACGCTCGGCGACCAGCTTGCCGACCGCCGTGGCGGCGTCGGAGTCGGCCCCGGACTTGAGCTGCTCGCGCAGGTCCTTGTCCAATGTGGACGCCGCGGCCAGCGTGCGGCCGCCGACATCGTCGATCACCTGCGCGTAGATATTCTTGCCCGAGCGGAACACCGACAGGCGCGGACGCCCGCCGGCCTTGCGGCGGAGCTGGAAGCGTAGGCGGACACGCCGGCGCTCCCGCAAGTCCTGTTGCGTGCTCACTTCTTCTTGCCTTCCTTGCGACGGACGACTTCCGTGCTGTAGCGCACGCCCTTGCCCTTGTAGGGCTCCGGCCCACGGAAATTGCGAATGTCGAGCGCCACCTGGCCGACGCGCTGCTTGTCCACGCCCTCGATCACCACCGAGGTCGGGCGCGGCGCCGTGATCTTGATGCCCTGCGGGATCGCGTAGACGATGTCGTGCGAGTAGCCGAGGTTCATCACCAGGTTCGAGCCCTGCACCGAAGCGCGGTAGCCGGTGCCGGTGATCTCCAGGGTCTTGCTGTAACCATCGGATACGCCCTTGACCATCGAGGCGACCAGCGAACGCGTGGTGCCCCACATCATGCGCGACGGCGCCGCCTTGCTGCGCGGCACCACGCTGACGTGGTTGTCGGCGACCGTGGTCTCGACATGCTCCGACAGCGGCAGCCGCAGCTCGCCGAGCTTGCCCGTCGCCGTCAGCACGCCGTTCGCGATCGCGACCTGCACGCCCTGCGGGATCTCGACGGGGTATTTGCCTACACGTGACATGATGCCCCCCTCAGAAGACGCGGCACAGGACCTCGCCGCCAACATTGGCGGCGCGAGCCTCTGCATCGCTCAGGACGCCGCGTGGCGTCGACAAAATGGAAACGCCCAGGCCGGCATAGACCCGCGGCAGTTCCTGGATCTTGGAGTAGACCCGGCGTCCCGGCTTCGACACGCGATGGATCTCTTTGATGACGGGCTCGCCATCGGCGTACTTCAGCTCGATGCGCAGCTGGGCGATGCCCGGCCGCAGCTCCTCGGACTTGAAGCCGCGTATGTAACCCTCGCGCTTCAGGGCCTCGAGCACGTTCGCGCGCAGCTTGGAAGCCGGCGCCACGCAACCGGCATGACGGCTGCGCTGCGCGTTGCGGATGCGGGTGAGCATGTCACCCAGGGGATCGGACATGGACATCGGTCGTCTCCCTTACCAGCTCGACTTGACCATGCCGGGGATCTGCCCGCTGCTGGCGAGGTCGCGCAGCGCGATGCGGCTCAGCTCGAACTTGCGGTAGTTCGACCGCGAGCGCCCGCTCAGCCTGCAACGCAGCTTGATGCGCACGCGCGAGCCGTTGCGCGGCAGTTGCGCCAACTTCATCGACGCCTCGAAGCGGTCCTCGACCGGCAGCGTCCGGTCCATGATGATGTTCTTCAGCGAGACCCGCTTGCCCTTGTCGCGCTTGGCCATGACCGTGCGCTTGAGGTTGCGGTTGACGGCGGATGTCTTTGCCATGCCTTGTCCAGTCCTACGGAACCTGCCGGGCCCGCCCGACGGTTTTCCAATTCAGTCGTGAATGCGAAGCGCGCGGTTGCCTTACGGGGCGAATGGCAGGTCGAACGCCTTGAGCAATGCCTTCGCCTCGACGTCGGTGCGGGCGTTGGTGACGAAGATGATGTCCATGCCGCGGATCTGGTCGACCTTGTCGTAGTTGATCTCCGGGAACACGATCTGTTCCTTGAGGCCCATCGCGAAGTTGCCGCGCCCGTCGAAGCCCTTGCCCGGCGCCAGGCCGCGGAAATCGCGCACGCGCGGCATCGCGATCGTCACCAGCCGGTCCAGGAACTCATACATGCGCGTGCGGCGCAGCGTCACCTTGCAGCCGATCGGCAGGCCCTCGCGTATCTTGAAGCCGGCGATGGCCTTCTTGGCGATGGTCTTGACCGGCTTCTGCGCGGCGATGAGCATCATCTCCCCGACCGCCGCATCGAGCTTCTTCTGATCGCCGGCCGCCTCGCCGACGCCCATGTTGATCACGATCTTCTCGAGATGCGGGACCTGCATGATGTTCTTGTAGCCGAACTGCTCGCGCAGGGCGGCACGCATCTCGGTCTCGTAGCGCCGCTGCATGCGCGGCACCATGCGTGCCGGCTTCGCCTCGGCCGCCTGCCCGGCATCCGGGGCCTGATCTGTTCCTGACATGCCCGCCTCCTCAGCCTTCGATGATCTGGCCGGTCGCCTTGGCGACACGAACCTTGCGGCCATCGTCCAGCACCCGGAAGCCGACCTTGGTGGGCTTGCCGCTCTTGGGATCGACCAGTTTCAGGTTGGACAGGTCGACCGACGCCTCGCGCTCGATGATCCCGCCCTGCTCCCCCATGCCGCGCGGCTTGGTGTGACGCTTGGCGATGGCAACCCCGCGCACGACCGCGCGGCCGGCGCGCGGCAGCACGCTGAGCACCTCGCCCTGCTTGCCGCGGTCGGAACCGGTGATCACCCGCACCTGGTCACCCTTGCGAATACGCGCGGCCATCACAGCACCTCCGGTGCCAGCGAGATGATCTTCATGAACTTGCGCGCACGCAGCTCGCGCACCACCGGTCCGAAGATGCGGGTGCCGATCGGCTCGGACTGCTTGTTGATCAGCACCGCCGCATTGCGGTCGAAGCGGATCGCGCTGCCGTCCGGGCGACGCACCGGGAAGGCGGTGCGAACGATCACCGCCTGGTGCACGTCACCCTTCTTCACCTTGCCGCGTGGGATCGCCTCCTTGATGGCCACGACGATGATGTCGCCGACCGAAGCGGAACGACGCTTGGATCCGCCCAGCACCTTGATGCACTGCACCCGGCGTGCGCCCGAGTTGTCAGCGACGTCCAGGTTGGTCTCGGCGATGATCATGGCTGCACCCCGGCTTCGACGGCAGGCACGTGCTGCGTCATCTCGGGCGCCACCTCGTGCACAACCGGGACCGCTTCATTCTCGCCTGTCTCGCCATCCAGCGCCGCGCCGTTGCGCGTCAGCACGGTCCAGGTCTTGCGCTTGGAGATCGGCGGGCACTCCATGATGCGCACCGTGTCGCCGACCTTGCAGACGTTGACCTCGTCATGCGCCGCATACTTCTTCGAGCGGCGGATGAACTTCTTGTACAGCGGGTGCATGATCCGGCGCTCGACGAGGACCGTTATGGTCTTGTCCATCTTGTCGCTGGTCACTCGGCCCGTCAGGACGCGCCTCGGCATCGCCCTACTCCTCTCAGGAACTCGACGCAGGGGCAGTGGCCCCCGCGGACTTTACAGGAACACTCTTCTTCGCATGGGCCAGCGTCTTGATGCGCGCGATCTCGCGACGCACCTCGCGCACGCGGCCCGCGCCCTCGTTCTGCCCGGTCGCACGCTGGAAGCGCAGGTTGAACTGCTCGCGCTTCAGGTCGAGCAACTGCGTCTGCAACTCGTCGTCGGACTTCAGACGCAGGTCGGCGGGCTTGCTTGCCTTCGCCATCTCAGGCCTCCCCGATCCGGGTCACGAACTTGGTCTTGATCGGCAGCTTGGCCGCACCGAGCGCCAACGCCAGCTTGGCTATCTCGGGCGATACGCCGTCGATCTCGAACACGATGCGGCCCGGCTTGACCCGAGCCACCCAGAACTCGGGTGAACCCTTGCCGGAGCCCATGCGCACCTCGGCCGGCTTGGTGGAAACCGGCACATCCGGAAAGATCCGGATCCAGACCCGGCCGGCACGCTTCATGGCGCGCGTGATCGCACGGCGCGATGCCTCGATCTGGCGTGCCGTGACCCGCTCGGGCTCCAGCGCCTTGAGGCCGAAGGCGCCGAAGTTCAGCGCCGTGCCGCCCTTGGCCAGGCCATGGATGCGGCCCTTGTGGGCCTTACGGTACTTGGTCCGCTTCGGAGAGAGCATGTTCTTGGTTCCTCAGCGCCAAATCAACGTTGCGGCGCTTGCTCGGCGGCACGACGGTCCTGCGCCTGCGGGTCATGCGCCAGGATCTCGCCCTTGAAGATCCAGACCTTCACGCCGCAGGTGCCATACGTCGTCTTGGCGGTGGCCACTCCGTAATCGATGTCGGCGCGCAGCGTATGCAGCGGCACGCGACCTTCGCGATACCACTCGACACGCGCGATTTCGGCACCGCCGAGACGACCGCCGCAGTTGATGCGGATGCCCTGCGCACCAAGACGCATTGCCGACTGCACCGCGCGCTTCATGGCGCGACGGAACGCCACGCGGCGCTCGAGCTGCTGGGCGATGTTCTCGGCGACGAGCTGCGCCTCAATCTCGGGCTTGCGTATCTCGACAATGTTCAGTGACACGTCGGACTTCGACATCTTGGCGAGGTCGCGGCGGAGGTTGTCGATGTCTTGGCCCTTCTTGCCGATCACGACACCCGGACGGGCGGCATAGATCGTAACCCGCGGCTTTTTGGCCGGGCGCTCGATCACCACGCGCGACACGCCGGCACCGGACAGCTTGCGGCGCAGGTAGGAGCGCAGCTTGAGGTCCTCGTGCAGCAGCTTGGAATAGTCGTTGCCGGCGAACCAGCGACTGTCCCAGGTGCGGTTGATGCCGAGACGGAGCCCGATCGGATTGACCTTGTGACCCATGGTTCAGGCCGCCTTCTGTTCTGGGTCGCGTACGCGCCTCGGTGCCGGGGGAACCGCCGCACGCTCGCCGACGATGATCTTCAGGTGGCTGAAGAACTTCTCGATCTGCGCCGAACGGCCGCGTCCACGCGCGTGGAAGCGACGCATGACGATCGACTTGCCGACCTCGGCATGGATGACGACGAGCTGGTCAACATCGAGCTGGTGGTTGTTCTCGGCATTGGCGATGGCGCTCTCCAGCGTCTTCTTCACCTGCAGGGCGATGCGCCGCTTGCTGAATGTCAACGTGGCGACCGCCTGTGCCGCCGGCTTGTTGCGTATCAGGCCGGCAACCAGGTTCAGCTTGCGCGGGCTGATGCGGATATTGCGCGTGACCGCCTGCGCCTCGGTCTCTGACAGGGTGCGCGGATGCTTGGGCTTGCTCATGTCAGCCGCGCCTCGCCTTCTTGTCGGACGAGTGCCCGGTGAAGGTGCGCGTCGGCGAGAACTCGCCGAACTTGTGCCCGACCATGTTCTCGTTGACCTGCACCGGCAGGAACTTGTGGCCGTTATAGACGCCGAACGTCAGGCCGACGAAGTTCGGCAGGATGGTCGAGCGGCGCGACCAGATCTTGATGACCTCGTTGCGGCCCGACTGACGCGAGGTCTCGGCCTTGTTCAGCAGATACCCGTCCACGAACGGGCCCTTCCAGACGGAACGTGCCATCTTGCTTTGCCCCTTACTTGCCGGTCTTGCGGCGACGGATGATCAGGCTGTCGGTGCGCTTGTTGCCGCGCGTCTTGTAGCCCTTGGTCGGCTTGCCCCACGGCGTCACCGGATGACGGCCGCCGGAGGTGCGTCCCTCGCCGCCGCCATGCGGATGATCGACCGGGTTCATCACCACGCCGCGCTGATGCGGGCGCCGGCCCAGCCAGCGCGAGCGCCCGGCCTTGCCGATATGCTGGTTCATATTGTCGGGGTTGGACACCGCGCCGACGGTCGCCATGCACTCGGACCGCACGACGCGCAACTCACCGGACTGCAGCTTGATCTGCGCGTAGCCGGCATCCTTGCCGACCAGCTGCGCATAGGTGCCTGCGGAACGGGCGACCTTGCCGCCGGCGCCCTGCTTCAGCTCGATGTTGTGCACGATGGTGCCGACCGGGATCGCCGAAAGCGGCATCGCGTTGCCCGGCTTGATGTCGACGCGCGCGCCAGCCACCACGCTGTCGCCGACCTTCAGGCGCTGCGGGGCCAGGATGTAGTCCAGCTCGCCGTCGGCATACTTGATCAGCGCGATGAACGCGGTGCGGTTGGGGTCGTATTCCAGCCGCTCGACCGTCGCCGCCACGTCGAACTTGCGACGCTTGAAGTCGACGAAGCGATAGGTCTGCTTGTGCCCGCCGCCACGGAAACGCGACGTGGTGCGGCCATGGTTGTTACGGCCACCGGTATGGTTCTTGCCCTCGGTGAGCTGCTTGACCGGCTTGCCCTTCCACAGCTCGCTGCGGTCGATGAGGACCGTGCCGCGAAGGCTGGGGGTGACAGGGTTGAAGTGTCTCATTGCCATCGGTTGCTATCCTGCGTCACGACAGGCGGGCGGACAGGTCGATCGACTGACCTTCCGCGAGCTGCACGTAAGCCTTCTTCACGTCGGAGCGTACGCCCGGACGACCACGGAAGCGCTTGGCCTTGCCCTTCTGGACGAGCGTGTTCACGCCCATCACCTTGACCTTGAACAGCCCTTCGACGGCCGCCTTGATCTGCGGCTTGGAGGCGGACATCGCGACCCGGAACACCACCTGGTTCTTCTCGGACAGCGCCGTCGCCTTCTCGGTGATCACCGGGGTGCGCACGATGTCGAACATCGCCTCGCGCGACATGCGCGAAGCGCTGCGACGTATCGCCAGGATGTTGGTCATGCCAGGCGCTCCTTCAGTCCCTCGACCCCGGCGCGCGTGATCGCCAGCACCTCGTGGTTGAGAATGTCGTAGACGTTGGCGCCGATGCTCGGCAGCACGTCGATACGCGGCAGGTTGCGTGCGGCGCGCAGGAAGCCCTCGTCTACGATGCCGTCGACGATCAGGGCCGAGGTCCAGCCCAGCACCTTGAGCTTCTTGGCCAGTTCGGCGGTCTTGGCGGTGCCGTTGGCCTCGTCGAGCACAACCAGACGGCCCTCCGCGAGCTTCTGCGAGAGGGCGGAGATCAGGCCGAGCCGGCGCACCTTCTTGGGCAGGTCGTAGCCATGGTCGCGCACCACCGGGCCGTGCACCGCGCCACCGGTGCGGAACTGCGGCGAACGCAGGCTACCGTGACGGGCATTGCCGGTGCCCTTCTGCTTGTAGGGCTTCTTGGTGGTGCCCGACACCTCGCCCATGCCCTTCACCTTGTGGGTGCCGGCACGACGCTTGGCGAGCTGCCACAGCACCACGCGCGCCATGATGTCGCTGCGCGGCGCAGTCATGAAGATCTCGTCGGGCAGGCCGATGGTGCCGGCGCTGTCGTTGTCGAGGGTCTTGATTTCGAAGTCCATGTCCCTCTTCCTCAGCCGGCGGTCGCGTCTGGCGACGCTGACGGCGCCACATCGACCAGCCCGGCCGGATACGGTGCATCCGCGTGACGCGCCTTCTTGACCGCGTCGCGTACCAGCACGAACCCGTTCTTGCTGCCCGGGATCGCACCACGGATCATCAGCAGGTTCTTCTCGACGTCGACCAGCGCCACTTCGAGGTTGAGCGTGGTGATACGCTCGTCGCCCAGGTGACCCGCCATCTTCTTGTTCTTGAAGGTCCTGCCGGGATCCTGCCGGTTACCGGTCGAACCTAGCGAACGGTGGCTGACCGACACGCCGTGGCTGGCCTCCAGGCCCGCGAAGTTCCAGCGCTTCATGCCGCCGGCAAAACCCTTGCCCTTGCTGGTCCCCGTTACGTCGACCTTCTGACCGACCACGAAGTGCGCGACGGAGAGGGTCGCCCCTGTCTCCAGCATGGCATCGTCGGAGACGCGGAACTCGATCAGCTTCTTCTTCGGCTCCACCTTCAGCCGGGCGAAGTGGCCGCGGTTCGGCTGGCTGACGTTCTTGACCTTCGCCGTGCCGCTGCCGAGTTGGACGGCCACGTAGCCGTCCCGCTCCTTGGTGCGGGTATCGACCACCTGCACATGGTCGAGATGCAGGACGGTGACCGGCACGTGGGTGCCGTCGTCCTTGAACAGCCGGGACATGCCCAGCTTCTTGGCTATCAATCCGGTACGCATAATTGTCGCCCTAACAGCTCTGGACCTTAGAGTTTGATCTCGACGTCGACGCCGGCGGCGAGGTCGAGCTTCATCAGGGCATCCACGGTCTGCGGCGTCGGCTCGACGATATCGAGCAGCCGGCGATGGGTCCGGATCTCGAACTGCTCGCGGCTCTTCTTGTCCACGTGGGGCGAGCGGTTCACCGTGAACCGCTCGATATGCGTCGGCAGCGGGATGGGACCCCGAACCCGCGCACCCGTACGCTTCGCGGTGTTCACGATCTCCTTGGTGCTGTTGTCCAGCACGCGGTGATCGTACGCCTTCAGGCGAATACGGATGTTCTGGTTGTCCATCGTTCAGTCAATCCAACTCGATCTGGTTCGGGGGCTCGTCGGCGGCGTATCAGGCGGTGATCGAAGCCACCACGCCGGCGCCGACGGTGCGGCCACCCTCGCGGATCGCGAAACGAAGACCCTCGTCCATGGCGATCGGTGCGATCAACTCGACATCCATCGAGATGTTGTCGCCCGGCATCACCATCTCGGTGCCTTCCGGCAGCTGCACCACTCCCGTCACGTCGGTCGTGCGGAAGTAGAACTGCGGACGGTAGTTGGTGAAGAACGGGGTATGACGACCGCCCTCCTCCTTGGTCAGGATATAGGCTTCGGCCTTGAACTTGGTGTGCGGCGTGATCGAGCCGGGCTTCGCCAACACCTGTCCGCGCTCGACGTCCTCGCGCTTGGTGCCGCGCAGCAACGCGCCGATGTTGTCGCCGGCCTGGCCACGGTCGAGCAGCTTGCGGAACATCTCGACGCCGGTGACGATCGTCTTGACGGTATTCTTGAGACCGACGATCTCGATCTCGTCGCCGACGTTGACGATCCCGCGCTCGACGCGGCCGGTAACGACGGTGCCGCGGCCGGAGATCGAGAACACGTCCTCGATCGGCATCAGGAACGGACGGTCGATCGGGCGGTCGGGCTGCGGGATGTAGGCATCCACCGCGGCCATCAGCTCGAGCACGGCGTTCTCGCCGATCGCCACGTCGCCGCCTTCCAGGGTGACCAGGGCGGAACCCTTTATCACCGGGATGTCGTCGCCGGGGAACTGGTAGGAGGAGAGCAGCTCGCGCACCTCCATCTCGACCAGCTCGAGCAGCTCGGGATCGTCGACCATGTCGACCTTGTTGAGGAACACCACCAGCGCCGGCACGCCGACCTGGCGGGCGAGCAGGATGTGCTCGCGGGTCTGCGGCATCGGGCCATCGGCGGCGGACACCACCAGGATGGCGCCGTCCATCTGCGCCGCACCGGTGATCATGTTCTTCACGTAGTCGGCGTGGCCGGGGCAATCGACGTGCGCGTAATGGCGGGCCTTGGTCTCATACTCGACGTGCGCGGTCGAGATGGTAATGCCACGGGCGCGCTCTTCGGGTGCCTTGTCGATCTGGTCGTAGGCCGTGTAGACGGCGCCGCCCGACTTAGCCAGGGTCTTGGTGATCGCGGCCGTCAGCGACGTCTTGCCATGATCGACGTGGCCGATCGTGCCGATGTTGCAGTGCGGCTTGTTCCGCTCGAATTTCGCCTTACCCATCGTCGTGTCTCCGTTACCGCAGCCTGTCGCCGGCAGTCGGGTTGAAAGTAATTACCAACGGTAATGGCTGAAGGCCTTGTTGGCCTCCGCCATCCGGTGCGTGTCTTCGCGCTTCTTCACGGCCGAGCCGCGGTTGTTGACCGCATCCAGCAGCTCGTTGGAGAGGCGTTCCTGCATAGTGTGCTCGCCGCGCTTGCGCGAGCTGTCGATGAGCCAGCGGATCGCCAGCGCCTGGCGGCGCTCGATACGGACCTCGACCGGCACCTGGTAGGTGGCGCCGCCGACGCGGCGGGAGCGCACCTCCACGGCCGGCTTCACGTTGTCCAGCGCCTCGTGGAACATGCGCACCGGATCGGCGGCGGCCCCGCCACGGCGACGCATGGATTCCAGCGCACCGTAGACGATGCCCTCGGCGGTGGACTTCTTGCCGTCGTACATCAGCGCGTTCATGAAACGCGTGACGACGACGTCCCCAAATTTGGGGTCCGGCAGGATTTCGCGCTTGACGGCGCGGCGACGGCGACTCATCCCTCGATATCCTCTTACTTCGGCCGCTTGGCGCCGTAGAGCGAACGGCGCTTGCGGCGCTTGGCGATGCCCTGCGTGTCGAGCACGCCGCGCAGGATGTGGTAGCGCACGCCCGGAAGGTCCTTGACGCGCCCACCGCGGATCAGCACGACGCTGTGCTCCTGCAGGTTGTGGCCTTCGCCGGGGATGTAGCTCACCACCTCGAAGCCGTTCGTCAGGCGCACCTTAGCGACCTTGCGGAGCGCCGAGTTCGGCTTCTTCGGCGTGGTCGTGTAGACGCGTGTGCAGACGCCGCGCTTCTGCGGGCAACCCTGCAACGCCGGAACCTTGTTGCGCTTGGGCGCAGGCTCGCGACCCTTGGCGATCAGCTGGTTGATGGTCGGCATGCGCCTCTGTCCCGATCCTCTTTGTGCCGGCGGCTCACGATCCCCATATCGACGATCGCCATCGATCACAGCAAAAGACCGCACTCGGATGGGCTAGCCCGTCCGCGCGGCGGTCCTGATCACGTTCGGCCTGAGCTCCTGGTGACCAGGGAGCGGCGCCGCACGCTATAGGTGCTGCAGTCGACGGCTGCCGGACGATCATGGATCGAGGTCAGCCGAGGGCGCGGAACCTACGAAGCGGACCGCTGCGAGTCAAGCGTGGATCAGGAAGTCGGCAGCCGCATGAACCACGGCAATGCTTCCCGGGGCACCAGCGCGTGGTTCCACGCATCCACATGGAACATTAGCGGCACCTCCTGCCGAAGCGGCGCATCGGGGCGGATCGGCACGTCCACGTAGCCCTCCTCGCCCAGGAGATGCGTGATCGCCGCCACGTCGGCGTCGGGCAGCACCTCGATGAACAGCAGCGGACGCCAGCGCGCGATGGTCTGCCGGGAACCGGCCAGCACGGCGGCATCGTGCCCTTCGACGTCCACCTTCATCACCGTCACCCTATCCTGTCCGCGTGGGTGGGTTGACAGGAAGCCGTCCAGCGTGACGGTCTCGATCGCCTGTGCCGCGCCGTGGACCTGCTTGAACGCCGGTTCGAGCGAGCTGCTGGTCTCCATCAGCCCGTGCTCCTGGGTCGGCACGTACAGCGTCGCCGGACCGTCGCGGCTGCTCAGGGCGAGCGGCACCGCCTCGATCCGATCGCCCGCTCCGTTGGCGGCGATGTTGCGGCGGAGCACATCGAACACCGGCCGGTAGGGCTCGAACGCCAGCACCCGGGCCGCCCGCGACGCGCAGGTGGCGAGTAGGGCGTAGAAGCCGGTGTTGGCGCCGGCATCGATCACGACGCCGGGGCTGCGGGCGACACAGGCGTGCAGCAGGGCCGGCAAGGGGCACTCGAAAGCCCTCCACGAGGACTGGGCGGCCGTCGCCACGATCTGGTCCCTGCCGCCGAGCGCATCCATCAGCATCGACGTGGCGCCGCCCTTGCCGTCGGGGACTGCCATGCTGAACAGGTTTGCGGCATTTAGCATCGCTTCGACGGCATCCCGAACAAGCCGTTAAGGGGGGAGACAGGCCCATGCCTGCCGGTGTTATACCGGCGGCCCTTCGGGTTGACCGGTATGCACGTGGGGTTGGCGGGGCGGCCACGTGCAAGATATGACTCTGATACCGGTCGCCTGATAGGGCGGCTGGTATTAGACCGAAATAGTTCTGACTGGAATCGCGAAAGGGGCTTCCAAAACCGGCTGCAGATGTGATTCGAAGCACTATGGCCGGCGTTGGAGGCGGAGATGGTGTGGCGGCGTGGACAGGCTTATGGG
>JAABUQ010002417.1_pt1 | contig 37060 bp, 39 predicted proteins | sample 5560001 | NCBI WGS metagenome assembly JAABUQ01 (sample SAMN10711888, study PRJNA513371) | rock metagenome | isolation source: Antarctica rocks | place: Antarctica: Victoria Land, Finger Mt nord | collected 2015-12-18 | reverse complement strand
GGCGGGCTCGGGCGGGACGGAGCGGGAGTCGGCCTGGACGGAGGTGGCCTCGGCTTCGCGGCGGCTGATCGCCTCGCGGCGGAGGGTTTCGACGGCGTCGAAGAGGTCGGGTCCGGCCTGCTCGCGGAGGGCTTCGCCGAGGAGGGCCCCGAGGGAGCGTACGTCGCGGCGGAGGGGCGCGGACTTGAGCTCGGGGGTGCTGGCTTCGAGTTCGGCTAGGCGATCGGGCCAGCTGGCGGGGGTCCAGAGCGAGGGCATGGGTTGATTATGCTATGCGGGGGAGGGGAGACGACTGATCAATGCCTGGAGGTGGCGTTTGGGCTTACGGCAGATTAGGGGACAACCAACCGCAAGGGCCCAACACGGGAATCCTTCGTACGCTCAGTTAGTCGAGTTTGTCCATCCGAGCCCGCAGTACCGCCGATGAGATCACTCTTGTAGCAGCTGTCGAATATCGTTCTCGAACGCCGCTTTGTCGACGATGCCTGCGTGGGAAACTGCAATCTTCCCTTTTCGATCGATGAGCAAGGTTAGGGGCATTTCCCTAAGACTGAAGCGCTCACCCAGCGCATCGGTGCCGACTGCGACGGGATAGTCCATGTTCCACTTCACCATGAAGGGCTTATAACTTCGGGTGTTTCCCCGTACATGTCAAGTCCGATAACGGCCAATCCGTTGTTGCGATACTTGTTATTGAAGGCCACATACCAGGGAAGTTCGACCTTGCAACCACCGCACGTCGTTGCCCAAAAGTCCAAGAGCACTACTCTTCCTTTGTATTTAGAGAGAGTTAGTTTCTTCCCCTGAACATCGGTAAGCGTGAGGTTCGGGGCAGGCGAGCGTGATTCGATGGGAATCATCTCATTCGTCGCCTTAGCGCGTAAAGCTCCGGTTTGCGCCGAAAGAGGGACCAACGACACAACCAAAACAAGCAAAATGGTCGCAAAGAGCCGGGTTTCATAATGCGCCATTCTACCCGGTGTCAGTCTTAGAGGGGTCACCACACCAAACGTACTGGATCATCGAAATGACGGGACTAGGCAAAGCGTCGAAATCGCAACACAAAGATCGTAATTAGACTTCAGAGAAGAGGCAGTGACCCGGGCTAGATAATGGCAGGCTTTGGAGAGAAACAATGGTTAGAAGAGTTTGCCGAGGGTGAAGACGAATTTGCGGTGGCCGTCGTCGCCTATGGCGGGGGCTAGGGTGATGGCGCCGAGGGGGGTTTCGGCGATGATGCCGAAGTAGATGTCCTGGCGGGTGACGGTGGGGCGGCCGGGGGCGTGGATCTGGCCGGCCTCGTAGGCGGCGCCGAGGTAGATGCTTTGGCCAAGGGGGTCGGGGAGTTTGGCGATGCGGCGGAGGAAGGCGGGCTCGAGGAGGAAGTAGTCGGTGCCGCGGTATTCGTCGATGGAGGAGGCGGTGAGGCGGAGGGGGCCGCCGAGGGTGAAGCGGAAGGGCTCGGCAACGTTGCGATTGAGCAGGGTGCCGGCCTCGGCGGAGAAGACGAAGAGGTTTTTGCCGATCTGGTGGGCGAGGGAGAGCTCGGTGGTGAAGCGCGGGGCGTGGGGGCTCGCGACGGTGTTGAAGAGGTAGCCGATATCGGTGGTGGAGCGGATGCCGAACTGGGGGATGAGCGCGCGGTCCTGGGTGTCGTAGACGTAGCGGGCGTGGACGCGTTGGGAGCCGCCGAGGATGTCGGGCTGCTGGTCGGCATTGGCGCCGGTCTTGAGCTGCCAGTGAATGTTGGCGGCCTCGTAGCCGAGTCGGAGCTCTTCCGTGCGGGCGTCGGACCAGCCGATGTCGGCGCCGATGACGGCCTGCTGGAGCTGGCGCTCGGCAATGCGGTGCTGGTGGCTGTAGAGGTAGAAGGGCTGGCGCTTGAGGCCGCCATGGGGGGCGAGGAAGTAGCCGCCGCTGGGACCGGTCGAGAGAATGCGACGGTAGTACTCGGCGTCGAGCTGGGTGAGAAAGCCGACTCTAATGTTGGCGCGGAGTTCGGAGCCGTAGCCGCCGAGATCCTGCCAGAGGAGGATCCCCTCGAGGGTGGCGCGGGTGACGCCGCCGGTCTGGGCTTCGACGTTGGCGCCGAGTTCGAGGAAGGGCGGGCCGGTGCGCTTGTCCGCCACGCTGACGAGGATGACGGGACGGGGGCCGGCGGAGCTAGTGGCGATGATCTCGGAGGTGTCGGTGACGGCCTGGGGGTCGTCGGGGTTCTTCGTGTCGTCGGTGACGGGGCTTGACTCTGCCGTCTGGTGCGGGGCGGTCTGATGGGGGGCGGATGAGGGGCCTACGATGCGCTGGTCCACGGGTGTCTCGTAGCCGACGGTGTAGTCTGCATCGTAGCGGCCGTCGCTGCGGACTTCGTTGAGCAGGGCTTCGATGGCGCGGGTATCGACGGGATGGTTGACGAGCGGGGCGAATTTGCGTTGGATGGCGCGGGTGATGTTCTGGTTGGGGGCGTTGATGCCGACGCGGAGGACGGGGCCGGGGGCCTGACGGTCTTTGGAGGCGCGGCCGGCGAGGTACTGCTGCCATTGGGCGTCCGAGACGGCGTAGGGGAGCAGGGCGGACCTTTCGCGCTCGGCGGCCTGGTAGCCGCGTTCGGAGAGTTCGTCGGTCTTGAGGTAGTCGACGGCGCTGAAGCCCTTGAGATCGGGCATGATGACGACCTGGGCCAGCTTGCGCTGCTCGCGCTCAGCGCCTTCGATCGCGACGGAGAAGCTGCGCTGGAGGACGCCGAGCAGCGAGCCGAGCTCTCCGCTGGCGGGGGGCGGGAGGGGGAGACTGACGGCGAGGATGACGTCGGCGTTCATCCCCTGCACGCTGGCGGTGGGAAGGTTTTCGAGAACGCCGCCGTCGACGTACTCGTGACCGTTCATGGTGAAGGGCTGGTAGACGCCGGGAAGGGAGACGGAGGCGCGCACGGCGTCGGGGATGGAGCCGCGGGCGAAGGTGACGGCTTTGGCGTCGGTGAGGTCGGTGGAGACGCAGCGGAGCGGGATGGGGAGGGTGTTGAAGTCGACGCGGTCGTCGTAGCGGAAGAAGCGGCGGTCGAGGAAGGCGTTGAGGCCCTGGTCGGCGAGGACGGAGTTGCGGAAGGAGACGCCGTGGCGGAGGCCGATAGTAAGTGCGTTGGGGAGGGCGCGGGAGTCTTCGCGGCGGCGGAAGGAGCGGCTGGTGTAGGAGGACCCAAAGCGGAAGACCTGACTGAAGACGGAGTCGTTCATGACGACTTTGAGGCGGTCGATGGGGACGCCGGTGGAGTAGAGGGCGCTGACCATGCAGCCCATGCTGGTTCCGGCGATGACGTCGACGGGGATGTGGTGCTCTTCGAACCACTGGAGGACGCCGATCTCGGAGAGGGCGAGGGCACCGCCGCCACCGAGGGCAAGGCCGATGCGCGGGCGACCGATGGGACCGGGAGGGGCGACGGAGGGGGCGAGGGCGTCGCTGGTGGAGCTGCCGATAGCGGACTTGGCATCCGTGGCCGAGGTGGTGTGGGTGCCTTTGCCGGTGTCCTTTCCGGCGCCTACGGCCTGGCTGGCCTGGGCCGCGGCTTTGGCGGCGGCGGTGTCCGGTGTGGATGGGACAGTGCCCTGTTGGCCGAGGAGGGGGAGGGAGAGCAGAAGGAGGGCTACGAGGCGCAGCGGCTTTGTCGCCAGGTACTCGGGAGAGGGGCAGCACTCAATCCGGGGTCGACGCATGTCTCCGATGGTATGGGACGGGGAGAGTTGGCGGTGGGACGGATGCGGCTGCGATACACGGAGGCGGTGACAGAAGCTGGCGAGAGATGGGTGGGCGGGCGCGCACGTGCCATCGACGGCTGTGTGTGTCTGGCTGGCGCTGTTTCTCTACATCATCAGAGCGAGGCGGGAGAGCTCTTCCTGCATGCACTGGAGATTGCAGCCGACGACCTCAAGCCTGCCAGCCGCGGTGCGGGCTTCGCTGTTGGAGACGCCGTAGCCGCGTGCGATCAGAAAGGCGCTGATGAGTTCACCTGCCTGCCAGGAGTCGAGGCCGGATTTTCTGAGCTCTTCGCGGAGCGTGGAAAGGTCCGAGGTGGTAAAGGTCTGGGGAGTTGGTTCCAAGGACGACCTCGATGCCTGCCGGCGGCGCCGACACTTGCGGTTGGCTGAGCTTATGGAAACGCGCGTCTGTGTTTCAGTACGCGTTCGCGGGGTAAGTAGATTGATCGGCGTTTTGGGCGCGATTCGCGGCAAGCGGGTTGGACTCGGCTGCGGGCCGGCGCGGTAGCATGACATGCATGGGCGTTACGGCGACAAACGCAGGTCGGATACTGGATGGTGTGGCGATCGCGGCCGAGATCAAGGCCGAAGTTCTGGTGGAGGTCCAGGAGCTGCGGAGGATCGGCATTGTTCCAGGGCTGGCGGTGGTGCTGGTGGGCGAGGTGCCTGCTTCGGCGATCTATGTTCGGAGCAAGGTGAAGACCTGTGGGGAGCTCGGTATTTTCAGTGAGATGCGGACACCGCCCGAGACGGTGACGACGGGGGAGATGCTGGGCATCATCGCTGAACTGAATGGGCGCGACGATGTGGATGGGATCCTCATTCAGCTGCCGCTGCCGAAGCATGTGGATACGAAGCGGCTGCTCGAGGCAGTCGCCCCGGAGAAGGATGTGGATGGATTTCACCCGGTGAACGCGGGACGGCTGCAGGCGGGACAGCCGGGGCTGGCTCCGTGCACGCCGGCGGGAATCATGGAGATTCTGCGGCGAAGCGACATCGAGGTGGCGGGTAAGAGCGCGGTGGTGGTGGGGAGGAGCGACATCGTGGGCAAGCCGGCGGCGATGATGCTGCTGAACGCGTCGGCGACGGTGACGGTGTGCCATAGCCGGACGGTGGATCTCGCGAGGTATACGCGGGAGGCGGAGATCCTGGTGGCGGCGATCGGACGCGCGGGCTTTGTGACGGAAGAGATGGTGAGACCGGGTGCGGTGCTGATCGATGTGGGGATCAACCGGGTGACGGAGGCAGCGGAGTTGGAGCGCTTCTTCCCGGGCGATGCGGCGCGGGCGGCGGGCTTCGCGAAACGCGGGTCGACGGTAGTGGGGGATATCGATCCGGCGGCCTTTGCAGTGGCGGGAGCGTACACGCCGGTGCCGGGCGGCGTAGGCGCGCTGACGATTGCGATGCTGATGCAGAACACGGTGACAGCGGCGAGGCTGCGGCGAGGTTTGCCGGTGGGTGTACGGCCCGGGCCGGCGTTGGCGCGGTGATGCTGCGGGTGGGGTTGACGGGCGGCCTGGGGAGTGGGAAATCGACGGTGGGGACGATGCTGGCGAGGCGTGGAGCCTATGTGCTTGAAGCGGACGAGATCGGGCGGGAGTTGATGCAGCCGGGGCAGGCGGTCTACCGGGCGATCGTCGAACGGTTTGGAGCTGGGGTGGTGAAGACGGACGGGACCCTCGACCGGGCGGAGCTGGCGCGGCTGGCATTTACGGAGGGGCGGGTGGAGGAACTGAATGTGATCGTGCATCCAGCGGTGATTGCGCGGCAGGCGGAGATAGCCGGGGAGATCGGCGCACGGGATGGGGGGGCGGTGGTGGTGGTGGAGTCGGCGCTGATTTTTGAGACCAAGCATCGGGAGCCAGAATTCGGAAAGATGGGGCGTGAGGTTGGACGTGAATGGCGGGAGCGGTTCGACCGTCTGGTGCTGGTGACGGCGGAGGAGGAGACGAAGGTCCGGCGGTTTGTGGCGCGAGGCGCAGGTGGAGGGACGCTCGATGCGGCAGCCCGGGAGGAGTTGGCGGCGGAGGCCCGGCGGAGGCTTGCGCGGCAGATGCCGGATGCGCAGAAGGCGGCGATGTGCGAGGACGTGCTGCGGAACGATGGCGATGTGGATGAGTTGCAGATGCAGGTCGATGCACTTTGGGGGCGTTTGCGGGAGATTGCTGGAAGTGCTGAGGAGGCGGTGAAGCCGTGAGAGGGGGAAGAGGACTTTCGCGGGAGAGGGTGTTGCGGCACGTGCTGCTGGGTCTGCTCGGGTCGGCGGTAACGGCGCTGGTATACCGGCTGACGCCGCCACCGGACTGGCACCATCGGTTGAGCATGGGGACGGCGTATGCGGCGATGCTGTTGCTGGTTTGGTCGCTGGTGCTGGGCCCCTGGAATGTGCTGCGGCGGCGAAGCAATCCGGTGAGCTTCGACCTGCGGCGCGATGTGAGTCTCTGGGCCGGTCTGCTGGCGGTGGTGCACACGGGAGTGGGTCTGACGGTGCATTTGCGCGGACGGATGTGGATGTACTTCCTGAAGCGGCTGCACCCGATCAAGCTGCAGAACACGGCGTTTGGAGCGGCGAACTATACGGGGCTGGTCGCGGCCCTGCTGTTCGTAATGCTGCTCGTGATCTCGAACGACCTGTCTCTGCGGGGCCTGGGGCCGCGCCGGTGGAAGCGTTGGCAGAGGTGGGCGTATGCGGCTGCGGCGCTTAGCGTGGTGCACGGGATCATCTTTCAGGACGTGGAGGCGCGACATACGGCGTGGCGCGCGGTTTTATACTTGGGTATCGGGCTGGCGGTCGCCATGCAGATGGCGGGAGTGGTTCGAACAGCACAGAAGTGAGATTGGGACCGGGAGCGATGCGCACCGGTCATGAAAGATTGGGTCCAAGAATGAAGCTGCGTCCTGTACTGCTGGTACTGCTGTTGCTCTTCGGCTTCTACTACGTGACAACGCACCTCGCGTCGACGGGCGCAATGGCGCCGATGGTGCGGCATGCGCTGCTGGGGCCGAGTGCGGATGCGGCGGTGGATGGAAGCACGGCGACGGTCCGAGGCAAGCTGGGGGAGTTCGATCTGACGGAGGCTTCGGCAGCGCCGGCCTTTGACGCGGAAGAGCAGCAGAACATGGGGGTATACCGCAAGGCGTTGCCCTCCGTGGTGAATATTACGTCGACGGCGGTGAGCTTCGACTTCTTCTATGGCCCGGTGCCGCAGCAGGGACAGGGGTCGGGGTTTGTGCTGGACAAGCAGGGTTTGATCCTGACGAACAACCATGTGATCGACAATGCGCAGCGGGTCGAGGTACAGCTGAGCGACAAGCATAAGTACAAGGCGGCGGTGATCGGGATCGACAAGAACCATGATCTGGCGCTGTTGAAGATCTCCGCGCCGAACCTGGTGCCGGCAACGCTGGCGGACTCGAGCGGTCTGATGGTGGGGCAGCGGGTCTATGCCATCGGCAATCCGTTCGGTCTGAACGGGACGATGACGCGGGGGATCATCTCGTCGATTCGGTCGATCCGCGGGCCGCAGAACAATCCGATCGAAGACGCAATCCAGACGGATGCGGCGGTGAATCCGGGGAACTCGGGCGGACCGCTGCTGAACTCCAAGGGTGACGTGATCGGGATTACGACGCTGATCGCGAGCAATGGGGCGGACCAGAGTTCGGGGATCGGGTTTGCGATTCCAATCAACACGGCGAAGGCGGTGCTGGACGACTTCCAGAAGTATGGGCACTCGCGGCGGCCTTCGCTGGATATCGTTACGCTGCCGATCTCGCCGGATATTGCGGAGCAGATTGGGCTGCCGGCGGACTACGGCATCCTGATCGAGCGGGTGCTGCCGGGAGGGGCGGCGGAGAGGGCGGGGCTCCACGGCGGCAACCAACGGATGTACAAGGGCAACACGCCGGTGATGCTGGGCGGCGACCTGATTGTGGGGCTCGACGGGCAGGAGATCACGACGGTGCAGGATCTTTCGGCGGCGATGAATGCGCATAAGGCGGGCGAGGTGGTGACGGTGACGGTGTTTCGCGGGCGGCGACGGATGGATGTGAAGGTGACGCTCTCGGATGCGAAGACCGAGGCGGGGCAGGAGACGTAGAGCTCGAGGCAGGTCGAACGCGACTTTTGGGGCCCCTTAGAATCGAATGAGTATGGAAGAGACTTTTCAACTGCCGTCCGGACCGGTGGCGATCTACAACTGTCCGCAGTGCAGCCATTATCTCCATGAGGGGACGCTGGCGTGCCCGGAGTGCGGTGCGCTGGTCTATGGGGAGCACGTGTCGGGTCTGGCGCAGGTGGCGCAGCGGATGGAGGGGGAGAAGCGGTGGGAGGACGCGCGGAACGCCTGGGGTGAGGCTTTGGCGTGGCTGCCGGAGGGAACGAGCCAGGCGCATGCGGTGAAGGCGCGGGTGGCGGCGATCGACAACCGGACGAGTGCAAACCAGGAGAGGACGGCGAGGTGGACGAAGCGGCTGGGGCCGCTGGCGCCGGTCCTGCTGTTTCTGGGCAAGTTGAAGGGTCTGCTATTTGTGCTGTTCAAGATGAAGTTCCTGTTCTCCTTTTTTGCGTTCTTCGGGTTGTATTGGGCGCTGTTCGGGTGGAGGTTCGGTCTGGGGTTTACGCTGTCGATCCTGGTGCATGAGATGGGGCACTACTGGGCGGTGAAGCGGCGGGGGTTGAAGGCTGACCTGCCGGTGTTTATGCCGGGGCTGGGGGCGTATGTGCGGTGGTATGCGATGGGCATACCGCTGGACGGGCTGGCGGGCATTGCGCTGGCCGGGCCGCTGTTTGGACTTGGGGCGGCGTTGGTGTGCGTGGGGCTGTTCCGGGCGACGCATGGGCAGGTGTACCTGGCGCTCGCGCATACGGGGGCGTTTATCAACCTCCTGAACCTGATCCCGGTGCTGGGGCTGGATGGGGCGCAGGCGACCTATGCGCTGAACCGGCTGCAGCGCGGCCTGCTGCTCCTGAGCACTTTGGTGCTGTTTGCGCTGATGAAGGAGGGGATCTTTCTGTTTCTGGCGGCCGGGATGACGTGGCGGATGTTTACGCGGGATGAGCCGGCGGAGGGATCGGCGCGGACGATGGTGTCTTACCTGCTGCTGCTGTTTGCGCTGGGTGCGTTTTTGTTTATTGTGCCGCCGGGGACGGTACGGGGGCAGCGGATGTTTTAGGGTTAAGTACCCTCCCCCCGTACTGATTTGTAAAGTACTCCTTTTGAGCAAGATACAAAGGCGATGAGCTGGTTGACTTCGGCGTCGCGGGGTCGTCGAAGAGGGCGGCGTCGGCGGTGTTGGGGAAGAGGGTGGCTCCCCCGGTCATCTTTTCTCGATGGCGGCTACGGCGTCCTGGCAGACGCCGAGGGCGTAGTAGCCGCCGAAGGGGATGGCTGGGCGGCGGAGGTGCTGGTGGATGTAGGCGAGGGCCATGCGGCCGGTGAGACGGGTGACCTCGAGGGCTTCGGGGCCGGTGTAGGTGTGGGCGTGGCGGTTGAGGACCCAGGGCTGATTCCGCTCGTCCATAGTGCGGAACTCGGCTTTGCCGTCGATGCCGAAGTAGAAGGCGACGGCGGCGCTGATGCGGGGACCGCGGATGAACCACTCGTATTCGGTGTGGCTGACGGGGATAAGGAGAGGGCGGTTGGCGCCGGGGACGGTGTGGCCGGTGGCGGTGAGGGCCTCGATGAGCTGCTCCGGGGTGGTGGCGCGGCGGCCGCCGAGGTTGGCGGTGAACCGTGGGGTGTCTTCGAGGGCGTTGAGCGAGAGGCGGTTGAGAACGAAGGCGAGGCGGGCGCTTTCAGCGTGGGTGGGGGCGAGGTTGGGGTCGGGGCCGTCTCCGCGGGTGACCCCGGCGCCAAGATCGATGGGGCTTCCCTGCCCTTGGGCTGCCTCCGCAAAATATCGCGCAACACAAAGTCCAGCGTATCGCGCGCGGTTGCGGCGAAGGCCGGATCGCCGGAGATCTGGTAGGCATGCAGGTACGCCATCGCAAGCTGTGCCTGGTCGTAGAGCATCTTCTCAAAGTGCGGCACACGCCATAACGCGTCGGTAGAGTAGCGGTGAAAGCCGCCGCCGAGCTGGTCATGCATACCGCCCGCAGCCATCGCTTTCAGCGTTGCTCCTGTCATCGCGAGCGCCTCGGGGCTGTCATGGTCGTTGCCGTAGCGCATCAGGAACTCAAGAGCGACGGGCCTTGGGAATTTGGGCGCGCTACCAAAGCCGCCGTGCTCAGGATCGAAGCTGCGCTGCATCCGCTGGAATGTCTGCTCCAGGACGACCGGTTGCAGCGAGGAGGCTGCGTCGCTGCCTGACGCGCTTAGTTTTGCGGTGATCTGATCTGAGCTCTGGATCAGTTTCGCCCGATCGTCTCCAAAGTTCCGCGACCCGCGAAAGCAGCGTCATCAGTCCAGTCATGTCGCCGCGGTCCACGGGCGAAAATACGTGCCGCCGAAGAACGACTTGAGGTCCGGCTTGAGAAAAACGTTCATCGGCCAGCCACCGGAGCCTGTAGTCGCCTCCACAAAGCGCAGGTAGACGGCGTCGATGTCCGGTCGCTCTTCGCGATCTACCTTTACGGCAATAAAGCTCTTGTTGAGCAGGTCCGCAATCGCGGGATTCGAGTACGACTCGGGCTCCATCACATGGCACCAGTGGCAGGTGTAATAGCCAACCGAAAGGAAGATGGGCTTATTCTCTGCACGTGCCTTGCGGAAGACCTCTTCGCCCCACGGATACCAGTCCACGGGGTTATGCGCATGCAGCGGAAGATAGGGCTCTTCTCGTGGATCAGATGATTGGTACAGCGCGGCGCAGTCGTCTGCGGAACGGCAATCGGTATTGCCGGGCAAGGCAGATGAGCGCGGTACCCATCGTGACAAATGTCGTCTTCATGCGGGTATAGCCTCTTTGACGGGAGGGCGTTCTATTACCGGCATCTGCCCATGAGAGCACGGAAGAACCGCCATTCCCAAGCATACAGACGCCTCAGCGGTAAAGCCGGGACAGCGTGCGGAGGTTGCGGCCCTTTGTGTTGTTGAAAGTCTGCTGCATGGCCATGTCGGTGGCCAGAAACTGCAGGCCGATTGCGTAGGTTGGATAGGGGTGCACCACTCCCGCAAGTTGCTGCAGGGTGATGCCGCGGTCAATCGCGATCACGATCTCCGTGATTGCTTCACTGGCGCGTTCGCCCACAAACGTGCTGCCGATGATTTTGCCGTCAGACAGAGCGAGCAGTTTCAGGAAGCCGCGAGTGTCGTCCTCGCTGACTGCACGGTCAACCCGCGTGAGGGCCATTGTTCCAACCCGCAGCCTATCCCCGTATTTTCTGCGTGCCTGCTGTTCGTTGAGCCCCACCCGGGCAACTTCAGGCGATGTGAACGTGACACGTGGCATAGCGCGTGGCGTACCTGGAGCGTTTCCCGGCAGCAGCGCGTTACGTGTCGCTTGAAACCCCTGCCAGCCCGCCAGATGCGAGTACTGCGCGCCACCCAGCACGTCACCCGCTGCGTAGATGTTGCGGGCTGAGGTGCGCAGATGCGCATCGACTTCGATCCCTTCCGGTGTGTAGCGAACTCCCGCGCGTTCAAGCCCGAGCTCCTGTACGACCGGCAGACGGCCAGTGGCGATGAGCAGCATGTCGCCGTCGCGCGTCCATGGACCCACTCGATGCCCTCAGCCGCGAAAACGGCGGCCAGTCCCGTGCTTGCCTCCGGCTCTTCCCTGGGCAGCAGCGCTTCTGCAACGAGTGATACATGCGCGCCCAGCCTGCAATAGCTCTGCGCGATCTCACAGCCAATGGGTCCTCCTCCAACGACGATCAATCTGCGTGGCAAGCGATCGTTCTTGAATATCTGCTTGTAAGTCAGGTAGGGCAGTTCGTCGAGCCCTGCGATGGCAGGGATGCGCGGCTGGGCACCCGTGTTGATCAGAAATGTGCCTGCGGTGATTTGCTCTTTGCCCACCTGAATCGTGTGTGCGTCCACAAAGCTTGCCGGGCCCATCAGCACCTCCATGCCCTTCGCGCAGCGCCTCCGGCGTGGTAGGTGCATAGATGTGCTCGATCGTGGAGTTGAGCCACGCCCGCACCTTCGGGCATGTCTGTGGGCCGCGCCTCTGCGCCTACCCCGAAGTGCGATGCGTGCTGAACGGCATGCGCGACGGAGGCGGCCTTGATCAGCGACTTGCTGGGCACGCAGCCAGACCAGGTACAGTCCCCGCCGATGCGATCCTTCTCGACTATGGCGACGCGTGCGCCCAGTTTCAGCGCAAAGTCCGCGGCGATAAGGCCCGAGGCCCCGGCACCGATGATGGCGAAATCGTAGTCGTACTTCATGGGCGCGGTCCTCCTGCATGGAGCGGAGCGTCCCTTGGAATGCGCGCCATCAGCAGAAGGCCGGCGACTGCCAGCAACACCGTTCCCAGCAGCAGGCCATCGAAGCGGAACAGTTTGCCCAGCCAGCCTGCCATCAGTGAACCTACGATCGCGCCGACGCTCAGCAGCACAGAGTAGATCCCCATGGCGCTGCCTTTGCCGAGACCACCATAGAGCGAGCCCGCAAGCCATGAGAGCGCTGCCGGGGTAAAGCCCGTCTCCACCAGGATCAACAACGCCGTCGCGAGACCAACGGTCCAGCGGTACGCGCTGCTCGCACCACCGGCATGGTTGACGAGATAAAAGCCCAGACACACCGGCAGCATGGTCGCGAGCGAAACTAGCATGGCGCGATGAACACCCACGCGCGCCAGTGCCAGGCTCCAGCCTGTGACGCCGATTGCAAAGAGCAACGCATACGCCAGCAACACCCAGCCGAAGTGTCTGGGGTCAGTGGCATACAAGCCGTCAAAGAACTGGGTACGATTCGGCGTCGACGGTGCAGTCATCAGAAAGGCGAGAGTGGGTCCGAGCCACAGCCCGGTTACCGCGTTGACGCAGAGCCACACCGGTGCCAGGCGCCGCACCTGGTCATCCCGCAGCGCAAGCCGCAGGCCGTTTACTGCGTAGTGGACGTTGCGGGCAGCGCGCTTCGGTGCCGTTTCGGCATCACCTGCAAAGAGCGCGAGCAGCAATGCCGAGAACACGTATCCTACCGCGACAAGGCTGAACGCTGCGCCATGAAAATGGCCCCACAGTTGGGTCGCGGCCACACCTCCCAGGGCGAGGCCGGCCAGGAGTGAGAGTTCGAAGAGGCTCATGGCGCGTGCACGGTCGCGCAGGTCGCTTTGTGTTCGATCTGCCAGCCACGCCAGCAGCGGCGGCGTGATGGCTGCGACGCTGACGCCTTCGAGAACCCGGCTGAGATACAAGATCGCGCCGTTATGTGTGAGGCCGAAGAGTTGCACCGCGACCGCTCCCAGCAGCGCACCCGTCACCATGACCCAGCGCGGATTCCACGCGTCTGCCAGCACGCCCAGCGGGACTGAAAACAGGAATTCGGCCACATAGGCTACTGCACCGAGCGTGCCGGCCGTACCAGCCCCCGCAGACCCGATGCGGCTCGCCTGAAGAGAAACGAGGTAAAGCCCGACCAGCGTGCCGCTCGCACTGCCTGCGACGCGTAGCAATCCATTCGCTAAAAGCGTGCCTGCCAATGACCCGCGCTGTTCGGTCATCGAAGCTGTATTTTCGGCGGAGTATGATCGGTTCGTCGCATAGGTGAGTTGGCTGTTCCAGCGTACGCTCGCGATTGCGCTACGGCCAGCGCCACCCGCGAAAAGAGGCCACCTTGTCGATCCTCAATCTAGAAGTGCCCGACCCGCCGGTGCAGAAGAAGGACGCGGATTACGTCTTTTATGAGCTTACCCGCAGCATTTGCCCAGGGTGCCGCAAGGTAATTGACGCCAAGGTGCTGCTGCGCGATAACAAGGTGTACATGAGCAAGCGCTGTCCCCACTGCGGCCCCTTCGAAGGACTCATCTACGGAGACGCGCAGGCTTATGTCGCCTTTGGCAAATACAACAAGCCGGGAACCATTCCATTACAGTTTTCGACAGAGATTGTCGAAGGCTGCCCACACGACTGCGGCCTCTGCCCCGATCACCAGCAGCATGCCTGCCTTGGCATCATTGAGGTGAACAGCGCCTGCAATATGGCGTGCCCGCTGTGTTTCGCAAATGCCGGCCCGGGCTTCTCGCTGACGCTGCCGGAGGTGGAAGAGATGCTGGACCACTTCGTGGCGACAGAAGGCAATCCAGAGGTCGTTCAATTCTCTGGCGGCGAGCCTACGATTCATCCGCAGATTCTGGACTTTGTCCGTGCTGCGCATGCGCGCGGAATTCCTCACGTCATGATCAACACGAATGGCAAGCGCATCGCCGGCGATGACCGCTTTCTCGCCGAACTCAACGAGGTGCGCGCATCCATCTACTTCCAGTTCGACGGCTTCGAGGAAGAAACCTACCGCGTCATCCGCGGCGAACCCGGTATCCTCCCCGAGAAGCTCAAGGCCCTCGACCGGCTCGCCTCCATCGGCATCAACTGCACCCTGGTTCCGGCGATTGAGCGTGGCGTCAACGAGCACGAGATCGGTCGCATCATCGAGTTTGCGATCCGCCATCCTGCTGTACGCGGCATCAACTTTCAGCCTGCGTTTCACGCAGGCCGCCACATGGATCACGACCCGATGAACCGCATGACCATTCCGGACATTCTGAAGCTGATTGAGGCGCAGACCGCGAAGCAGTTCATGGTGTCGGATTTCATCCCCGTCCCTTGCTGCTTTCCCACCTGCAACTCGGTGACGTACGCTCTGATCGACGGCGAGAATGTGACGCCGCTTTCGCGCATCGTCAATGTGTATGACTACCTGGACTACATCACGAATCGCGTGCTGCCTGATTTCTCGCTGGAAATCCGTAAAGCGCTGGAAGGCCTGTGGTCCTCCTCATCGGTGCCGGGCTCGCAGAAGTCCGCCGAACAGTTTCAGCTTTCCTGCGAGGCCTGCGGCATTCCCGCCAACGGCACGCTCGGCGATCTCGCCAAAAACATGTTGATGATTATGCTGCAGGACTTCATGGACCCGTACACCTTCAACCAGAAGAACCTGATGAAGTGCTGTAAAGAGTTCCTGATCCCCGGCGGCAAGCAGATCCCCTTCTGCGCGTATAACACCATCGGCTATCGCGAGCAGGCGCGAACACAGCTAGACGCGATGGAGCCCGCGCGTCGCCAGGCGCGGCGTGAAGGCGTACCCTTCACACCGCAGCCGGTCATCTTCGACGTAAAGGGCGCCCAGTGGACGCGCACGGACACAATGAGCGGGTTGCACGCCATTCAGCCGGTCGTGCTCGCTTGACCGAGGGTAAGCCGCAAATCTCTGACTCCACAGTCAAGCAGTGTTGCGCCACCTTTTACGGCAGCGATGCCGCACGCTACCTGCTGGGCGAAAGCTTTCACCCCGGCGGCACAAAGCTTACCCATGAGTTGGCACAGCGCATGGGGCTCGGCCCACACTCGCGGGTGCTGGACGTGGCCTCCGGTCGAGGCACCAGTGCGCTCTACCTGGCGGAGACGTTTGGTTGTGACGTCGTGGGCATCGATTTCAGCGAAGAGAATACCTGCCTCGCACAGGCTGCCGCGGCCGAACGGGGCCTTGGCGGTCGAGTTACCTTCGTGACTGGTGATGCCGAGCACCTGCCCTTACCGAACGCAAGCTTTTCCTTCATCGTCTGCGAGTGCGCGTTCTGCACCTTCCCGGATAAAGCCGCTGCCGCGGTGGAATTCTTTCGCGTGCTCGCTCCAGGGGGACTGCTGGGACTTACCGATCTGACTAAGGACACAGGCGCGGCAGCGGAGCTCGAAGGCCTGCTGGCCTGGATCGCCTGCATCGGCGACGCGCAACCGGCGGAGCGTTATGAAGCCTGGTTGCGGTCTGCCCATTTCGATATAGCGGAGCGGCTTGATCGCAGCGAATGCTTAGTGGAAATGGTCCGTCAGGTGAGCGGCAGGCTGCTGCTCGCGGAGGTTATGACCGGCCTGCGCAAGCTGGACCTGCCCGGGTTTAATCCGGCGCAGGCCAAGCAGTTCCTTGCCGCCGCTTCAAGGGCCATCGCCCATGGAGAACTCGGCTATGTTCTGCTCCTCGCAGTTAGCAGCCATGCCTCCCAAGGAGATAGCCCTCCCGTAGGAAGTTTATCGCTAGGAGAGCGTTAGAACCGGCTGCTATACGCCAGTTCCGGATCAGTGACAAACCCAGAACGCTTGTTCCTGAAGACTTCGCCCATCTTCTCATAACGCACCTATGCGAGCGGCGGAAGCATCATCAGCAAGCCTCGCAGGCCGAATCTGCGATCGTCGTGGGCAGCGGCGCGCCGTCTAGAAGTGGGTATTTCGCCGGGAGTAGCAGGCTTGGTGAGTTTCGCCCGTTCTGCCTGCATTCCCTTCTCCTCCTTGAGCCAGTCGAGCGGCTGCTTGAGAACCTGCGATGCCGGCTATGGCGAGGCCATCACTTTAAGCGCATGCTCCAGGCCCGGTCACATTTTTGCGCTCCGTAGTCGTAATGAATTCCCAATCACAGAGACGGAGCTAAAGCTCATGGCGGCAGCCGCGATCATAGGGTTCAACAGCAATCCAAAGGCCGGAAACATTACCCCCGCCGCGAGAGGGACGCCTACCGCGTTGGAGATAAAATCGAAGAACAGATTCTGTTTGATGTTCCGCATGTCGATTGGCTGAGACGGCGAGCACGTAGGATGCCCCGCAGATCGCCCTTGAGCAAGGTGATACCAGCGGACTCGATTGCTACGTCCGTTCCAGCTCCCATGGCAATTCCGACATTCGCTTGCGCCAGAGCCGGGGCATCGTTCACTCCGTCGCCGGCCATCGCGACGATAGAGCCCTTCGCCTGATGAGCCTTGATGATCTCCGCTTTGCCTTGCGGCAGTACGTCAGCTTCAAACTCGATTTCGAGCTTGTCAGCCACGGCACGAGCGGTCGTCGCATTGTCGCCCGTGATCATGATGATCTTCAGCCCAGCCGCCTTCAGCTCGCGAACCGCCTCTGGGGTCGACTCCTTCATGGGATCGGAGACTCCCACGAGGCCCGCCGCTTTGCCCTCTACGGCAATCAGCATGACAGTTTGACCGCTGCCTCGCAATTCATCTGCCTTCGCCGCGAGCGGCGCCGGATCGACTGAAAGCTCGCGGAACATCTCTGCATCCCGACCGCGACCAGCTTGCCGGCGGTGGTTCCTTGTACTCCCTTCCCAGTGGTCGAGGCAAAACCCTGTACATCGGCCAACGTCAGCTTCTTCGCTTCAGCCCCCTTGACGATGGCAGCGGCCAAGGGATGTTCGCTGGAGCGTTCGAGGCTCGCAACGAGGACCAGGAGGTCGTCTTCCTTGAAGCCCGGCTGGGGGACGACGGAGCTAAGCGTCGGCTTGCCTTCGGTAAGAGTGCCGGTCTTATCGACGACCAGGGTGTCTACCTTGCCGAACCGCTCCAGAGCTTCCGCGTTGCGAATCAAGATGCCAGCCAGCTCCACGCCCAGTTCCGACCATAATTGCGATCGGGGTAGCCAGGCCGAGCGCACAGGGGCAGGCCACGATGAGAACGGCGACTGCGTTTACAAGAGCGTGAGCGAAGCGAGGCTGCGGCCCCACGAAGTACCAGACCAGGAACGTGACGACGGCGGCTAGAATTACAGCCGGAACAAAGAATGCGGCCACGCGATCGGCAAGCCGCTGGATGGGCGCACGGCTTCTCTGAGCTTCGCTGACCATCTTTACAATTTGCGCCAGCAAGGTATCCGCACCGACGCGCTCCGCTTTCATGAGGAAACCGCCCGTGCCGTTGGCCGTGCCTGCCGTGACCATTGCGCCGGTGTCTTTCTCGACCGAAATGGCCTCACCATGGACTCATCCACCGAGCTGTGGCCTTCGAGCACGATGCCATCGACCGGCACCTTTTCACCCGGCCTTACGCGAAGCCGGTCCCCGACCGCGACCTGATCGAGAGCCAGGTCCGCTTCGCTTCCATGCTCGTCCACACGCCGAGCCATCTTCGGAGCCAGATTGAGCAGCGCACGGATCGCGCTGCTGGTCTGACTGCGGGCCCGCAGCTCCATCACCTGCCCGAGTAAGACCAGTGCGATGATGACAGCCGCAGGCTCGAAGTAAACGGGGATCCCCCCGTCCGAGCCCCGCAACGATGCGGGAAAGAGCTGGGGAACGAAGGTCGCGGCAACGCTGTAAAGATATGCTGTGCCCGTTCCGAGGGCGATCAGCGTGAACATATTGAGGCTGCGGTTGACGACAGACTGCCAGCCCCGAACGAAGAACGGCCAGCCGCACCAGAGCACAACCGGCGTTGCCAGCGCGAATTCCACCCACGTCCAGATCCTTGCAGAAACAAGGCGTTGGAGTGGCATCAAGGGCAGCAGCCCCGAGACCATCAGCAAGAGCATTGGCACAGACAGGGCTACGCTGATCCAGAACCGCCGCCTCATATCGGCAAACTCAGGATTCTTCTCGTTAGCCGTAAACTCTCGCGGTTCGAGCGTCATGCCGCAGATGGGGCAGTTCCCGGGTTCTGGCGCACGATTTGGGGATGCATCGGACAGGTGTACTGTGTATGGGTCGTAGGCCCAACCGGGATAGCAGGCTCGAGCGCCATTCCGCACTTCGGGCAGGCGCCAGGACCCATCTTGCTGACCTCGGGGTCCATGGGACAGATGTACTCGGTTTGCAGATCCTGCGGAGCTTCAGCAAGCATTCGTGTGAGGTCATTTCGCTCATTTCGTAGCAGTTGCGAGGGCGATCACGGCCTGTGATCGCCCCTTGGTTTGGTCGTTCGCATTCGACTCAGGCGTACTGCACGGGATTGGCGTCGAAGCTGCGTTTGCATCCAGCTCCGCAGAAGAAGTACCTCTTGCCCTGATACTCACTTACGCCGGCGGCGGTTGCAGGATCGATCTGCATTCCACAAACAACGTCGGTGACAGAGCCTTTCGTTTCGATCTGAGGTTTAGTTCCACAGCAACACATAGGTCAATTCCTCCCTGTTCAACCTAAAGACGCGAGACGCGACGATCTCTTACACCGCCGATCTCCGGCAGGTGCAATCGAGGCATTTGTGTTCCGAGCAGGCTCCCGCAGACCTGCGTCAGCCGCTTGGCAGCAGCTTTGCGAGCACGATGGAGGCGGACCCCAGCATTGTTGGAGGTTGTGCCTTCCGAGTTCGCGTACTCAGCGACCGACCGGCCATCCAGGTCTACCGCTTGCAAGGCATCTCGGTACTCGGTCTTAAGCGTTTCGAGAACACCGGCCAGGCATTGGCAGACGTTCGCCTTCACCTCCGTCTCATAGCTGACCGGAGCCTCCGCCGCGAACTGCTCGTGGGCACGGTCGCGCGTTGCGTTTCTCCGGTAGTAATCGACCGTCGCGTGACGCAGGACGGTGTAGAACCAGGAGACAACGCTCTCGTCTTTCTGGAGCTGCGGCCCTTTCTCGACCAGCTTCAGGTAGCAGGATTGCAGGATGTCTTCAGCCGCCGCAGGTCCGACCTTTGCCGCCAGAAAGCGCAGAAAGGCGCTCCGCTGTTCAAGCAGTTGCGTAGTCAGCCGGGGTATCCGTTCCGTTGAAGTTGCTTGGGGTTCCAGCATCAGCCCATTGCCTCTTTCCAGCCGATCTTTACAAGCAGCCAGTTGAACGGAAGCGCCGTTACAAATCCGCATATCATGGCGATCTGCATCATCAGCCAGTAACTGGCCTCATTGGGATGGAGGTGCGGCGAGGGGAAGAGCTTGAAGTAGACCAGCGCCATGAAGCCGTACATCCCGACCTGGAAAGTGGTGATGGATAGAGTATCGGCTTTGATGGCCGCCCAGATGCCCCCACCGACAGAGAGGTTGCGCATCGGCTTGATGGTGAAGTACTGGAAGACGACCCCGAGCGACCAGGCGGCAATGAAGTCCCAGAGATAGCTCGCATAGAGTTCCATCCCAAGGAACGTCGCACCGATGCCAAAGACCGTGAACTCGGTCACGATGTCGGCCAGGACACAGCCTGCACCGCAATGACTGTCCGAGAGTGCCGTCTGACTCCAGGTCGGGCTCTTGCGAGCCTGCTTCTTCTTTTGCTCCTGCTGCTGCTCCATTCCCTCCTTAGACATACCCTGCATGGCATCTTTGGTCATCTGCCGGCCCTTGGCAAAGTAGGCCCACAGCGCAAACACGCTAAAGTAGAGCGAGGTCACCGGCCAAACAATATTCATGATCCACATCTTCTGCGGATGGCGGGCCTCGTCGATGGCGATAACGATGGCGCAGGTGAAGGCAATGCCCAGCGGGATCCAGGCGACCGTGTTCAGCATGATGTACCTCAGTGGGAGTGTTCGGGCGGAGCGTCCCCATGATTCATGGGTTCCTGGGATTGTTGAAGAACCTGCTTCTCTTCTGCAGGAGTCAGTTGCGGTAGATGCCGAACGTACGCGACCATTTTCCAGGCATGTTCATCATCGTCACCGGGCTTGCCAAAAGCAGGCATACCGGAGTAGCGAATTCCCTATTTAATGATGAAATAGATCTCACCATCCGACATCTCCTGCATATCTTTGGAAAGCAGATTCGATGGCCGTGGATACATCAACCCATGAAACTTCGGCTCGCCGTTGCCGCTGTCTCCGTGGCAGGCGGCACAGTGCTACTCATAATGCCCACCAGCTTCGACAAGATTGATCCCGCTGTTGGCCAGCGGGTTCTTCACCGTCTCGTACCGGTCAGGAATGGAGCTGTCGTGGGCTTTCATGGCAACGCTCGCCTCCAGCTCTGACGGCTTGGCACGAGAGTTGAAGCTATGGCTCCACATGACTAGGCCGATGATGGCCACGGTCACGAAGCCGATGAACGATAGTGCGGCCCAGACATTCACGATCTTCTGCTTCATCTCGTCCACCTCGCCAACTTTGTGCAGATCAGTTCCAAGTGCGTCCCGGAGTACAGCCCTACTGATTGGGTCCGGGTGCGGTAGGCAGGTTGATTGTTGTGGAGTCGTTGCCGGTCATGATCGGCTCATCGAGCCCATTCATGAGCGCGTAATTCTGTAGCGCAATGGCTGCTCGCCACTCCTGGTTCAGGGTCTCGGTATAACCAAGCTGTAGCGTGAAAACCATATGCTGCGCCGCCAGTACGGCCGGGTACTCGAGCGCCATTTGCTGATATTTGGTCACCTGGAGCTGGTAGGCGCGCCGAGCTCTGGGCAACATCTCCGTCCGGTACCGCTCCGCCGTGAAGTGAGCAATCTGATACTCCTGTGCCAGTGGCTCAGTCTGATTGCGCGTCCAAAGCCTGGTTCGGTCGACATCTTTGTGCGCGCGGTCCACTAAGATTCTGGCGGCTTGTATGTTGCCCTGGTTGTGATTCCACAAGGGCAGTTGCACCCCCGCTTGCACAAAGCTCTCCCAACCCGCTTTTGCTCCGCTCATGACCTCCTCTCCGGAGTACCACTCTCCTGCCGTTACGTTCAGGTTGGGCACCCGTTCGCGTTTGGCATCCTTCAGGCGGACCTCGCCAAGTGCCTCGTCAGCCTGCGCACGCTTCACCAGCGGGCTTTCTTCGACGTCTCGCTTGACGTAATCTTCCGGATCAAAGGCCGGTGGCTCTGCCAGAGCACCCTGGAGCGGGTGAATCTCCAAGGAGTGTTGCCCTGCCAACGTTGCAAGCCTGGCAAAGTGAGCCAGAAACATGCGCTGTGCATTGAGAAAGTCCACACGGGCCTGCTCTGCCGCGACCTCCGCAGTCAGAATGGCTGCCGCATCCGCTTGACCGATGCGTGTGAACTCATGCGTGTTGGTGTCCGTATCGAGAGCCACCTTCAGCAAGCGATCATGAATGACTACGGACTGCTGTGCGGCGAGGGTGTCGAAGAAGGCGCGAGCCACATCGTTGTGTACGCGAGCCCGCTGCACTTCAAGCGCGTACTGGTTTGAAAGGCCTTCGGCACGGTATATGTCACGTCGCAGAGCCAGCTTGTGACCAAGCACGAACTCCTGGGTGAAGAAGGCCCCTTGTTCACCGCCGTGGTACTCGCCTCCGCGGATGTGATCGCCACTGTAGCCGACGATCGGATCAGGCGGCAGGCTTATCTGTCTTGCCTGCTGATTGGAGCGATCAATGTTCTGCTGTGCCTGTGCAAGCGTCGGATTCGCCTTGTCGGCAAGCGCCAGAAACTGCTCCAGGGTCATCGGTTCTCGCTTCACCACATCGCCGAGCAATTCGGGAGCCGGCAGATCGCTTCCCGTTCGGATCTCGATGCCTTCAGGTTCCTGCAACTCTTGAATAGGTACCTGAATCGATTGCTGGTCGCTCTTGTCATCCGGCTTTTTACCTACCTGCCCAGCCTGCTGCTGCGCGGAATACTGCTCCGCCGCGGAGTTTTGTTGAGCCCTCCTGTTCCCCGTGTCCTGGCCCATGCTCTTCATGTCTTCGGGCATCGTCTCGGGCGGTTTCTGGTTGCGGTTCGGCTTTGTGGGTTTGGCCGGCGAGGTGGTCTGTGGATGCGACGGCATGTTCATACCGGGCATATCCGGCATCGATTGCTGCTGTCCGGCAGCTGGTTTAGCGGGTGATGTCGGCTGTTGCTTCTGTTGAGGCATATTCATGCCCGGCATGTCCGGCATCGACTGCTGCGCAGAAAGGGTGCAAGCGGCGGAGCCGAGCGCGAGGCTGATCGCCAGAGTTGCTGTTTTCATCTGTTTCTCCAAAAAGGTTGCGTTTGCGTGAACCGATCGCGTCGTGATCGCCAATGGGCGCGTACATGATCGAGAAGGCTGTTGCGCTCATCCCCGCGACCGTCCACCCGGAGCAACGTAGATCGAAGCGTAGGGATCGCCGGGGCGATTCGCCTGTTTCATGGCCGCGACCACCTGGTCGTACTGCTCGGGCGGGAGCACCCGAACGAAGGTCATCATGCCCTGCATGAAGCGGCTCCAGTTCGGGCGCAAGCCGAGGTTCTCAGGCTTAGCTACCAGCTTGTCCATGTTCATCATCGGACCTTCCATGTACACGTCCTGGGGAAAGTTAGGGACGTTATTGGCGTTTGGCGAGCTCTCGGTCATTTGCTCCTTCATACCGGTCTCACCCATGTCAAAGGCGTTGAGATTACGCTTCTGTTCGGGGCTCAGACGCGGATGATTTCCCATCTGTTCGGCCATCATGCCGTCCATGCCAGCATCCAGGCTAGTATTGGCAAGTGGGCCGTCAGCCGCAGTCGCTTGTACCCCTGCGCTCAGCGCGGCCGAAGGCACGGCGGGGTCTGTGGATGCATTTGGGTTCTTTCCAGCGCCCATTTGCATCCCGCGCATGTCGTGGGTGTCCATGCTTTGCATATTCTTCATGTCCATTCCCTTCATCTGGCCCATGCTCATCTGCTCGCCGGGCTGCATCAGGTGGCCATGGTTGTCATCCCCGCGAAGCCCCTTGCCGTCCGGGAATCCTGCCATCCGCGTCATCGGGCCGGCCTGATTCGCCATGCTGTTCATCATGTGGTGGGGCAGATGGCAATGAAGCATCCAGTCGCCGGGATTGTCGGCAACGAATTCGACATTGCGCGACTGCGCCACGCCGACCAGCACTGTGTTTCCCGGCCACCACGCGGTCTCCGGGATGCGTCCACCTTCCGTTCCGGTGACATAAAAGGTATGCCCGTGAACATGCATCGGATGGTGATTCATACTCAGGTTCACGAACCGGATGCGTACCCGCTCGCCTTGACGCACGATCAGCGGCGTGGTCGCCGGACCGGCCTTGCCGTTGAGCAAGAGCCAGTTGAATTCCATGTTCATGGTGTTCGGAGACGTGCTGTTGGGCAGCACCCAGTACGCCTGCAGGTTGATGATAAAATCCTTGTCGCAATGTGGGCGATAGGGCGTCTTGGGATGCATAATGAACGCCCCCAGCATGCCGGCCATCTCCTGCATAGCCATGTGCGAGTGATAGAAGAAGGTGCCTTCCTGATGAATATTGAAGTTGTAAACGTAGGTCTCGCCCGGTTTGACTGGGGCTTGGCTGATGCCCGGCATGCCGTCATTGCCGAGCTGATCCTCGAATCCGTGCCAATGAATCGAGCTCGACTCCGGCAGCTCGTTCTTGAAGATGACGCGAACCTTGTCGCCTTGGGTGACCTGAATCGTCGGCCCAGGTGCGCTCCCGTTGAAACCCCAAACATCGATGGTCTTCTGTGGTGCGATCTGCTGTTTGAAGACATGGGCGGTGAGGCGGAAAACCTTGATATCGCCGTCCATCTCATAAGGCAGGTCCCCTACATCGGTGGTCACCACGGGCACGGTGTTCGGATTTTCGGTATGGGTATCGACCTTGGAAAGAGAGCCGCTGCTGACGCCCAGATATCCCCCCCGGGCAGCAACCTGCGTTGTAGAGCTGCTGATGTGAGACGTGGATTCGGCGGTGGAGCTATTGGCTGCAAACAGGCCAGCGCCCAGGGCAGCGGTACTCTGTAGAAAATTTCTGCGGTTCGGCATGGGGTAATGATCCTTCCGTGGCCATTGAGGCCAGGCAGATTTGCGGCTCTCTGGGTCGAGAGCTTCGTTGCCATGAAGACGCGCCTGGGTGAGAACTCTTACACCTAGGGCATCAACAGATTTGGTTCTGGGACCCATCAGCGCGGGAGGGTAGCTGAGATCCAGGGTGGTGGAGTCAAAGCGACGCAATCCGGCCGGAAGGAGGTGAAACGTCGGCTGGAAGGTCGAGAAACTAGACGCGAAGTGTCGTCTGTAAAGCTATGAGAAGAGGCGCACGCGGAGGAGCAGTATTCGCGGGCTCAATCCCAACATTCAGGGTGCTCACGGGAAAGACCAGGACCGTCACCAAAGCCTGAAGTGTCGCAAGCGATCGGACGTTATGCATGGTTCGGTCGCTTGCGACGGTTTGCGGCTGCTGCTCGCAAACAGAATGCTTGCATTGACCGTTTGCCTGAACCTGAGCGGAATGATGGCTCTTGTCCATTCCACAGTCATGCATTCCAGCCATCGCAGGCGCGGCAGACGCACTGGAAACATGATGGCAGCCAGATCCCAGCGCCTTCAGATCACAGGAAGTCTCACATGCGTTTGCCACGCACGAAATGGACAGCAGGAGGACTGCTACCAAGCTCGCGAGTATGGACCGGAACCGCATATGGCGTATGGTACCCCCTTACCCATGTCAGACGTTTGTAGGGCTCACGCAGTTGTAATCCGGGCCGATGGGATCAAAGTCATTCAGCCTGCAACCCAAAAGATCTCGCTTGCAATCAGGCGACGGACCATACATATACCCCAGAGCCACACAAAAGATTAAGCGATTGAAGGCCATCGCTATACTTAGGTGTGCGGAGATTGTTCCAGCTCGGGTTTCTGCTGCTTATGCTCGGGACATTCGTCGCGCCTTTGGCAGAATGTTTCGACCGTTGGGACGCACCGGGTTTGGGCAACGACACAGAGTGTGCTCTATTCCTCCTCGTCTTTCTAATCTGCCTCGTGCTGGTAGTCGCCTTGCTTGTGGCGTTGGGAGCCTTAAAGAGGCACTTCGTTTCGCGGATCGGGCCCTTACGCATGGCGTTTGTGTTCGAGAGCTTGCTTTGTGTCATGCCGTCGCTTGTCCCGCCTCACAGCTCCCCGCCTCTCCGAATCTGATCCGCTACTGAAACGTGCATTCCCGCGCGGCGACTTGCCGCGTCTGCGGATCTTCCCTGTCATCGCACGGGCTGCTGTTTCTGCACACATCAGGAGTGATCCATCTTGTCGTCAAAAGTCATTTTCCGCGTTTGCGGTGTTGTTTGTCTCGCTGCGGCTTCCAGCCTTTACTCACTCGCTCAGGTGGGACAACCGGGAACGATTGGCGGAACCGTCATAGCTTCCGACCGCTCTCCCGTCGTTTCCGCCGCCCTTCTGCTTACCGGTCCAGATGGCTTTACCCGTCAGGTCTCGACCGGCCCGGACGGGAGCTTTACTCTTCGCGATCTCCCGAGCGGAAGCAGTTACAAAGTGAGCGTCACCGCACCCGGCTTCACGCCGGCCGAGCAGCCGGGCATCAGCGTTGCCGTGGGGCGCACGACGCAACTCGCTCTAACGCTTTCGCTGGGAGCCGCAAACGAGACGGTGAACGTCACCGCGCAGCCCTCTCCGCTCGACACGAATCAGACCTCGTCGGTCGTCAACATCGACCGTGACCGCGTGGAAGAACTGCCCATCCCGAGCCGGAACTACCTGTCCTTCGTCCAGCTCTCACCTCAGGCCGCGCCCGCAAACCCTGCACTAGCCCAGAACACGCTCACGCAGGGCGGAGGCACGCTCGCCTTCAGCTTCGGCGGCATCAGGCCAGGCAGCAACTCCGTGCGGATTGACGGAGTGGATGACGACGACGAGTTTAGCGGATCGAGCCGCACGCAGCTCTCTCCGGAAGCCATCAACGATTTCCAAATCGTCAACCATGGCTTTCGAGCGCAGTCGGGCGGAGCGGCGGGCGGAGCGGTGGACGTGCAGACGCGGGCCGGGCTCAGCAACCCCCATGGGGACGCCTTCATCTTTGCTCAGAACGGTGCCCTGAACGGGACGTCACCGCTGGGCATTTACCCGCGCAAGCCGGATGAGAGCCGATTCGTGTGGGAGTCGCTCTCGGAGCGGCCCTGCAGTCGGACCGGACGTTCTTCTACGTCGCCGCCGAACAGGAGCTGGCGAGGGGGGAGGACGTGAACGACCTTCAGCCGGGTACGGTGGCACTCATCAACACCGTACTTCGGCAGAACGGGCCTTTGAACGGTTTTGGCCTCGCCAGCGGGTTCTTTCCGACGATCGACCAGGAAACAGAGTTATCCGGACGGCTGGACAGAGTGCTGACTCCGCAACAGAATCTTATGGTGCGATACGCCTTCACCAACGCGCGCAACGTGGACGATGCCTTCCACACGGACGAGCTGACGGATCGGAGCGCGCGAGGATCGTCTTTCGTGGCCGACAACAGCGTGAATGCCACACTGACCTCCACCTTCGGCGGGTCGCGGGTGAACAGCTTGCGCTTCGAGCTTTCGCAACGCCGAGCCGTGGAGCGCACGGAGAGCCCGAGCACTCCCGGAGTGCTCATTCCAGGCGTCGCCCTGTTCGGTACACCGTTCGAGGGCAACAGCCGCCGCTTCGAGACGCATGTCGATGGGGAAGATTCCTTCCTCTTCCAACGTAGGCACCATCTTTTCCAGGCAGGTGTTGGTGTGGAGCACGTTGCGCTCCGCACGCAGTGCTCGACGGCTTCAGCGGGCTATTCGTCTTTCCCACTGTGGCGGCGCTTCAGACAGGGAAAGCCGATTTGTTTACCCGCTCTGTTGGCAGCCCCACCACGAACTTGGCCGAAAGCCGGGTGAGTGCCTTCATTCAGGATCACTGGCAGGCCGGTCGTACCCTCACTCTCGACTATGATCTACGCTACGAGATCAACCGTCTGCCTTCCCCTCTTCCGACCACCGGCATCGACTTCAGCCCACGGCTCGGATTCGCTTGGATCCCGCGGCCTTCGCTGGTTGTGCGCGGCGGCTTCGGCCTCTTCTACGACCGATATCTGCTTTCCAGCCTCAACCGTGTGCTGGAGTTCGATGGCGCCCACGCCTCCGCGCAGATTGTCGGGGGTCCGGCGGCCGCCTCGCTATACGGCAGCGGTTCGCTTCCTGCATCTCCGCTGCCTGGCGTAGCGCCTAGCATCTGGAGATCCGACCCACGTCTCATCAATCCATACAGCGAGGTGGGTTCGTTGAGTGTCGAACAGGCGCTCCCGCTCCAAACCACGCTCACAGCCGAGTATCAGTTTGTGCATGGCGTTCATCTGGAGCGCACGATCAACAGCAATCTCCTGCCGCCCGTGGTGCTGACGCCCGGGAACGCCGCCTCTTTGGGCATTCTTTCTCCTACAGCCCAGCAGCTCGGCAGACCCGTCTTTACTTTCGCGCGCGCCGATCCTGCCTATGACGCCGTGAACCGTTTCTCCACCACGGCCGACTCAAACTTCAATGGAGCCACGATCACACTCAATCGCCAGTTCCAGGACGACTTCGAGCTGTTGGCCGGCTACATCTACTCCAAGACCATCGACGACGCTTCTTCCGACCTTGAGCAGCCACAGAACCCGTTCGATCTCGGCGCGGAAAGAACACTATCGTTATTGGACCAGCGGCATCGCTTTACGCTGAGCGGCTTATGGCTGATCGGTCCCGACCTTGGCGATCCAGCCGACGCCGCACGAAACGCCAACCCTGGACCGCTCATGCGCGTTCTCAATGGGTTTGAGTTCGCGCCTATCTTCCAGGTGTCCAGCGGCTTCCGGGCGAACCCACTCACTGGCCTGGACAGCAATCAGGAGCACATCTACCCGTTCGCCGTGCGACCGTCGGCCTACGGCCGTAACTCGCTATCCACCACTCCGAACATTAACTTCGACCTGCGTGTGCTCAAGATGGTGCCAGATGGAAAGGGACATCTGGACATCGTTGCCGAGAGCTTCAACCTCCTAACCCATCGCAATGTGTCACTTCTGAATACGGCATTCGGCTCAAACATCCAAGCTCAGAACGGGTTTGGCAGGCCGATAGCGACCTCCACTACACGGCGGATCAGTTCTCTCTCGACTACGAATTCTGAACTTCCCCTATTGCTTACAAACCAGTTGAACCAAGGAAATTTCAGATGACCCAATTTTCCAAGCTCTTGCTATCCCTCTCTCTCATCACCGCCGCTTTCGGAAGTGCCTTCGCACAAACAGCAGCATCGTCTTCCCACGAATCGTTGCCCGATGCTCCCCAGCCTGAAGCAGCCCAGGAAGTCACTCTCAAGGGAACGCCGCTCGCAATCCTTCAGGATCAGAGAGCGATTTGGACAAGCCCGGCTCACATAAGAGCGAGCAATCTCAAGTGGTTGGCTCCCCTGGCTGCCGCAACGGGGGTAGCTATCGCCACGGACCATCATGTCATGGGCTCGGTTGTCTCGCGTGATGGGAGCTTCAACAACGCCAACGTGAATGCTTCCAATGTTTTGGTCGGAGGCCTAATCGCGGCCCCGGTTGCACTCTTCGGGGTAGGACAGTGGAAAAAGGACTCCCATGCTCGTGAAACAGGCATATTGGCGGGGGAAGCGATCCTGGATGGCGTCGTAGTCGAACAAGGGATGAAGCTCATCTTCTGGAGAGAAAGGCCATCCATGGATAACGCTCGGGGACTGTTCTTTCAAGGAAATGCGGGAACGGATTCAAGCTTTCCGTCTTCGCATAGTGTCTTAGCGTGGTCTTCCGCTGCTGTGATCGCTGAAGAGTATCCGTCCCGTTGGACGCAGTTAGGGGTCTACTCTCTAGCGACCGGAGTCAGCTTGACCAGGGTTCTAGGACAGGAGCACTTCCCTACCGACGTGTTGGTCGGAAGCGCGGCGGGATGGCTGGTCGGCCATTATGTTTGCCGGTCGCATCACCGGTCGACCCATTGAACCCGGTACTAGACCAGCAGCGCCCGCAAGCCATGAATGATCTTGCAATTCTCCCGCGATCATGAATTCCGAAAGTATGTACTGTCTAAACGACCGTTTCGACCGGACCGCCAGGGAGAGAGCGGCCTCGGCCTTGAAGCCCAATGCGCTGCCGTCGCGCGATTTACGCACGGTGCTTCCCTGCTCTCCGAGTTCCAGGAAATCGAGAGCGGCAAACGGCACACCAACCGGAGATAGCTTAAGGAAAGGGAAATTTACGTACGCTCAGGCTCCGGGGAACCTCGATTGAGCGGCTGAGGGTCAGCGGCGGGCTGAGGATGGCGCGATAGAGGGTCGATTGGGCGATGTAGAACGGGCGGCGATCTAAGCTACCGGGATGTCGGCCGATTTGAGCAGAGTGCGGTTGGTCTTGATCTCTTTGGGCGAGAGCTTGAATGGGCGGGCCTCCGGCAGGGCCGCGCGGGCGCGGGCGGCTTTGAGCCCGACGGCTGTTCTTTCCTGGATGAGATTGCGCTCGAACTGGGCGAGTGCGAAGACGTGAAAGACGAACCGGCCGGGTGGGGGGTAGTCTCGGTCTTTCTGTGAGCGATTTTGTAGTTGATCTTGCGCCGGTCGCCTTTGGCGACGAGGCCACAGAAGAAGGCGCTATCAATTGCAAGGAGAGATGCTCATATGAGTACTAGATAAATCGTCTCAGATCTTCTCGCATCAGCGGGCAGATAGCGTCGTTTTGTTTAACATCATAAGAACGACCACGCTTAGTAAGCCAGAAGCGGGAAGCGTTACAACCCAAGCAATCATCATCTCTGCGATTACTTTTCGATTCGACGGCATCCTCTGCTCGGCAGCTATGCCCAGAATTGCTCCAGACGCAACGTGGGTAGTGGACATTGGCAAGCCAAGTGGGGCACCGATTCCTACCAGTGCTGCCGTCACAAGATTGGCAGAGAACCCTTCGCGATGGGTCCATCGGAGTGACCTTCCGTGCAAGTAAGTTCGTCACCCGCCGTCCTGCGATCCAACTTCCCGCTGTCATCCCCAGGGCGACCACCCCATAATATGAGCCGGCAAGTGGCCGCGTTCCGCCACCGACCAAAGCTGCGCCCACGAGGAGTGCAACCACCTTCGGCGTATCATTCAGCGCCCGCGAAAAACTTGCAAAACCGCTCGAAATCCAGTGAAGGTGTCCAATGGTGAGGCAGCCGAGGATCGATTTGCTGCATCGCAGCTCGCAAGTCGCAGAGACGCAGCAACAGGTTGTGCTATCGCGGCTTCTGATCGCGGCGCGTCGGAATCGTCCTGTACCTCGACACAGATGCAATCTTCCACAACGTCAGGAGCGAAAGCTCGCCAGATTTTGAGAGGACCGATCGTAAGACCGAAAGCGAGTATCGGGCTGAGCAGCATGGGGATCGCGATCTTCCCAGTCAATACAGACCAGTTGACCTGGGTCAATCCGCCATTAAATATCGCAACTCCTATGAGCGAGCCGACGATCGCATGAGTGGTTGATACAGGTAAGCTCGCGTAGGTGGCTATTGCAATCCAGAGAACCGTACCAACGATCGCGGCGATCGCAGCCGAGAAGGAATGAATGGTGCTCGATCGAGAGATGCTGCCGAATGTCTGGAGCATGGCGTGTGTGATAAACGCGGCGATAGCCGCTCCGAATGCGGTCCAGAGTGTGCCCCAGGCTATAGCGCGTCCATAGTGAACAATTCCGCTTCCAACGAGTGTTGCGATGCTCTTCGAAACGTCATTGCACCATTGGCAAAAGAGACGCCGAAGCCAATGACAAATACCAAGACAAGGATTTCTGACATTAGTTTGATTTCTCCGATGAATACTAGAGAGCACCGAAAGTGTCTACCGCGTGATTTGTGAGGCGACCCGAAGCACCTTCCCTGAAAGGCCGGTAAGTGCATGCTCGACTGACATCTCCGTGGCGAGCAGTTGGATGCCCGTGGAATACGTAGGGTAGGGGTGTATTGTGCTGGCGATCTCACTGACCTTCAGCTTGTGTTGGATCGCAAAGACCAACTCAGTGATTGCCTCGCCGGCACGATGACCCACGATCGTCGCTCCGAGCAAGATTCCAGCTTTCGTTGTCACCAGCTTCATCAGCCCATCCTGATCGCCGTCACATACTGCACGATCCACTTTGGAGATTGGCCAAGTCAAGACTGCCACATCGTCACGATACGATTTGCGAGCTTCCGCTTCGGTCTGACCGACTTGCGCTACTTCGGGATCGCAAAATGTGACGCGAGGCACGGCCGCAGAGAATCCGGCGCTACTTCCCGGCAAAAGGGCATTTCGGGCCGCTTGAAACCCTTGCCAGCCGGCAAGGTGGGAAAACTGCATTCCTCCGAGCACGTCCCCCGCAGCATAGATGTGTCGGGTAGAGGTTTCAAGCTCGTTATTGACCTCGATACCGTGCTCTGTGTAACGAACACCGGCAGCTTCGAGATTCAAGCCGTCGAGGGTGGGTATTCTCCCTGCAGCGACGAAGAGCAGATCGCATGTTTGACTATGGGTGGAGGACTGTATGGAGATCCCACCCGGAACGTTCGAGACGGACTCCGCTTTCTCTGCAATGACTTGAATGCCTTCGCGTTCAAAGACCTGGCGCAGAATCTCCGAGGCTGCCGGTTCTTCCTTTGCCAGCAGTTGCTCGGCAAAGATGGTGACCTTTGCCCCGAGGCGGGAGTATGCCTGCGCAAGCTCGACACCGACCGGCCCACCGCCGATGACAACCAAGGTATCGGGTAAGCGATCATTCTCAAAGATGCCCAGGTAGGTCGAAAACGAGACATCCTTCAATCCTTCAATCGGCGGAGTGCCTGGACGAGCTCCTGTGGCGATCAGTATTTTCTTGGCTGTCAGGCGCTTATCGCCAACAAGAAGGGTGTGCGCATCAACGAACCCGACCGGTCCGAGATGGACATCAAGGCCTTTCGCGCGCATGGCCTCAGGTGTTGTCCCCTGATAAATCTGACGGACTGTCGACCGAAGATATTCGCGAACCTGCTTCATGTCTACGACTGGGGCTTGAGACTGAACCCCGAACCGCGAGGCGGTCCGAATATCGTGAGCGACTTTGGCGACCTTGAGGAGGGACTTGCTTGGAACACAGCCGGTCCATGTGCAGTCGCCTCCAATCCGGTCCCGTTCCAGAAGGGCTACGCGGGCACCTAGCTTTACGGCAAAATCTGCAGCGATCAAGCCAGTCGATCCGGCTCCGATAATTGCCAAGTCGTACGTTTCTTCACTCATGCGTCACCTCGTTCATGCTGCTCTGTGTGTCTGTCACCCAATGAAGAAAGAAGAGGCCCGCAACGGCCATGAGTACCGTCCCGTAAAGCAGGCCATCTACTGAATAACGTTCGCCGAGGACTCCAGCGAGAATCGAGCCAATGATTGCTCCGACGCTGAGGAGAACCGAATAGATTCCCATTGCCGCGCCACGCCCCGTTTCAGCAGGCAATGTACCTGCCAGCCAAGCGAGCGCCGCCGGAGTGAAGCCACTCTCGATCATGATGAGGAGCGAAGTCACTATGCCGATAGCCCAGCGCATGTTCATGGGCTGGTTCGCGGAGTGGTTGAGGAGATAGAGGCCACCGCACACCGGAAGCATCGCTCCGAGAGTGATCGTCATAGCAGTATGAAGTCGGATGCGTGGCAGCACAAGACTCCATCCGGTGACACCGATGCCAAAGACGATGGCGTATCCCAGAAGCATCCATCCCACGCGAGACGGTTCAGATGCGTAGATCCCCGCCAAGTATTGGCCGCTTGTGGACCGTTGTGTCAAAAGGAAAGTCAGCGTCGGTCCTAGCCATAGACCGACGACGGAGTTAACACAAAGCCAAACTGGTGCAAGGTGACGGAGCGCGGGCAGTCGAAGAACTTCTTTCAGATCGGCAATGGGACTAACCACCCGCCTGTTGATCCGTCCAGAGACGCTTCGGAATAGGAGTGTGGCGCATGCCAGATAAATGACGGCAACGGCGGTGAAAGCCTCGCCATGCAAGAAGCGGAAAAGCTGTGCCGCTGCAACGCCACCTAGCGCAAGGCCGGCAAGCAAAGTGAGCTCGAAGTAGCTCATAGCACGTACGCGCAGAGCGGGTCGCCTCTCAGTAACGGTGGTGATGTAGGCCAGGAGCGCCGGAACAATGGCCGCAGCGCCAATTCCTTCCAGCGTTCTGCTCGGGAAAAAATTGGAGGTGAAGAAGAGATACCGAACAGGAACACTGCGACGCTACCGATGAGAGCACCCGCCGTCATCAGCCAGCGGGGTTCGAGCGCATCGGAAGCTAGACCTATTGGAATCGATGCGAACAATTCGGCTGCAAACGATACCGCGCTGAGTGTTCCAACCAGGCCTGCGCTTAGATGACTGCCATGGGAGTTGAGCGAGGCCAGGTACAGGCCGATCAGGATACCGCTCGTGCCGCTCGCGATACGCAGCAATGCGTGCGCAAGGATTGGACCTGTCAGGTGACGCTGCATCACGCTGCGCTCAATCGGCGGATCGGTCGTCGTCACAGGAGCCGGATTGAGAGCGCGCAACGGCAACGAGGTGAGTTCTCCTGCTCCCTAATTTGACAGGTTCGCTTTCGTCAGCCATCTGCTTCCGAGCGTATCCAGCGAGAACAGGCCTGCGCCGAAGATGAGGACCATGAAGGAAGCAAAGAGAAATGTGTAAGGATCAGCGACGTAAAACTTCCCTGGATCACTAAAGATTGACTTTAAGGCCACGTGATCGGCAGTCCAATATGCGATAAACATATTGATGGCGAGCACCAACCCCGTGAAACGCGAAATTAATCCCAAGGTCAGCAGGATGCCGCCAACAAACTCCACCCCGGCGACGAAGGGTGCCGTAAAGCCTGGAAATGGGAGATGAAGGCTTGAGAAGAATTGGGTGATCTGAGGCAAGTTGTGAAGTTTTCCCCAGCCTGTCTGCGCAAACTGCCAACCCCAATACAGACGTACCAATAGCAGAAAGGGAGACTGCAGAAATGACGCGGCTCGCGCAAACATGGCATAGCAATTGACGGTTTTCCAACGGGCTTTGAGGTGGTCATTGGAGGTCTCTGAAGCCGGCGATTTGATTGATCTGTGCGGGATCATGAAGCCACCGCAGAGTAGTCCACTGTTGGAAACAATCCTGAATAAAGCCTGGTCTAACGTCCTCATTCATTGAGCTTCCATCGAACCCTGCTGCAAAGACTTCGCCGAGCGACTCACCGGATTCGAGTGCGGTGAGCATCTGGTACTCCTCCAGCCTGAGCCTCTTGTAGTAGACCGTAAAGTTCTGACGGTGTACCGCCAACCAGGCGGGCTCGGCCGACACTTGCTTCACTCGCCGTACAGAATGCACCCTTCGGTTTGCCGATGCATTGTTGCTGGAAACGTCGCTACTTCCATCGTCTCGACGCAGGCAAACCATGAACTCGTCGGCGGGGTATGAGAGCGCAAGGAGCCGAACGTGCGGCTGAAGACCAATCCGGCTCTCTGCAGTGATGGAAGCCATGAACTCGGGATCTGGAACGGGATAGTCCGTTCCATCGTATGCCTCGATATGTGCCCACTCCAGGCGGACAACATCTTGCACGAGGACGGACTCGGAACCGGTGAAGCTCTCGTTTTGCGCCAGCCAATCCGTCAAGCCAGAGCCCAAATCGCGGAGGGTGTACGACGTAGACGGTCGATCAGCGATATAAGCCCGCATCAGCCGATCGAAGCGCCTCTTGCCTAGAACTGCCTTCAGACCCGCGAAGTCATCTTCAAACGAGTCGTAGAGACGGAACCAATATTGCCGGTTATAGATTTCCAGCCGCTCGAATGACGTGAGGGTCACGCCGGGTTTTATGAACTGGGGAGCGTCGAGGGACATGTTGATGCCGTCGCGACGCCGCTTGCGCATGGTCTCGTCTCGGGTAAGCGGCTCCATGACGGCAGCAGCCATTCGTCTCTGAATGTCAAGCAGAGAACTCACTGCAAGACCTCTTGGACGGAGAGCCTGCGGGCGTTGTCATCGAAGGCTGGTAGAGGGCTTAGGGAGATCTTCTCAAGAAAACGATTAGCCTTCAGAGCCTCGTGGTGTACCTCTTCGAACGAGGGAATGTTGTCATCCCATTCAAGGAGCGTCGCTGTCGGACCGCAGCGTTCAATAGCCCGGCGATACAAATCCCATACCGGGTCGATGACCGGGTGGTCGTGCGTGTCGAGGGTGTATTTCTCGAACTTGGAGTGGCCGGCGATATGAATCTGGGCGACTCGTTCTGCCGGGACGCTATTCACATACTGCATGGGATCGAAGGAGTGGTTGCGGGACGAGACGTAGATGTTATTGACGTCGAGGAGAACGCCGCAATCCGCCTGTTCGACAACCTCGTTCAGGAACTCCCACTCGGTCATCTCCGAGGCGTGAAATTCCGCGTAGCTGCTCACATTCTCGACTGCAACGGGGACTTCAACAGAGTCCTGCACCTGGCGTATTTTGTCCGCAGTCAGACGTGCCGCCTCAAAGGTATAGGGCATGGGTAGCAGATCGTGGGTGTAGCGGCCATCGACGCTGGCCCAGCAGAGATGATCGGAGAGCCAGGGTGTATTCGTCCGTCTGACGAGTTCCTTGAGCCGACGCAGATGCTCTCGATTCAGAGGTTCTGCTGACCCGAAGTACATCGATACCCCGTGCTGGACAACTCTATATTGATCGAGAATCTGGTCAAGAACATGAAGCGGACGGCCCCCGTCCACCATGTAGTTTTCCGAGATGATTTCGAACCAGTCCACGACAGGCTTTTGCTCAAAGATGTGCTGATAGTGTGGAATCCGTAAACCGATTCCGACTCCATAATCGGTGAACCCGTTGAATCGATTGGCTGACATCACAAACTCCGCTTGGCGCTTATTCTTCTAGCAGCACCGTGCACTTTCATTTGGTAGATCGCGGGGGTAGCAATCAGTTGCCGCCCCCGCAGTCCCGTCAGACGAAGGACCTACATATTTGGCATAGACGGCTTTGAGCCGTCCGTTGCGCAGCTGCCTTTGCCCTTGCAGGAGTTCTTGCCGTCAGCGCCCTGCCCCTTGCAGGCGTTCTGGCCCTTGCAGGCATGCTTGGGCTTCTGCGGGTCGGTGGCGAAAGAGGCGGTTCCGGCAATGGCGCTTGAGACTGCGGCGTTCGTTCCGGAGAGATGACCGGCGACCGGCTGGGCGTGGCTGATAGCGGCGGCTCCGCCAAGCATGCCGGCGACGGCTGCGGTAAGACACATGGACTTCATTGCATTGGTCATGGTGATCTCCTGGGTTTAGGTTGGCTTCCGGTCTCGATCAGCCCGGGCTAGCCTCTGTAAGCAAGATGGGTGGCCGGTCGAAAGGTTACAGCACATCAACAAACAGACTGATAATTGTTTATGTGTAACCTGCGGATTTCTCGCGCATCATTTTTGTAGAACTAACCGAAGGCCATAAGTTGTTCGAAGGATTCTCTGGAGAGCTTGTTCCTCGTGACTCATCCCGTTCTGATTTCCGAAGAGGAGATAATCGCCCGGATATCCGGTGGCGAGAAGACGCTCTTCCATGACCTTATACGTCCTTACACAAGAATCATGTTCGGCTACGCGGACGCGGTTTTACGGAATCCAGCAGACTCTGAGGATGCCGTTCAGGAAGCCGCCCTGAAGGTCTTCCTGAACCTACCCAAGCTCGAAGACAGAAGTCGGTTTCGGGCGTGGCTGCTACAGATTGTCATCAATGAAGCTCGGATGTATCGGCGCCGGTTGAGAAGACCACTTTACGAATCCCTTGAGAACGCCGAGGGTGTCAGTGAGAACAAGTCGGTTCCCCGACAGTTTGCC
>JAABUQ010002416.1_pt1 | contig 37065 bp, 30 predicted proteins | sample 5560001 | NCBI WGS metagenome assembly JAABUQ01 (sample SAMN10711888, study PRJNA513371) | rock metagenome | isolation source: Antarctica rocks | place: Antarctica: Victoria Land, Finger Mt nord | collected 2015-12-18 | reverse complement strand
CCCCGGACGGGCAGTGGAGTGACTGGCGTTTTACGCCAAACCCTGATATTCTAGTACTGTCTTTGCCCGCATCCGCAACCTATCCGAGTGCTCTCCGGCCGCTAGTTCTTCCTTCCGCAAGTTGGTTTATCCAGCTGTCTGACAAAGATAAAACTCTAAGTAAAGGACCATTCTGTGACTAACATTTTTGTCGGAAATCTCAGCTATCAAGCGACAACTGCCGATCTACAAGCTGCCTTCGAGGCCTACGGAAGCGTCGAACGCGTCAACGTCGTTACCGACCGTGATACCGGCCAGCCTCGTGGCTTCGCTTTCATTGAAATGACGGATTCCAACGCAGCTCAGACTGCAATCACTCAGCTTAACGGCGCCGAGCTTTACGGGCGTTCCATGAACGTAAATGAAGCAAGGCCTAAACCGGCGGGTGGCGGCGGTGGCGGTTTTGGCGCCAAGCGGAGCAGCGGTGGCGGATCGGGCCGCGATTCCGGCCGTGGACGTGGTGGTTCACGCTGGTAAGCCGCTAAACTAGAGTTCTCGGCTCATACTCCGCGTTCTGGCTGCCCACAGCTTGGTCTCCTCAGATTCCAGAGTATGGGCAGCTTTTTTATTCCAGGAGCAAACTTATGCCAGGTCGTGGTCCCCAAACCTTCAAGAAACGTCAAAAAGAACAAGAACGAAAAGAGCGTCAGCAGGAGAAAATGGCCAAACGCCTCCAACGCAAATCAGAAGGCGGGAGCGAACCAGGCTCCGACATAGGCGAGCCCCTGGAACCGTTCGACGGTACCGAAACTTCTTCGGCTGATCCTCTCGCGAATTTACCCGATCAGGCGGACCAGAACAGATAATCTGCTGTTGCGCGTTATCCTCTGGGAGTATGATTGCCGAGCCTGGCAATGTCCTTGTTCTCAACAAAGAAGAGTCTCTCGGACGCCTTCTTTCTTTAATCAGCATCAGTGTAGGCGTAGCGCTCGCGATCGCAAAAATTCTGGTCGGCATTCACGCGCACTCCGCCTCCGTGCTTTCAGATGGCCTCGAAGCCAGCGGCGATGTTCTCTCCTCCACCATGGTCTACGCCGGGCTGCTGCTCGCGAGTAAACCACCAGATGCCGAACACCCCTACGGTCACGGCCGCTATGAAACGCTTGCCGGTCTCGCCGTGGGCGCTATCTTGCTGCTTGCCGGCGCTGCTATCTTGTGGCACAGTGGCACATCTGCCGAACGCGGCCACACGCTGCCTTCTTACGCGCTCTATCCCCTATTCGCTTCCATCCTTCTAAAAATCGCGCTCGCCTTTTCGAAGTTCCGCGTTGGCTAGCATTTCGCTCGAGGCCGATGCCTGGCACGATCTCACCGATCTGCTCTCCACCTCCATCGCGCTCATTGCGGTGCTGCTCACCCTGATTGATCCGCTCCGTTTTGCGCCCGCTGACCGTGTTGGCAGCCTGATCATCGGCATACTGATTCTTTTCCTCTCCGTCCGCGTCGTGCGGCAAACCATCGACCAGCTCGTCGATACCATGCCCGAGCCGGAGAAAGTCGCCGATATCCGCCACTCTGCTCTAGGCGTGAAAGGAACGCTCGGCATCGAAAAGTGCTACGCACGGCGTACCGGCCTCAAGTACCACGTCGACCTGCACCTCGAAGTAGATCCCCAGATGACGGTCCAGAAATCTCACGACATTGCGACCGAAGTGCGCTTTCGAATCAAACGCGACCTCCCCTGGGTGGCCGACGTTCTGGTACACGTCGAGCCCTCACCGCTCGTCACTGAACGGGGAGCCTGGCGCGGCGCGTCCTATGGAAAATAAGGAAATCGCCCGCCTGCTTCATGAAACAGCAGATCTCATGGAAGTGGCTGGCGAAGATGGCTTCCGCATCCGAAGCTACCGGAACGCTGCCGCCGCGATCGCCGGTCATCCGGAGCGCGTAGCAGATATCATCTGCCATCCCGATCGCAAGGCAACAGAGATTCCGGGGATCGGCAAAGGCCTCTCGTATGTTCTAACCGAGATTTGCCAGCGCGGTTCCTTCGATCGCCGAGACCAGATGCTCGAACGCTATCCGGCATCAGCGCTCGAACTTCTCAAAATCCAGGGTCTAGGGCCAAAAAGCATCGCACTTCTCTACGAGCACCACGGCGTTAAAACGGTCGACGATCTCGAGCGCATCTGCCGCGCTCAGAAGCTTCGCGAGCTGCCCCGCATGGGCGTCAAACTCGAAGAAAAAGTTCTGCGTTCGATCGAGTCCTATCGCAAAAGCGCCGGCCGTTTTCTGCTCAGCTTCGCTTCCCATGTCGCGGATGAGCTTGCCGCTGAGTTCCGTGCACTCCCAGGAATCGAGCGAGTCGAAGCAGCCGGCAGCCTGCGCCGCGGCAAGGAGACTGTCGGTGATCTCGATCTCCTTGTCACAGGACCCGCTGCCGGCCAGGCGCTTGATAGCATCGTCGATCACATGAAAACGCAAGAAGTGCTGGGACAAGGCGCGAACAAGGCGAGTGTCACGTTCGGCTTGGAGCGCCTGCAGGTAGATGTTCGAGCGTTGCCTCACGAAAGCTTCGGCGCAGCAATGCAATATTTCACAGGCAGCAAAGAACATAACGTCGCGCTCCGCACGTCCGCCATCAAGCAGGGATTCACTCTCAATGAGTACGGCTTGTTCACGCTCGAAGACAACACCCGCGTCGCCGGCGAAACTGAACAAGACGTGTACAGCCGTCTCGGTTATGCCTGGGTGCCGCCCGAGCTGCGTGAAAATGCGGGCGAACTTGAAGCGGCGCTGAACGGCACTCTTCCCAAACTCGTCGAGGCTGCTGATATACGCGGCGATCTCCACATGCACACCGTCGCCACCGACGGCCGGGCGACCGTTCGTGAAATGGCCGAAGCCGCCGCAGCTTTAGGCTACGAATACATCGCCATCACCGATCATTCCAAGGCACTCGCCATGGCCAATGGTCTGGATGAAGAGCGCGTCGTCGAGTTCGCCGAACAAGTTCGTAAACTGAATCGCGAAGGCCTCCCGGTGCAAGTCTTTTCCGGACTCGAATGCGACATCTTGCGCGATGGCAGCATGGACATTGCCGAGAGCGCGCTCGCCGAGCTAGACCTCGTCATCGGCAGCGTCCACAGCTACTTCGGTCTCGAGCCCGCCGAAATGACCGACCGGCTTGCGCGCGCACTCGAATCGCCCAATCTGCGTGTTCTAGGCCATGCCACCGGGCGCATTCTTCTGCAACGCGACTCCTACGCTTTCGACTTCGAAGCGATCGCTCGTGAGGCCGCTGCCCGCGGCGTGTTCTTCGAAGTGAACGCCAGTCCGGAACGTCTCGATTTGCCGTCGCATTTTGTCCGGACTGCCAAGCGCCTCGGCTGCCGCTTCACGATTTCGACCGACTCCCACCGGACTTCCCACTTGCGCAACATGCCTTTCGGCGTGATTACAGCGCGCCGCGGTTGGCTCGAAGCGTCGGACGTCGTGAATACCAAGCCGCTCGCTGCGTTTTCCCAATTGCTGCGACGCTAAAGCCGCACGGCTATCGTGCCGCGAACCCGCTCCGCGACCGCGATACAATTCTCTCTTCTGTGGGTCATCTAGAAGGAGTTACTGTTTATGTCAATCGTAAAGCCAATCCCAGACGGCTACCATTCCGTCACCCCGTATCTGACACAAAAAAGCACGGATGCGGCCATCAAATTTTACGAGCGTGCGTTCGGCGCTACCGAGGTGATGCGCCTCAGTACGCCGGACGGCGGCGTCGCGCATGCCGAAATCCAGATTGGCAACTCACGCCTCATGATGGCGGACGAAAACCCGCAATGGGGCAACAAAAGTCCCGAAACGCTCGGCGGATCAGCTACCGGCTACATGATCTATTTCGAAAATTCCGACGAGGCTTTCGATCGCGCCGTCAAAGCAGGCGCAACCGTCAAGCGGCCCGTCTCCGATATGTTCTACGGCGATCGCGTGGGGACCGTAGTTGATCCGTTTGGCTACCAATGGAGCATTGCTACCCATAAGCAGGATGTGAGCATGTCCGAAATGCAAAAGAAAATGGAGGCTATGTACAGTGGCCAATAAATGTCCGATGAACTGCTAAGAGCCTCGGACATCACCAAGAACTACGGTGGCGTGCGCGCTTTGCGAGAAGCCAGTTTTTCGCTGCAGCCCGGCGAAGTTCACGCGCTCGTCGGCGAGAACGGGGCAGGGAAGAGCACACTCGGCAAAATCATCGCGGGTGTCGTGCTGCCGGACAGTGGCCAGATTTTCCTCGACGGCAAACCGGCGGCGCTGCACGGATCCCTCGATGCCCAGCGTCTCGGCATCAGCATCATTCATCAGGAGCTCGACGTCTTCCCGCATCTCAGTGTTGCCGAAAATATTGCTATTGGAAATCGCGAGTTTCCCGAACACGCGCTTGTCAACTTCTCCGCTCTCGAACGCTTTGCCGAAAGCGCTCTCGAAAAAACAGGCTTGCACGTTTCGCCGAAACGCCGCTTGGCGACTCTAAGCATTGGCGAGACCCAGCTCGTTATGATTGCGCGAGCGCTCAGCATGCGCGCCCGCATCATCGTCATGGATGAACCAACCAGTTCCCTCTTCCACGATTCTGTCGAGCGGCTGTTCCGTCTGATCGCGGACCTGAAGGGTCAGGGTGTCTCGATCATTTACGTCTCGCACAAGATGGATGAGCTGTTTCGCGTGTGCGACCGCCTCACAGTCATGCGCGACGGTCAAACAATCGGCACAAAGAATGCGAGTGACACCACCCCGGCAGAGTTAATCGGCATGATGGTCGGGCGTCCCTGGCAAGCGGGTGAACGCAAACTCACCTCTTCTACCGCCGCGCCGCTGCTTGAGTTATCCGGCCTGACAACGCGAAAACTAACTGACGTCTCGTTTCAGTTGCGCAGCGGTGAAGTTTTGGGCATCGCCGGATTAGTCGGCGCAGGCCGGAGTGAACTGGGAGCCGCGCTGGTCGGCCTCGATAGATGGAAAAGCGGCCTCATGCATCTGCGCGGCAAGCCTGTCGCGCCACGCTCCGTCCAGGAAACCATGCAGCTTGGCATCCGCCTTGTCGCCGAAGATCGCAAGCTCGACGGTCTCATGATACACCTGAACGTCCGTGAAAATGGCACGATTGCTGACCTTCCGAGATTCACTCAGGCCGGCATCGTGCGCCGTCCGCTCGAAGTGGAGGCAATTGCCCCGCTGTTGAGCAAACTTGCGCTCAAGAGCGCCTCTCTCTCCGCTCCGGTTTCTACCCTGAGCGGCGGTAATCAGCAGAAGGTTTTATTTGCTCGCTCTCTGCTCGGCGATCCCGCGATTTTGTTCCTTGATGACCCGACGCGCGGTGTCGACGTCGGCGCGAAAGAAGACATCTATTCCATCATCGAAACTCTTGCCGCGCAGGGCAAAGGCATTCTGTTTGTTAGCTCCGAATTGCCGGAACTGCTGCGTTGCTGCGACCGCATATTGGTCTTGCGGGAAGGCCGCGTTGCCGCCACCCTAGACGCCTCCGGTACGAATCAGGAAGAGATATTATCATTCGCTACCGATCCTGATGTTCGGGCAGGAGTCGCGCTCTGGCCGAATTAGCGAAGCGCCTTCGCCTGTTCTGGAAGGAGTCTCCGGGCGACACCCGCGATCAGCTGCAAAGCCTTGCGGCGCTACTGGCGATTTTCCTCCTCGCCATCGTCATCAGCCCCATCGCCTTCGATGGATCGCGCATCTTTCTGCAGTTGGGCAATCTCACCGATATCTTGCGGCAGGTCTCGATCATCGGAATCATCTCGCTCGGCATGACCTTCGTCATTCTCACCGCGGGAATCGATCTGAGCGTCGGCAGCTTGCTCGCGCTTTCGACTTCCATCGTCGCGACGATCCTCACACGCTGGCATGCCGGCCTAAGCTTCCCGGTCGAGATCGCGCTCGCCATCGCCGCCACACTGGCGATTGGCGCTTTGGTCGGAACTGCGACGGGCGCCGTGATCGCAGCCTTCGACGTTCAGCCATTCGTAGTCACTCTCGCCGGGATGATCGGCATTCGCGGGCTGGCCAAGTGGTTTTCCAACAACGCCAATACCGACATCGGTTTCGGCAGCGACGTAGCCTCGACCTTCGCCGAAATCTTTCGCGGAAAAACAGTAACGGTAGTCTCCTACGCGATCCTCGCTGTCGTTTCCTCCCTGCTCTTGAGCCGGACAGTCTTCGGACGCTACGTCCGCGCTATCGGCGACAATGAACGCGCTGCGCGCTATGCAGGCCTGCCGATCCGCACAGTCAAAGTGGTCGTCTACGCCCTGTCCGGCTTACTCTCCGCTTTTGCCGGCGTGCTCTATGCGGCGGAAAATCATCAGGGCAACCCCAATGCCGGTGTAGCCTACGAACTCGACGCGATTGCTGCTGTCGTGATCGGCGGAACCAGACTCGCGGGCGGCCGGGGCTCGATCGCCGGAACCATCATCGGCACCCTCATGATCGGCATTCTCACGAATATGCTTCGCCTCAACAACGTCGATAGCAACGTCGAGATGATGGTCAAAGCAGGAATCATTATTCTTGCCGTCGCGGTGCAGAAACAGGGCCGGACTGCGGCATGAGACTGCTCTCGACTGTCTGCACCTTTCTCGTCGTGGTCCTCCTCGTCTGTTCCTGTAGCGGTGGTCGTCACGCTCGAACCGGCAAGCGCAGATACGTTGTCGCTTTCAGTCAATGCAACAATGCCGAACCCTATCGGGCCGCTCAAAACGCGTTACTGGCGAAACGCTTCCGCGAAGCTGGCGACGTGGATCTCATCATTGCCGATGCCGGGCAGGATAACTCGCGGCAGGTCGCCCAAGTGGAAACGTTCATCCGCGAGCGGCCCGATCTGCTCATCGTCGCTCCCAATGAACGCGCCGCACTCACCGCCCTGATGGGCGATGCGGCCGAAGAACACATCCCCACCATTTGTCTCGAACGCGACATTGTTCGCCCCTACTACACCACGTATGTCCACAGCGACAATGTGGCCATCGGGCGTATGGCCGGTGAGTTCATCAAGAACTATCTCGTAAGCAAATACCGGAAGCCTAAAGGCAATGTCGTCGAGATTCGGGGACTCCTCGGCGTCGAAGGCGCGGTGAGCAGACATCAGGGCGCCGCTGAAGTCCTTGCGCGATACCCTGAAATCCGCATCGTGGCTGATCCGGTCGCAGACTGGATTCAGGCGAGGGCGAAGGATCGGATGACCGAAGTGCTGCGCGCGCAATCTTCAATTGATGTAGTCTACGCACATAATGATCCTATGGCCGTGGGCGCATACCTCGCCGCGAAGGAGCTCGATCGCGAAAAGCAGATGATCTTCGTCGGCGTGGATGGACTTGGCGGCCCGGCCGGTGGCATCAAAAAAGTGATGGATGGGATCCTTGCCGCAACCTTCGTCTATCCGCTTTGCGCCGGCGAAGCTGCCGATGTCGCGCTCAAGATGTTACGCGATCCATCATTCAAACCATCGAAGCAATATGTTGTTCAGCCGCAAATCATGACGCCTCAAAAAGCCAGCCAACTCTATCGTGATCTGAAAGTCCAGTAAGCACACACATGAAACGCAAACTATTTCCTCGTCTCTCTCAATCCGCGTTGCTCTTAACGATTGGCGCTCTGCCTCTGCTCGCAGCCGATCTCCGCCCGCCCGCCGTGCCTCTCGTTACTCACGACCCGTACTTCAGCGTCTGGTCAATGGCTGACCGCTTGACCGATGAACCCACCAAGCATTGGACCGGAACCGTTCAGTCACTCTGCGGACTGGTTCGCGTCGACGGGAAAGTGTACCGGGTCATCGGGCGAGAGCCGAGGAACGCCCCCGCTTTGAACCAGACCAAACTCGAAGTCCTGCCTACGCACACGATCTATCAGTTCGAGGGCGCTGGCATCGTTCTAACTTTAACGTTTCTCACGCCGGCATTGCCCGACAATCTCGACGTGCTGTCCAGGCCGGTCACATATCTTACATGGATCATCCGTGCAACTGATAACGGCGGTCACAAAGTACAGGTCTACTTCGATGCCAGCGCCCAGCTTGCCGTTAACTCCATGCAGGAGCGGGTCGCCTGGTCGCGTTATCGCATCGACGATATGCGCGTTCTCCGCATAGGCACGCAAGACCAACCCATCCTCGAAAAGTCGGGCGATGATCTCCGCATCGACTGGGGCTATCTCTACGTTGTTGCTCCGCCCGAGACCGGTAATTTTGAATCAGCTTCCGTCCGGCCCGAAGCGATCGACACCTTCAGCAAAACCGGCCGCGTCCCTCTATCGGACGATCTGCAGATCGATCAGCCCTACGCGCAGGAGTTGCCCGTTCTCGCCGATTCGCTCGATTTCGGAACCGTCACAGGCACGCCCGTTTCCCATCACCTGATACTCGCCTACGACGATCTCTATTCGGTCGCGTACTTTGCAAGAAGATTGCGGCCCTACTGGCGTCGTAACGGCATGGGAATCACCGAACTTCTACGTGCCGCCCTAGAGGACTATGGTTCTCTCGAAAATAAGTCCAAATCCTTCGACACCCAGCTGATGGCCGACCTCCAGCACGCCGGGGGCGAAAAGTACGCGCAGCTTTGCGCCCTTGCCTACCGCCAGGCATTGGCTGCCCATAAGCTCACCGCTGATTACGACAACACGCCGCTTTTCTTCTCGAAAGAAAACTTCAGCAACGGCTCCATCGATACTGTCGATGTCACCTATCCAAGTTCACCTTTCTTCCTGCTTTTCAACCCCGTGCTACTGAAGGCTCAGCTCGAACCTATTCTGGTCTACGCAGGTCTGCCGCGCTGGCGCTTTCCCTTCGCCCCCCACGATCTAGGTCGCTACCCGCTGGCTAATGGGCAGCAGTACGGCGCAGGCGAAGCGTCGGAGCGTGACCAGATGCCTGTCGAAGAAAGCGGCAACATGCTGCTTATGGTCGCAGGCATTGCGCAGGTCGATGGCAATGCTGACTTCGCGAAAAAGTATTGGCCCGTTCTCTCGAAGTGGGCGGACTATCTCAAACAAAAAGGTCTCGACCCCGAGAACCAGCTCTGCACCGACGACTTCGCGGGTCACCTGGCGCACAACGCCAATCTCTCGGTAAAGGCCATCCTCGCTTTGGGTGCTTACGCCAAGCTCGCCGGCGATCTGGGACAGAAAGATGCCGCCAGGGAATACCGAACCGTTGCGCAGAGTTTCGCGAAGCGCTGGATCGGATTAGCCACTGATGGCGATCACTTCCGCCTCGCCTTCGACCGCCAGGGCACTTGGAGCCAAAAATACAACCTCGTCTGGGATCACTTACTCGGGCTCAATCTGTTTCCGAAAGAAGTCGTCGACAAAGAACTCGCTTTCTACAGAACACACGGGAACAAATATGGACTCCCGCTAGATAACCGCGCCAACTACACGAAGCTCGATTGGCTCGCCTGGACTGCTTCCCTCAGCAATTCGAGAGATGGCTTCGAGTCGCTATTCGATCCGGCTTACCTGTTTGCCAACGACTCGGAAAGCAGAGTCCCGCTCACCGATTGGTACGACACCAAGACTGCCAAGCAAATTGGCTTTCAAGCGCGATCGGTAGTCGGTGGCATTTTCATCCAAATGCTTTACGATCCGGCTATCTGGAACAAGTACGCGAAGCACCCTGCCGGGACGCACTGAGAATCGCGAGGCGTGTGTCAGCCCGCCGCTCTCACCGCTGGTTGACCCACCACGTTCACGATCTCATAACCGGATGCAAGCTCGCCGCCGGCGAAAGACAAGTTGTCCGGTCGCCACGATTTGTCGTTTGCGCAGCGTATTTCCACGCTGTTTGCGAGCGCCGCCGTCTTCTCTATGGAACGCTTTCGCGGCAATCCACACAGTGGAGTCCACGAACTGTGCAGCTTGTTGAGCGCATATTTCTGATCAAGTGGAATTGCGTAGTGCGAGGCGACTGCATTGTCCACCTCCAACCCAAGTCCCTTCGCCTTGTCGATCATCCACGTCAGCGTGATGTCGGACAACGCCGTCTCCCCCTCCGCATCATCCGGCTCACCACCGCCGACATCGCTGTGCACACCACAGAACCAAACCTGCTCGAGTGTTTGCCCCGGCGCGCCGGTTGACTTCCATAAAGTCGGAGGAAACTCGAGACGCATCTCATCAATCGCCAGCGCCTGATAAGCGTTCAGAACATTTGGATGAAGCGAGGTGTCGAGAAAGCCATAGAGCAGCGGGTCTACTCCGCCAAACATCGACGGTATGCCGAGCGATCCCACCGTATCCCAGACGCCGACCATCTTGATCTTCGCGTCATGCATGTCACAACCCGATAACTTCTGGAGTTTCGACGCGCGATTATTCTTGTCGCGGTAGGCGTCGAATGCAACCTCAACCAGATCGTCGGTGAAATTCTTCGTCGGGAGCCCGCAGGCCGTGATCATCCCAGCCAGGCTGCGCGCTGTGTAGGCGCCCCGGCTGAAGCCGAACAGGAAGATTTCATCGCCTGCTTCGTAGACGTGTGCGATCTTCGTGTATCCCTCTCTGATGTTCTGCCACAGGCCTGTGCCAAAAGCTCCGCCGAGCAATTTCAGGATCGTAAGCCCGTTTGCTCCGACTCCGTCATCGTAAAACGGCATCTGATTCGAACTTACAATCAGCGACTTAAATAACTTATAAACGTTCGTGTGCTTGCTGGAGTTATCCCATGTGCCATCGGCACAGAAAGCAATCCGCTTACTCATGTCTCTTACTCTCTTCTTGCGAAGTTAGAGAGCATTCTTCGGGCCAAAGCCGCCAAGCTCCGAGTTAGGAAACACGTGTCAGGTAATCGGCTCGCGCGCGTGCGACTGAACAGCCGTTCTCTCTTCCGCTGCCTTGGCGGTTGCGGCAATCGCCCTGGCTGCCGGAACCGCCAGCTGCCGTTCGCGGCGCTGCTCATCGTCCTTAGCCGCTAACAGCGACCGTAAGCGGAGAAGATTCTGCAATGCGTTATACCAGAACGGCGCGCCCAGACTGAGAAGTACCGCCGACAGCAGAATGCCGATAACTTTCATGCTCGCGTTGTCTCTCGACCAGCGGTGAGTCCAGTCCGACCAGCTCACAGGAACGCCCACAACGTTATTGACCATCAAGTCCCGGACGTTCTGAACCTCCGTCGGATTCAGCTCTAAATTCCGGGCTTGCTCCTGCTCCATGTTTTGCGCTCGGGCCACAAGCTTCTCTCGCAACGCGTCGTCGCTCGAAAGCCGGCTCACCAGGGCCGCAATGTCGAGTTGAATCAGAACGGCCAGCAGGAGTCCCGCAAAGAATGTGACGAAGCGCGCATGCTGGGTAAAACGGTCGGCGACACGGTCCATCGTTTGATCGAACCAGAGATTCATTTTTGCAACGAAGCCACTGCTGGCCTTCCGTAAAATCGCAATGCGTGCTCGCGCGCTATTCGTCAGTTCCGGATGCGAGAGTTCGAGATCCATCGCAAAAGCGCCGATCTCCCGGATCGTGCCCTGGATTTGTTTTTCTATCTCTTCAGGCGTTCCGGGCTGGCACGCGCCGGTTTCTATCAGAGCTCGCTGCAGTGCTGCCTTAGCGTCGGCCTGGAGTTGCTGGGGACCGGCATCGGCAGCCAGCTCCAGAAGAAGTTTTGTTAACTCCTCGCGGTGAATCACGCTTCCCATCCGCCCGCGTACATCTTGAATCAGCGGATGCAGCAGAACGGTCCGCGCAATCTCCTGCGCTGCCGCCGGCTCCATACCGGGATCGATCTGCCGCAGTATGTCGGTCAAACCTTGCAGCAGATGCTTGCCGCGGCTGTTGAGCATCGTCGTTACAAACTGCGTAATCACCGTCACGATCATGCTCATCAGCAACATCACCACCGACAAGCCGATCAGGACGTCGAGAGTCTTCAACATAGGCAGCTAGTGAAGGTGATTCTTTCAACTCACCCGGCGAAAGTCAACGTTGCATCTCGCGCGCCAACCGAACTGCCGATCAGCAGCTCCGCTTAGGCTGCAATTGGTAAGGACACGCAGAAGACGCAACCGCCTCCCGATCGCGTCTGTAGATCGATAGACGCATTGTGCCGCTCGACGATCGTCTGCGCGATCGCGAGCCCCAGGCCGTAGCCTCCGGACGCTTTGCTGCGCGACGGGTCCACCCGGAAAAACCTCTGAAACACGCGTATTCTGTCTGCCTCCGGTATCCCGATTCCGGAATCTTCTACGCGCAGAATTGCTTGCTCACGGCCCTGCTCTAGAGGGCCTTGCTCTAAGTGGATAGCGATAAAACCGCCCGCAGGCGTGTACTTGATCGCATTATCGAGGAGGATTACGAGCATCCTGCGAATATCCGAAAAGTTCCCGGAGATTTGCAGGGGCTGAGACGGCAGGTCCTGCGTAAACGTCAAGCTCTTCGCCAAAACAAACGGCGTCAGGTCGGAGCACACGGCACGGACCACTTCTCCCAAATCGATCAACTCCGGAACGGCAGCTGAGTCGTCAACGTCGGCGCGCGCCAGGAATAGGAGATCTTCGATCAGGCGCGTCATATTCTCCGATTCGCGTTGAATATGTTCGAGAGCGGCCCGGTATTCCGATTCCGATCGCGTCTTGCGCAGCGCATTTTCAGCTGCCAGGCGAATGATCGCTAGCGGCGTGCGCAGCTCGTGAGAAGCATCGGCCGTGAACCGCGAAATGCGCGAGACCGCGGTCTCCAGCCGTCCGAGCATTCCGTTCCACGTCTCCGTGAGGCGCTGTAGCTCATCATGCGTTGCGGGAACTGCCAAGCGCTCGCCTAAGGTCCCGACTCCGATTGTCCGCGCCCTCTCAGTGATTCTGTCCACCGGGAGCAAAGCTCTTCTACTGAGCCAGTAGCCTCCTCCCGCCGCGCAGACGATGAACACCGGAACTGCGAATATCAGCACGACTCCCAGCAGCGAAATGGCCCGTTCAGTCGAATCGGAAGGGAGTGCCAGGAACATTCGGAACGGACCTTGGCTCATAGAGAAAGGGCGGCTCACTCCCAGGTAATGCTGGTGCTTCCAAGGAAACTTTTGGGGCTGCGCTGATCGGGCAAGATGCTGCCCTCCGGCAAACTTACGCGCTGCATCCGGCTGGTTGCTGTAAATCAAATTACCCGCGCGATCGTAGACCGCCAAGACGTGGTCCTGTGGCAAAGATCGTGAGTACTCGTCCATCTCGCGCGCCATGTCGACCGTCTGGTCTCGATCTTCAATATGTAAATATTCTTCGAAGCCGCGTGCCTGGTTTGCCAGCGTAGCAGCAAGATCGGCGTAAAGAATATGCCGCAATCCAAGCCAGACAGTAAGACTAAACAACGCCAGACCCAGCGAGAGAACAGCCGCGTACCAAACGGTAAGCCGGATTCCGATCGGCAAATTCTCGATCATTCTTTACCGTCTTCTCGCAGGCAGTAGCCAACTCCCCGCACCGTTCGGATCAGCCTTGATGCGTCGAGAATTTCAACTTTATTTCGCAAAAGACGAATGAAAACATCGAGCGTATTCTCCTCAATATCAGAATTGAATCCCCAGATCGCCTCGACGATGCTCGAACGTGAAAGCACCCGCCCCTTGTTCCGCATCAGCAGTTCTAAAAGGCTATACTCGCGTGGAGTCAAAGCAATCTGTTTGCCCTGCCGGGTCACCTCGCGCGTTGCCGTATTCAAAGTAAGCCCTCCGGCCTCGAGCGAGATTGCCTGTGGAATTGTGCCGCGGCGGCTTACTGCGCGCACTCGCGCCAGCAGCACTTCGAGCGAGAATGGTTTCGTCAGGTAATCATCCGCGCCGCCGTCGAGCGCCCGCACGATGCTCGCACTCGAATCAAGCGCAGTCAGTACCAGCAAAGGTGTTTGAATGTGCGCTTGGCGGAGCTCTCGTGCGACAGCAAAGCCATCCTTGCGCGGCAACATCAAGTCCAGAATGATCAGGTCGAACCGGCCGCTCAACCCCAGATCGAGCGCTTGCTGCCCGTCACGCGCCAGAGTAACCAGGTGCCCCTCCTCGGTAAGAGCGGATGCGAGGAGCTCGGCCATTCCCGGTTCATCTTCCACCGTCAAAATATGCATAATCGAGCGAATTCTACTGGCCCAAACTGAAGAATCTGTGAAAAACATTTCGGGGTTGCTCTATCGGGGAAGCGCCGGACTTCAGATTTTCTTCAGGATGTGCTGCTTCAATGGGACAAGTTCGCTGGAGCGTCCTTTATTGTCTAGGAACACCACAGTACTCGCTTTTCTCCTCACTGCAGCCACTATACGGCAGGTCCATGCCCAGGCCGCTTCGCCGCCGGCGTCAGAAATCCTTACCGTTACGCTTAACGATGCGCTGGCGAGAGCTCAAAAATACGCAATGCAGATCCAGTCTGCCGATATCGTCGCGCAGCTGGCGCATGAAGACAAAACCCAGGCAAGGGCCGCGGCGCTCCCGTCAGTTAATGCCTTGAATCAATTCATTTATACGGAAGGAAACGGCACTCCTTCCGGCGTATTCGTTGCCAATGATGGCGTCCACGTCTACAACGAACAGGCGGTTGTACACGAAGAGCTGCTTTCTTTTATCCGGCGCGGAGAGGTTCGGATGGCTGCCGCTGCCGAGGCGGTCGCGCGCGCCAGGGTGGACGTTGCGGCACGCGGCTTGAAAGCTACCGTCGTCGGGAATTATTACGCTGTCGCGGTCGCTCGCCGAAGAGTCTCGAACGCCGAAAGAGGCCTGGCGGAGGCCCAGCAGTTTCTCGTGATCACGCAGAAGCAGGAGCAGGGGGGTGAAGCAGCGCATTCCGACGTCATCAAAGCTCAGTTGCAGATCGCGCAACGGCAAAGAGATGTGCAGGACAGTCAGCTGGCTGTGCAGAAAGCTAAGATCGCGCTCGCCGTACTCATCTTCCCTAAGCTCGAGCTCGATTACGAGGTCGTTGATGATTTGTCCCAAATCGCAGCGCTGCCTCCGCTCGCCGAAGCAGCCGGGCAAGCCACTGCCGGCAACCCCGATCTCCGCGCGACTGAAGGCGCGTTGAAGCAAGCGCGTTTAGGTCTCAGCGTGGCCCGCTACGCTTACCTGCCATCGCTCAGTCTCGACTTCTTTTACGGCATCAACGCCAACCAGTTGGCCGCGCGAACCGACTACCCAACACAGGCGACCGGACGCAGTACGCTGCCGAACTATCTTGTGCCGTTCCGGCAGAATTTGGGCTATTCTGCGCAGGCGACCTTAACCGTCCCTGTCTGGAATTGGGGATCCATCCGCAGTAAAGTCAAACAGGCCAGCCTGCGCCAGCGCCAGGCCGAACTGGATCTCACAACTACTCAGAAACAGGTGCAGGCCGATATCGCGTCCTCGTATCGCGAGGCGCAAACCGCTCTGTCGCAAGTCGATAGTCTGCGCTCTTCGTCCGAGTTGGCCGCCGAGAGCCTGCGGTTAACGGTCCTGCGATACAAAGCCGGCGAGGCCACCACCCTCGAAGTAGTGGATGCACAAACAACCGTCAGCTCGGCTCGCAGTGCTTATAACGACGGACTATTGCGCTATCGCGTCGCGTTAGCCTCTCTCCAAATCTTGACAGGAACTTTTTAGCTATGAGATTGTTCGTGCCATTTCTTCTCGCCCTTGCGCTGCTCATGGCCAGCTGCTCAAAATCGAAGGACACGGCGAAAGGAGCCACCGAGGAAGTGGCCGCCGTGCCCGTGCAAGTCGCCGCCGCCGAGCGCACCGCCATGCACTCCTATATCAGTGCCGAAGGCGTTCTCTACCCGCTGAAACAGGCCAACATCAACCCGAAAATCAGCGCGCCTGTAGCGCGTTTCCTGGTTCAGCGTGGTGATCATGTGCGCCAAGGGCAGCTGGTTGCGTTGCTCGAAAATCGCGACCTCGTCGCAGCCGCTCAGGAAAGCAAGGATCTCTACCATCAGTCACAAGCCAATTACGAAAATACCGCGGAAGTAGTGATGCCGGACGATCTGACCAAGGCCAAAGCCGATGTTCAATCCGGTCAGGAATCATTCGATGCCGCGCGCCGGGTTTATGAGAATCGCCAGTCACTTTTCAAGCAAGGAGCTCTTGCCCAAAAGCTCGTCGACGATGCGAAGGTGGCGATGGTTGCGGCGCAAAGCCAGTATGAAACCGCACGCCAGCATTTAAACTCCCTCCAGACAGTCGGCCGCACGGAACAGCTGAAAAGCGCGCAGGCGCAGGTAGCCGCATCTAAAGCACATTTTGAAAGCACGCAGGCGCAGGCATCTTACGCGGAAGTGCGAAGTCCTATGAACGGCGTTGTTTCGGATCGCCCCGTCAATGTAGGCGAGATGGCCAGCAGTGGCTCGGCCTTACTTTCGGTTGTCGAACTGTCTCGTGTTGTCGCCCGCGCCAGCATTCCAGTGCAGGAAGCCGCGTTGATTACCGTAGGCCGTCCAGCCACCATCTCCAGCGGTACAACAGAACTTACAGGCAAGGTGAGTGTCGTGAGCCCCGCTGTCGACCCGAACACCACAACTGTTCAGGTCTGGGTGGAAGCGCCCAATCCGGGCGAGCGCCTGAAGCTCGGCTCAACCGTTCAAATATCGGTCGATGCCGGCGAGATCCCGAACGCCATCGTTGTTCCCGCGGCCGCGCTCCTTTCTTCCGACGAGGGTGGGGACAAGGTCATGGTCGCCGGTTCCGATGGCCTGTCCCATGAGCGTCCGGTAAAGATCGGTGTCCGGTCTGGCGATACTGTGCAGATTCTGAGTGGAGTGAAACCGGGCGATCAGGTGATCACGCAAGGCGCCCTTGGCCTGGATGACAAGGTGAAAGTAGAAGTCACCAAGCCCGGTGCCGAAGACAATCAAAAGAGCGGGGATACCGCACAATGAGCGTTCTATCGCCAGCGGATCGATCGCTCGAAGTGGAACAGCAGCCGCCCGATCACTGGACCGCGCGGTTCCTTCAGCCGATCATCTTCATCATCGTCGCCCTCGCCCTGCTCGGCGTCTATCTTGCCTTCACGATCCCCATCGCTGTCTTCCCGTCGACCAACTTTCCCCGGATCGTCATCGGTGTCGACAATGGCGTCATGCCGATCGATCAGATGCAGGTTGTTATCACTCGTCCGATAGAGGAAGCTATTAACTCGGTTCCCGGGCTCGATTCCGTCCGCTCCATCACTAGTCGCGGCTCAGCTGAAATCGACCTATTTTTCACCTGGAATGTCGACATGTTCCAGACTCTTCAAAACGTCAATGCTGCCCTCTCGCGCGTGCAGGCCACGTTACCCCAAACAGCTACGGTAAATGCGAATCGGCTGACCTTCGCTGCATTTCCGATCATGGGCTACAGCATGACCTCTGCTTCCGTGCCGCAAACCAAACTGTGGCAGGAGGCGACCTATGCGATCAAGCCGCAGTTGAACCGCCTGGTAGGTGTCTCGACTGTCGTTGTGCAGGGCGGCCAGGAGCCGGAGTTTCAAGTGCAACCCGATCCCGGCAAGCTGGTCGAGTCGCAGATCACCATCCCGAACCTTCTCGATTCCATCGCCAAAAGCAATCTAATCGATTCGCCCGGGCTCCTCGAGCACAATCATCAGCTTGTCTTGGGGCTTGTCAGCGGGCAGGTGCACAATATCGAAGAGATCGGGGGCATCGTAGCGAAGACCAGCGCGGGTGGCACGCCCATCAAGATCAGCGACGTCGCTTCCGTCAGCAGTTCCGTCAAACCCGTCTACACGATCGTGACGGCGAATGGCAAACCTGCTGTTCTCCTCAACATAAATAGGCAACCCGACAGCAATACCGTGGCCGTTGCCGACGAAGTCCATCGCGCTATTGCCTCACTTCGCAAGTCTCTGCCGAGCGGAGTCACGCTCGAGCCTTTTTACGACCAGTCGCAAATCGTAAGTGCGTCCATGAAGAGCGTACGTGACGCGATTTTGATAGGCGTACTTCTCGCAGCCATCATTCTGGTCCTCTTCCTTCGGGATTGGGGCACGTCGATCGTAGCGGGACTCGTTATCCCCGTCACTATGGCGGTCACTTTCATCGCTTTGCGCCTCATGGGTCAGAGCTTCAATCTGATGACCCTGGGCGGTCTGGCAGCGGCGGTCGGTTTAGTGATCGACGACGCCATTGTAGTTGTCGAGAACATCGTGCTCCACCGCGAAGCCGGCGAGAACAGGGCCGAAGCGATCCGCAAGGCCATTCGCGAAATCCGAGTGCCTCTAGTCGGTTCGACCATTACGCCCATCGTCGTCTTCCTTCCGCTCGTCACCATCACCGGTGTACCCGGCACCTTCTTCCGCGCCCTGGCGGTGACTGTCGCAGTGGCCCTGCTCACCTCCTTAGCCCTTGCCCTCACCTGGACGCCCACGCTCAGCCACTTGCTTCTGCGGTCCCACCGGTCGCCGGCGAATCCAGCTGCTCAGAGCTCGGCTCAGCCTGAGATTCCAACTGCCGGGATCATGGGCCGTCTCGTCCGCCTCTATGCGCGCGCGATGAAAGCGGTGCTTGCCCGTCCCCTCGTTCTCGCTCTCGGATCCGTCGTTCTGATTGCCGTTTCCGTGCTCTGTTACCGGTCTCTCGGCTCCGATCTGCTGCCTGCAATGGATGAGGGCGGCTTCATTCTCGATTACCTTATGCCTGCTGGCGCTTCGCTCGCCGATACAAATCGTGTCCTCGTGGGCGTCGAGAAAATTCTCCATCGCATTCCCGAAGTGCAGAGCACCTCGCGCCGCACCGGCCTGCAACTCGGCCTGGCTGCTGTCACCGAAGCCAACAGCGGCGATATCTCGGTGCTCCTCAAAAACGACCGCAGCCGTAGCGTCGAGGAAGTTATTTCCGAGGTCCGCGCAACGGTAAACAAACAATATCCACAGCTCGATTGCGATTTTCACCAGGTGCTCGAAGATATGATCGGCGACCTCACCAGCTCGCCTAATCCCATCGAAATCAAGCTCTTCTCCGAAAATTTCGACCTGCTCAAGACTTGGGCTCCGAAGGTCGGCGACGCGATCAAAACGATCAGCAGCGTCAAAGACGTGAAGAACGGAATCGAAGACACTATCAGCGGCCCAGCCATCACGTTCACTGTCGATCAGGGTGTCGCGGCGCGCGCCGGTTTCACGCCGCAGGAGATTGAGCTCGATGCGAGCGCCATCTTCCAGGGCGAACCTGTGCCGGTTCCCGTCATCGTAAATAGTCGCCCCTATACCTTGCGCGTCACGTTCCCACCCAGTTCCCGTGCTTCGCTCGACGCCGTTCGCAACACGCTGCTGGTCAGTTCCACCGGTAAAGCTGCCACGCTTGGTACGCTCGCCAAAGTCCAGAACGATCCCGGGCAAGCGGAAATCCGCCGCGAGAATCTCCAGCGCGACGTCGCCGTGATCGGCCGCTTCGAAGGAGTCAGTCTCGGAACCGGCATCGCTCTCGTTCAGAAAAAAGTCGCAGCACTGCATGTTCCGTCGGCCGTCCGCGTCATCTATGGCGGCCTGTACCAGCAGCAGCAACAGTCATTTCACGATCTGCTCTTCGTCATGGCCGCCGCGATCGTGCTGGTGTTTATCGTGCTTCTGCTGGAATTTGGCAGTTTTGCGGCGCCAATTGCGATCCTTTCATCCGCGCTCCTCTCCACATCGGGAGTACTCTTCGCGCTGTTCGTGACGGGCATCACCTTCAACATCTCGTCGTTCATGGGCCTCATCATGGTCATCGGAATCGTCGCCAAAAACGGGATCCTGCTGCTCGATGCAGATCAGAAATTTCGCGCGGAAGGATCATCACCCAAAGACGCCATGATCGAAGCTGGTGAGCGTCGGCTACGCCCCATCATGATGACGGCGCTCGCCACTGTGGCAGGCATGATTCCGCTATCGCTCGGGATCGGGGCTGGTTCGCAAATGCTGCAGCCGCTCGCTATCGCGGTCATCGGCGGCGTTCTTGCCTCGATGGTCCTCTCGCTGCTCGTGACCCCGGCCGTTCACTATTATCTGGCGAAAGACTGAGCTTTGCAGTTATTGCCGGAGCACCGCGAACCGGCCGATCGAGTAGCCTAGCACTCCGCCGAAGGCCACGTCCGATAGATAGTGCGCGGAGGTCGACATTCGCGAGAACGCGACCAGACCGGCCAATCCATACGCCGCGTACGGTACCCATCGATGATTTCTGTACTGGCGCGCCACCACGGTTGCGATCGAGAACGCAGCGAGGGCATGTCCTGACGGAAAGCTGCCCCGCGCCCGCCAAGCCGACCCGCTCTCATCGAGCCACGTATCCGAGAAATTGCCTCCGGGCCTCACTCCGGAAGGCCGCAAGCGCCGGTCCGCGATCTTGAAAACCGTCCCTACAATTTCTGCATCGGCCACCGCCTCGCCCGCGAACAAAGCCGTCTTCTGCATCTTTGAATCTTTGCGAATCAGCCCTAACGCGTAGAGCGAAACAGGCGCAATCACCGTTCCGATTGCTGTCGCGTTCCCCGTGAACTTACTATTGAACCCGTCATAGAGCGAGGTGTTCCGGAACTGCCGCGCAATCACAGGATCGAGCGCAATGACCCCAGCCGTCGCGCCCAGTACGATCGCAACCGGAATCCAAATCCTTTTGTGCGGAATCTTCGCCGGGAAGAGCCAGATCGCTTTCTGGTCTTCGAGGATGTTCGGCGTTATCCGCTTCCACGAAACATCCCGGCTCGTTTCGACCGCCGCTATCTGGCCCGGCGCAGCCTGGCACTCCGCCGCTGGCGGCCGGAGCGAAAGGCACAAAAGTACTGCAGCGAGGTACGGTTTCACTCGCACTCTATCTGCTCAGGATAATCACTTTGAAAGAATCAGTCAGTATTGCCGGACGTGGGTGCGCGTTCTGCGCAGTTGCCGCCGGTGCAGGCCCGAACTCAGCCGTCGGTAAGTAAATCTTGTGCGTCACGGTATCAATCGCCATTGTGCGCGCGCCTCTCGCGGTCGGCACGTTTTCTACTGTCGTGTAGTGATCCTTGTCCACCTGTCGCACAACCGTCAACGTACCTGATCCATTTGACGAGAACGCGAGCTTCGTGCCGGGATCGTAGGCCGCCGCATCCGGTCCGTCACCGATCTCGGGCGTCGCCACTACTTTCCCCGAGTCCGCATCCACCACCGCCATCTTCTTCCCATCGCAGACCGCAAACAGCCGCCGGTTCTCACCATCGAAAGCCAATCCGGAGGGCGATTCGCAAGGAGCAATCGACCAGTGCGCCTTCACTGTCAAAGTTTTCGAGTCAATCTGTACGATCTCGTTCTTGTCTTCAATGTTGTCGTACACGTATCCTTTGCCATCGCTCACCGGAAATTCAGGCTTTCCGCCAAGCGCGATCGTGCCGTCCACTTTCCCAGTCTCCGCATTGATCGCCGTGGCGTTCTCGCTGCGCCCGTTAAAAGCAAAAACTCGTTTCGACGCTGGATCATACACAATGCCGTCCGGGTTCGTGCCAGCCTTGATAGCAGGCTTCCTCTCGAGCGTCTCGAGATCGAACGGAATCACCTCGTCGCTGCCGCCGTCGCTGATGAACCCGGTATGCAAATCGTTCGCAATCGCGATCCCATGAATCCGGCTCATCCCGGAAATTTTGCCGATCGCCTTATCTGTCTTCAGATCGATCACCACCACTTCGCCTGCATGTGATACATAGAGCCTGCCGTGTTCGCCATCTGCGGCAGCGTAATCCCAGCCCCCTGTTCCTCCAATCGGGATCGAACCGCTTTGCTTATAACCTTGCGCACCGGCCAGCGTCGCTGTGAGCACGGAAATCAGAACAGCCCGGGTGTAGGAACTACGTGCGTTTCTCATGAAAGTGAAGACCCCACCATTGTGCCGCAACTCTACCCAGCTTGTGCCAAATGGCACCCATTTTGATACGTGAGAAAACATCTTTGATAGTCAGAGAGTAGGCTTATGCAGTTCAAGCAAAATCCGCTCGGTAGTCGCCTCCGCATTTAGCCTCGATGTTTCAATGGTCATAACCCTGTGAGGGCCTGCGTCGAAAAGTGGCAAGGACGCGTTGCGGTGTGCCGCTTCTGGATCGACTTCTTTGAAACGATTTCGTCGCTCGGGCGTGGCAACCCTCTTTGCCAGTTCGTCCGCTGAGCAGATAAGGCGGACGGCGAGAATTTCCGCTGAACGTCGCTCTGCCACATCAATAATCTCTTTGGCAATTTCATAGTCGCGAGGATTGTCCACGAAAGCGTGGGTGAAGATAAAGTTCCAGTCGCAGGCAGAGAGTGTCGCAATCGTCTCCAGAACGACGGCTCGCTATTGGTTCACTTTACCCCATCCCTCTTTCGAGAGAGGAGTGATGCGTCCTGCTGAATCAATCCGAAAATTGGGTTCAACCAATAGTGATTATCAACGAGTCTCGCGGGCATTCGGGTGGCAAGCGTTGACGCCACTGTATATTTGCCAACCCCGGGCGGCCCCACGATATAGACAAACTGATTGGTCATGTGCGTTGCCTTCACAAAGGCTATAAAGAAAAAAGTTCACTCTGAACGTGGTGCAAAACTTACCCTTACCCTTACCCTTACCCTTACCCTTACCCTTACCCTTACCCTTACCCTTACCCTTACCCTTACCCTTACCCTTACCCTTACCCTTACAGCTTCACCTTGCTGAGGTTCTGTAGGAACGTCGAAGGAGTCAAAATGCCGTCTGGCAATGTAATAGGTGACGCGTTCTGCTCGGCGCCATAAAGCACGTAGAAGGGAATCCCGCTCCGTCCAAACTTGGCCAGCCATTCAGTAATCATCGGATCGTAGGAGGTCCAATCGGCCCGCAGCAGCGCAATATCGGAATGATTCAACCGGTTTTCCACCTCCGCTGCATGGAAGACCACCCGATCGTTCACCTGGCATGTCAGGCACCACGCCGCCGTAAAATCAATCAGCACCGGTTTGCCCGAAGCGCGATAACTCGCCAGTTTTGCTGGTGAAAAAGGCTCCCATTTCAAGCCGCCGCTCGCGCGTCCTTCGCTCCCGCCCTTCGAAGCAAAAGAACTGGCCTCCACCGGCTTTAGTGTCGCAGCGCAATACACCGTCACCGCAAGCCCAAGCACGATCGAGAGAGCTGTTGCAGCCCGGCTCTGCGACCAGCGCGAAGCGATCCATGTGGCGACCGATAGGATCAGCAGCGCAAAGAGCATCACGGCAAGCTGATTCACTCCGGCTTGTTGGCCCAGTACCCAAAGCAGCCAAATCACCGTAGCGAAAACCGGAAATGCCAGCGCTTGCTTGAGCGTCTCCATCCACGCGCCGGGCCTAGGTAGAAAGCGGCTTAGTCCCGGAAACAGCGATAGCAGCAAAAAGGGTGACGCGAGCCCGATCGCCATCACCGTAAACACCAGCGCGCAAATCGCCGGCGATTGACCTAGTGCGAATCCCACCGCCGCGCCCATCAATGGAGCCGTGCAAGGCGTAGCTACAACGGTCGCCAGCACACCCGTGAAAAACGAACTCGAGTATCTGCCGCGCCGCGTAAGGCTTCCCCCCGTACTCATCAGCGACGACCCGATCTCGACGGCCCCAATCAAGCTCAAGCCAAGCACAAACAGCAGGCATATCAAAAACGCCACGAAGCCCGGGCTCTGCAGCTGAAAGCCCCACCCCAGGCTTCGCCCCGCCGAACGCAGCACGAGCAATACCGCCACCAGCACCCAAAAGGACGCCAGCACTCCCGCCGTATACAGAGCCGCGCTCAGCCGGATCGTCCTCCGCTCGCCTTGCGCATGATCGAGCAGTCCCAACACTTTGATCGACAGCACGGGAAATACACACGGCATCAAATTCAGAATCAACCCACCGCCAAACGCCAGCGCCAGGATAGTGAATAAGCTCTGCGGGGAAGATCCGGCCGCGCCACTCTGGGACAGCGCAGCCATTGCAGTAACCGGCGTCGTCAGCACGTAAGCCGCGGAGCTTCCCCCTTGCTCGACAAAGAGCAAACCTTCCAGCTTCGAAGGGGCGTCGGCCGAGTCGCTCGGTCTTTTCAGCGTAAGTGCAATCCCGTTCTGCACTGTCGAAAAGTTCTGCGGCGCTGGATTGTCGATCACTTTTGCTTGCGCGGGTATAAAGCTTGCTGTTCGCGCAGGCGGAGCTCCTGCAATCGAAAGCACGATCGATGATTTCGATTGCTGAGCCGAGACTTTCCAATCAGCCGGTAGCGCCTTCGGCTGCGCAGCACGCGCACGCGCAAAAAGCTGCTCGGTTTCCCGGTTGATCGCAGGCGTCGCTTTGCGCACCGGCACCTTCAATGCCAAAGCCGCCTTCCCCGGTATGCACGTCTCGCGGCACACGAGCATCCGTAAATTCGCGCTCAACTCTTCGGTCGAATTTGGTTTCACATCCGGCGTCGCTTCCACCGTAAGCGGCAGCAGCACTTCGCCTTCGTAGCCGTAATCAAGCAGTGGCCCAACTGGTAAACGCTTCGGCAACGGCCATTCAATCTCACCGGCTGTGAACCCAGCAGGTAATTGCCACGTCAGCCGCGGCGGTTGCCCCGAATCGCCCGGATTCTTCCAATAAATGTGCCATCCTGGCTCGAGCCGGAACAGCAAGCCAATCTGAAAAGAAGCGCCCGGCCTCACCCATTGCACACTCGAGACCAGCTCTACCGAACCATGCGGAATCTTTGCCGGTTCTGCTTTAACGAAGCCCGCGATCAACAACGGCAAGCAGACGAACAGACGGGCAAGCTTCGGCATACTCTTCTTCCATTGTCCTACTAGCATCCACCTGCCGCTACAATTCACGGCATGACGCGCTGCTTTACAAGCTGACCGTCACGCCGTTCGCCAGGTACTGCGCTTTCGCCGGATAAGAAAAAGAATCGGCCTGCGGTTTGCCCCGGTCTTTAGCATTAGGAACCAGCGTGACCTGCCCGGAAATACTCTGCGCATCCACCGTTAAAGTCAGGTAACCCCAGTGGCTGTCGTCCGCCGCCACCAGATGCGCGTTCGTCGCCGGGTCGGTCGTGCCCACGCCTGCATTCAGCTTGTGCAAATTGTAGTAGCCGCCCATCCCAGCCACAATAAACGGAGTGTTTGCCCCTGCCGCTACCGGCCGTTCCACCCGCTGGTAGTTGTGCACATGCGCGGTCATCACCATGTTCGGTACCCGCCGCGAATCATTGATCGCATGCTGCACTGCGTCGGCCATGCGCGCGCTTCCGCTGTGATAATTATCGAAAGAATAAATCGGGTGATGCAGTGCCACGATCAGCGCCTTGTCCGCCGGCGCAGTCGCAAATTCGTGCGTCAACCATTGCTGCTGTATCGAATCAATCGAGCCTCCCTCCGGCACATTCGTATACATTCCGACAATCGTCCCAAATGGGCAATTGAGCGTGAAATATACGTTCGGCAACGACAGCGTAACTCTCGGCGCGTCGTGCGAATTCGGATCCACATGCGCAGTGGCCTGCATGAAATACGCCACCCATCCATCAAGCGAGGTCTGCGCGCTGTTGATCGGATCCCCGTCGTGATTTCCCGGAATGGAAATAATCGGGGCCTCATAGTGCGCGTACGGTTCGTAGAACTGCGGATAATATTCGCTGATCTGCCCGTTGAAATAAACCACATCGCCAAGATGATAAAAGAACTCCGGCTTTTGTCCCGCCGGTAGTGCCAGATCCGTCGTCATCGCCGCCGCGACCACGGCCTGATGATCCGGATTCTTGATGCCGCCCGTGTCACAGACTACGTGAAACACCAGCTTTCCCAACTGGCTTGCAGTCGCGCCTATTCCCGGCGTCGCGGTTTCTAGATCGTAGTGATACGGCGGCTTACCTAGTGACGTCGGAAGCGGCTGAAATTTCTGAGTGTGCGTGTAAGCAGAAAGCGGGAAAATGCCGGGATGCGCCTGGAATCATCATTTTGGGTTGCGTTCACGCCGATACTAACCACCCCACCGCCGCCCGTCAAGCAAATGTTTGATGAATCTACTGCGATAGCCTGGCCTGAGCCCCTACACTGCAGTGCGAGCTTTCTTTCAGAGAAGGGAACGCTGTCACCCGCAGCTTAGCCGCGCCATACGGAACCAGCGTAATTGTCTCGAGAGGTTCGCGGGACTCGACCGGGCTCGCCGGCAACGTCCCCGCCGAGTTCTCCTCCGTCTTCCACTCTGGCAAACGACGGCCTTTGAGCGCCAGCGAAACCGCAGGATGCGCGTGATCAAACGGCACCCCGCCCACCGTCTTCTCGCTCACTCGCGCCGCGCACTCGCCCGTCTCCACCGCGAAATTCCACGGCACGTTCGACGTCACTTGCCAGTCCGCCGACTTTTGTGCATACTTCTTCAGCTCACCCCATTCCCCGTCGAGCGGCAGCGAGAACACCAGCGGGCCGCGCTCAAACACTTTTGAATCGTGATACCAAGTGCTCGATCTCGGGTTCATCGGAAAACTCACGCGAACCGTATCACCCTCTCTCCAGCTCTTCCGCACTGCATAAAAGCCATTTCGAACATCCGCAGCCTCCAGTTTTCCCGCTGGGCCGTTATTCACCTGAACCGTGGCCGCGCCCGCCCAATCCGGTACCCGCAGCATCAGCGGAAAGCGCAACGTCCCGCTCAGGTGAACCGTAAACTGCACCTCACCCCGAAACGGATATTCCGTCCGCTCCTCAATCTTCACCGCCTTGCCGCTCAAATTCGTCTCGACGCTGCTCGGCGCATAGGCAGCAGTCACGAGCCCACCGTCCGGAGTCGTCATCCACAAAGCCGAAATGAACTTCGGCCATCCTTGGTGCAGATTGGCCGTGCAGCATCCGAAGTTCGGCTCAAGCCCGAAAAGATTGGAATCATTCCCATTCGTCGACCACTGCCGGTGCGCGCGCGTACACGCAATCTGGTTTGGCTGCTGATCATATTGATGCGACCACATGTCGTCCGAAAGCGTTGCAGGAAGCGCATTATACGAGATCCGCTCCAACCGGTCCGCCAGCGCCGCATCGCCCAAAATCGCGAAATCGTCTTCGAGCGAGAACATGCTTTCGACAACCGCGCAGAGTTCAATCCCCTGCGACGGATTCGGCCCAGCGAAGTGCTCATCGCCGCTGAACATCCCGTTCGGCAGGCCATGATATTTGTCGAGCGCCCCCAGCTGCTGGTTCAACGCAGCACGATCGGTCGCCTGCCCGCTCAGCAACCACCAGATGGGAGCCACCTTCAGCGCCATCGCATTGTTCACGCCATGCGTCTGCATCGCTGTATCCGGAATCGCGCCTTTCTTATCGAGACCCAGCGCTTCTTTTGTCTGCTTGCCTGTGTACCGGAAGTCTGCGAATTGCGCCTCCCAGTCATACCCCTGATCATGCAGTAGCTTCGCGAGCGTCAGCAGATTCCTGTCGTCTGTCCTGTTGTAAAGCCATAGCACCGTGTACACGTTGTCCTGCCACCGGTACTTGCCCCAGTCGCGCAGCGGACGCCCAGGCAATTGCCTCAATTCAAACTCGAAGTATTTCTTCATGAACGGCACCACTCGCGGGTCCGCCGTCGCCTCCTCAAATTGGGTCAGCACTTTGAGCATCACCATTCGCGGCCACCAGTCATCGTTCTTCCGCGGCCCGAACTGCCCATCCGGCTGCTGATGATCGAGGCTCCAGTCCACCCAGCTCTTCGCCTTCGCAATCAATTTCGGATCATTCAGCTGATACGCCAGCGGCAGCAGCCCGTCGAGGTAATACGGTCCGCGCTCCCACGCTTCTCCCGTGCCGCCCAACCATCCGCTGTTTGGCCCCACATCATTCCAGAACTCATCGAGATGCCCCGTCAACCCCGACGCCTGAATCTCTTCCTGTTTCAGCAGCCAGCCTTCCGGCCGCACCGCCCCAAGCGGCAACGGATTAAAAGCATTCTGTTGCAAAGGAGCACGGTTCAGCACAGCCGAACCCTCTCCGCCGCGTATCTCGGCGGCTGCTAGCGTGGAACTAAGGCACACACACGTCGCCAGCAAAATGTTTGAAATTTGTTTCAACATGGCAATCGCAAATTATCTCGCATTTTTCTTCTGCATGCATGAGCCATGACGATCCGAGCAGATATTCCTCCTCCAGAGACGGAAAAAACATAGAATGTATAAGCATCTATGAACTTCATAATCGCTCAAATCAGAACGGTTCGGATTGCAGCTGTGGTTGCCAGCCTCACCAGCGTCATCCTCGCGCAACAGATCGAAATCCCAAGCGGAACCAAGGTTGCTTGCCGCCTCGAGCAAACCATCTCTTCCGCTACAGCCGAGCCGGGCCAGCAGGTACAGTTGTCTACCACCGAGGACGTTAAGATCGGCGATCACGTCGTGATCCCGCAAAACAGCATGGTGATGGGCTCGGTCGTCGAGGCGCAGGAGAAACGGCGCATGGGCCGCACCGGTAAGCTTGATTTCTCGGTCGATAAAGTGCGCGTCGCCGATGGCGAATTTGTCCCGCTTCGCTATACACTGAACAAACGCGAAGGCGGCAGCCACGCCGTCTCGACTGGCGTCATGACCGCTGGCGCGGCCGTACTCTTCTGGCCGGCAGCACCATTCTTTCTCCTCAGGAAGGGTAAGGACGTCACCATCAATAAAGGAATCGTGCTCGAAGTGTTTACTGACCAGAGCCACATCATGAAGAACTCGGGACCCGCTACCGTTATGGCAGGCTCAAATAGCGGCAATGCCGCATCGGCAGGCGAAGCAACCGTCACCATTTCTTCTGACGTAGTAGGAGCCGACATCGAGATAGATGGCGCCTTCGTCGGCAATACTCCCCAGCACGCGCCCGCTTGCGGCAGGCACTCACAAAATCAAGGTAAGTAATGGAGCGAAAGTGTGGGAACGTACGCTCAGTGTAGAAAAGGGCAGCACCATCAATCTGAACGCGAAGCTTGGACGATAGCGGCGACCCAGATTAGCTTAGCTCCGCAGCGATCATCGCAATCTGCTCGTCCTCTAACGACGGCAGCACCTTCACGTCGATCTCCCTTAGAAAGCTAAGTCCTCGGCGGATCTCATCCCGCACTTCGGCTGCGTGCTCTCCAATGCCTCCCGTAAACACCAGCGCGTCGATTCCGCCCAACGCCGCCGCCATCGCAGCGATCGTCTTCTGCACCTGATAGCAAAACATGCGGAGAGCCCGGTCAGCTTGCGCGTCCGTCTTGCGGCGTCTCACTAGTTCTCGCACGTCGCTCGTTCCGCCTGAGATCCCAAACAGTCCGGATTCGTGGTCGCACAAACGCTCCATGTCGTCCGCCTTCCCGTACCCATGGCGCGATAAATAAATCATCACGCCCGGATCGAGATCGCCGCACCGCGTTCCCATCATTACGCCTCCGGTCGGCGTCATTCCCATCGATGTGTCGATCGAAATTCCGTCGCGAATCGCCGTCACACTCGCGCCGTTCCCGAGGTGCGCCGCCACCAGCCTCTTCGGCACCGTCCCCGGCTGCCTCCCCAGCTGCCTCATTATCGATTCGAGCGACAGCCCATGAAATCCGTACCGCTCGACACCGAGCTTTTGAACCCGCTCCGGCAGCGCATAAGTCCGGCTCACGTCTGGCATGTGACGATGAAACGCCGTGTCGAAACAGACCACTTGCGGAACGCCCGGCAGCCTCTTTTCTACTGCCTTCAATACCGACAGATCGGCAGGCATATGCAGCGGCGCATACTCCACCGCACACTCGAGCGCATCCAAAACCGCCGCATCCAGTCGCGTGTGGTCCCGCAAGTGCGGACCGCCGTGCACGAACCGGTGACCTACCGCATCAAACTTCGTATAGCCGCTCGTCCCAAGTACAGCCAGCGCGTGCCGGAGAGCAGCTTCATGATCCCCGAAACTTACATTCTCTGCCTTATGCGCATCCGGTAACCTCCGCAGCCAAAAGCTCCCACTCTGACCGCCGATCTCCTCCGCCTCCCCCTCGCAAACAGATCGTGCTTCGTCCCCCTCCACCGCGAACACTCCGAACTTTAGCGATGAAGATCCGCAATTTAGTGCCAGTATGTTTTGTTGCTTCTCATCGCCAATCAAAACGGCCACTTCCAGTCACGAGCTTCCGGCTTGTCAATGCCGTTTTCGTGAGCGTAATTGATGCTGTCGATGATCTCGCCCTTCAGCCACTCCTTCACATGCGCGCCTGCCCCTTGCAGCTTGGGAACCCTGTCAATCACGTCGATCGCGATACTGAAGCGGTCCACCTGGTTCTTGATTGCCAGTTCGAGCGGCGTGTCGATGTTGCCTTTCTCCTTGTAACCGCGCACGTGAATGTTGTCGTGATTGGTCCGATGGTAAGTCAGCTTGTGAATGAGCCACGGGTACGCATGAAAATTGAAAATGACCGGCTTGTTCTTCGTGAACAGGCTATCGAAATCGCGATCCGATAAGCCGTGCGGATGTTCTGTATCGGGCTGTAGTTTGAATAGATCCACCACGTTCACGAAACGTAGCTTCAGCCCCTCAAACTTCTCGCGCAGGATGGCCGCGGCCGCCAGCGACTCCATCGTGATCACATCCCCCGCGCTTGCCAGCACCACATCCGGCTCTTCACCAAGATCCGTACTCGCCCAATCCCAAATCCCAATGCCCTTCGTACAGTGCCGTATCGCCGAGTCAATGTCGAGATAGTTCAAATGCGGCTGCTTATCCGAAACAATGACGTTCACGTAATTGCTGCTGCGCAGGCAATGGTCCGCTACGCTCAGCAGGCAATTGGCGTCTGGCGGAAGATAGATGCGGGTCACATCCGCGCTCTTGTTCGTCACCACATCCAAAAATCCCGGGTCCTGATGCGTAAAGCCGTTGTGATCCTGCCGCCAGACAAGCGAACTGATCAGCAGGTTGATCGATGAAATCGGCGCACGCCACCGCAGCTCGTTCTTCGACTTCTCAAGCCACTTCGCGTGCTGGTTGAACATCGAGTCGATGATGTGAACGAAGGCTTCATAAGTCGAGAAGAAGCCGTGGCGTCCCGTGAGCACATACCCTTCGAACCAGCCTTCAAGGGTGTGCTCGCTCAACATCTCCATCACGCGGCCCTCTACCGAAAGCTCGCCGCCATCCGCGTCCTCCGGCATCATCTCCGCCAGCCATGTTTTCTTCGACGCCTTGTAGATCGCCTGTAACTTGTTCGATGCAGTTTCGTCCGGCCCGAACACCCGGAAATTCGTCATATTCTGACGCATCACGCCCGCCAGAAAATGACCCAGAACATCGGTCGGTGATTCCGCGGTCGTTCCAGGCTTCTCCACTTCCACAGCGGTCGCCCGGAAGTCGGGTAAGTCGAGCGGCTTTCTCAGCCAGCCCCCGTTGGCATGCAGATTCGCGCTGATGCGCCTCGTCCCCTGCGGCGTCGTCTCCCGTAATTCAGGAATCAATCTGCCCTGTTCGTCAAACAATTCTTCTGGCTTGTAACTCCTCATCCAGCGCTCGAGTAACTCGAGGTGCGCCGGATTTGACTTCACATCCGTAATGGGAACCTGGTGGGCTCTCCAGAACCCTTCCACCTTGTGCCCATCCACTTCTTTCGGGCACGTCCAGCCCTTCGGCGTTCGCAGAATAATCATCGGCCAGCGGGGCCGGTCGGCTTTGCCGCTGCTCCTTGCTTCCTGCTGTAAGGCTCGGATCTCTTGAACGCACTGCTCCAAAGTCGATGCCATCTTTTGATGCATCGCAGCCGGCTCATCGCCTTCCACCACATAAGGCTTCCAGCCGTAACCTCGGAACAGCTCATTTAACTCGTCAGGCGGAATGCGCGCCAGTAAGGTCGGATTCGCGATCTTGTAACCATTTAAATGCAGAATCGGCAGCACCGCGCCGTCATGTATCGGATTCAAGAATTTATTCGAGTGCCATGAAGTTGCCAACGGCCCGGTCTCAGCCTCGCCATCACCCACCACCACCGTCACAATCAGATCCGGGTTGTCGAACGCCGCCCCAAACGCATGCGACACGCTGTATCCCAGCTCTCCGCCTTCATGAATGGAGCCCGGGGTTTCGGGCGTGCAATGGCTTCCTATCCCACCTGGAAACGAGAACTCTTTCAGAAACCTATGCAACCCTGCTAAATCCTGGCTCTTGTCTGGATAAATCTCGGAATACACGCCCTCTAGGTAACAGTTCGAAAGAACCGCCGGCGCGCCGTGTCCCGGGCCCGAGATGTAAATGACATCTAAGTCATACTTTTTAATCAGCCGGTTCAGGTGAACCCAGGTGAAGCTCTGTCCGGGATCTGATCCCCAATGTCCGAGTAACCTGTTCTTAACATGCTCCGCCTTCAGCGGCTCTCTAAGTAACGGATTTGCACGTAAGTAAATCATACCGACACACAAGTAGTTACAAGCGCGCCAATAAGCATTTATACGCTCAAGTTCGTTATCACTGAGCGGGCCGTTCTCAATTGCCATGGTCCACCAGTACCACGAAAGCGGACGAAGAGCTAGTTACGCGCTGTTCCGCTCGTCATCTTGCGAATGAACTTCACTTCTTCACGCTTGTAAGGCTTTCCGTTCTCGCGGAAAATATCATGGAACCAAACGCGCGGCTTGCGGTCCACGTAGGGTCGCTGCCATGAATCCCACGGCAAGTAAGTCTGCGATTTTCCAGCCACGAACCCCCAGTTGATTGCTGCCACCTTGTACTGCTTTGCTATCGGCAGAATACTCTGAAACGTGCTTCCCTTCGGCCTCGCCATATATTCGGTGCAGAGGAGCGGCCGGTGAAACTTTTCGAGCCATTTCACTTCCTGCTCAAACGTGGCAGGCGCATCGTAGTTGTGAAACGACACAATGTCCGATAGCTCCAGTTGCTCCTTCGCCATCGGCGACAGAATGTCGGGAGCTGCCGGATCTTCATGCCAAAGGCCGCTGGTGAGTGGCTGCTCGGGATCAGCCGATCGCGCCCATTCAAATGTTTTCGGCAAAAGCTGCAGCACCAGATCCACCTTATTCGCCGGTTCTGTTTTCCCGTAGCTGGACCCGTTCTGATTATCCGGCTCATTCCAGATATCCCAACCGAGCACGCGATCGTCTTTCGCAAATGCCCCAACCACGCCTTTCACATACGCCTCAAGCCGCGGATACTGCCCGGCATCGAGCAGAGCTGCCGATCCTGGACTCTGCACCCAGCGCGAGTTATGAATGCCTGGACGTGGTTTAGGTTGCGGCCCCAGCTGCGGCTTCGGATCCCAGCACGAATCGAACAGCACGAATAGCGGCTTGATGTGGTGCTTCGCGCTGATCGCCAGAAACGTATCGATGCGTTTCTTGAATCCGTCGCTATCCTGTTGCCACAGAAGGTCGTGCAGAAACACCCGCATGGTCGTCATCCCCAGACCCTCGGCCCAGCCAAGCTCCGTATCGATACGCTTTGCGTCAAATGTGTCGGCCTGCCACATCTCCAGTTCGTTCGAGGCGTACGCCGGGAGAAAATTGCTGCCCACCAGCCATGGTTCTTTCGCGTACCACTGGTTCGCCGCATCTTCTGTCCACCGTGCTGTCTCGCAGGGCGCTGCCTGCGCTGCCACAGCAAGCACGATTAAGAATCGGCCTAGCAAATTCATCTATCGATCTTACACGCGGCCCTATTCCGATAACTTGAAATTCACAGTAATCGTGGTCAACACCTCGACGGGCTCACCGTTGAGCATCGTCGGCCGGTATTGCCATGCAAGAATCGCCTCCCGCGCCGCGCTCACGAGCAACGGATGCCCACTCACCAGCTGCAACTTCTCTACCCGGCCCTCCTTGCTGATCACTGCCGTGAACTCTACCGCCCCCTGCACCCGCGCGGACTTCGCAAGCGGTGGATAAACCGGCTGCACGCGTCGAATCACGTTCGCTTCCGCCACGACTCCTCCCACTCGAATCGGGCCGCTAGCTCTCGACTTGGGCGTGGTTGGCGGTGGCGGCGCAACGGCCACAGCTGAACCCGGCGAACCGAACAGCAGCGGGTTGCCGTCCCCTGCGCCATCGCTCGTCCCAAGAAGTCCGCTCGTGTCTGGTGCCGCGGGCGTTTCGTCGATGCGCGCAATTTCGTGTGGGATGCGCCGCGGTGCGAGTATGTCCGTGATCCGCAGCGTTCTTACAGCCGTCGTCGTAGTCTTCATCTTGACTCCTACGGGCGGCGGCGGTGGCGCTGACGGCGGCGGTGGCGCAGTCAGCATGCTTTTCAGCTGCGCACTCGGCAAGATCTGTGTGTACAGCAGCGGCGTCAATATCAACAGGCAAATTGCCGCTATCTGCAAAATCGAGGACAGCACAATAGTGTACGGCCTATTCGTCTTCTGCGTCCCATCCACAAATGTCTGGTTGAACATGGTGACTCTCGTTCCTTCTAGCTATGTAGCCAACTAAAGAGTCACGCGCGTGATTACTTCTTCAGACACCGCCTGTCGCGCACAAGTTCCCGGGTTAGACGAACGTGTCACACCAACGCGTTACGCCAAACTCAGTCGAGCCACCGCCAGCAGTTCCCCCGGATTGTCAATCACGTAATCCGGCGGTACTCGTTCAAATGTCTCCGGCTGAAAACCCCACGTGACCCCGCAGCACGCCGCTCTCGCATTCCGCGCTGTTTCCACATCCACTGCGCTGTCACCCACCATCAACGTTTCCTTTACCGCGGCACTCGCTTCTTCCGCCATCTTTAGAATGCCTACGGGATGCGGCTTCTTCTGTGCAAACGTATTGCCGCCATAAATGCGGAAGAATCGCTGCCCGATTCCAAGCGCGCCTAAAATATCGAAACTGATCTTCTCCGGTTTATTCGTCAACACGCCCAACCGGTAGCCGTCGCCCGCCAGTTGTTCGACCAGTTCGTCCACCCCTGGATACAGCTTTGTATGCTCGAGCGAGTGCGCCCGATAATACTTCAAGAAAAAATCAAGTGCCTCGGCCTGCCGCTCTTCCGGCACATCCGCTCCTATCGCCCGCTGGACCAGCACAGCCGCTCCATTCCCCACATACGAATTGATAATGTGTTGTGCAAGCGGCGGTAGACTAAACTGAGCCCGCGTCGCGTTTGTCGAGGTTCCGAGATCGCGGCTCGAATCGATCAGCGTTCCGTCCAGGTCAAAAATTATCAGCCGAATGCTACTCACACTCTCAGTGTGGCGCGTCCGCTCTTAAGCCGGCGCTTGACTCTTCTGTTTCGCCCAGAACTGCTTCAGGTTTTCCCATTGCTGCACGAAAGAATCCTTCAGGTCTTTCGGTGCCGCCTGCGCCAGCCCTGCCGCAACTTCGCTTGCGTACGGCAGCACCCGCGATCCCGTCAAGAAGCCGGGCAGTGGCGATGGCACAAACGCCACCAAAATCGCAGCCGTCGCAGCCACCATCAAAATGCCACGAAGCAAGCCCGCCACGCCTCCCAGGAAGTGATCGAACCATGACAGACCGATCCACCGGAACAGTCTCGAAAGCAATGCGGCAAGCAAAGAACCGGCAATCAGTATTCCAAAAAAAATAATCAGGAATCCCAAAATATCTGCCAGCGCCGTGCTGCTCAAATACGGAGCGAGTTTTGCCCCAACTATCCGGTAACACCAGAATCCGAAGAGCAGCCCCGCAATCGGCGCCACTAGCCCAATCGCCACGCGCGCCAATCCGGAACGCAGTCCCGCGAGCGCCGACATCGCCACCACGATCACCAGCAGCACGTCAAACCAGTTAAAGGGCATCGCTTCCGAAATTCTAGCGGGCTTCGCTACCGTAACTCGCGGCCGGTGATTCGCTCGTAAGCTTCCAAATATTTGTTGCTTGTTTTCTGAACCACGTCTTCGGGCAACGCCGGCGCGGGCGGCCGCTTATCCCACGCGAGCGTTTCCAGATAATCGCGCACATACTGTTTGTCGAAGGAAAGCTGCGGGCCGCCCGGCTGGTACGTGTCGGCTGGCCAGTAGCGCGAGGAGTCCGGCGTCAACACTTCGTCCGCCAGAATCAACTCGTCTCCCGCAAATCCAAATTCAAACTTGGTGTCCGCCAGAATAATCCCGTGTGCAGCCGTGTACTGCGCCGCCTGTTTGTAAATCGCCAGAGTCGTTTCGCGTAATCGCATGGCAAGCTCCGCGCCCACTTGCCCGGCAACGGCAGTAAACGGAATGTTTTCGTCGTGTCCGCTTTGCGCCTTCGCCGCCGGCGTAAAAATCGGCTCCGGCAATCTGTCGCCGTTTCGCAATCCGCTCGGCAGTGGAATGCCGCACACTGTCCCGCTCTCCCCATACTCTTTCCACCCCGAGCCAGCTAGGTATCCACGCGCCACGCACTCCACCGGTATCATGCGCGCCTTCGTCACGACCATGGACCGGCCATCTAGCAAATCGCGAAAGTCACCGAGCGCTTGCGGATACTGCGTCACATCCGCTGTGACCAAATGCGAATGAATCGTCGTCCGCAGATACTCAAACCAGAACAGCGACATCTGCGTCAGCACTTTTCCCTTGCACGGAATGCCGCTGCCCAGTACACAATCGAACGCAGAGATTCGATCGGAGGCGATAAACAGAAGCTCACTGCCCAGATCATAAATGTCACGCACCTTGCCTCGTCCCGCCAGCTTTAACGGCAGATCTGTTTCGAGTACGACTTCGTCACCACACATGATTTCTCTTGAGTATGCCAAGGGCCAGCCGGCCTACCGGACGCGCACCCCCTCGATCCAGACCGCCCGAATCGCACGCGTAGCGGAAATATAACCGTCGGATCTCCCTCGACCAGGAGCAGATCGGCACGACGCCCGGTTTCAATGACGCCACGATCCCCCAAGTCGAACAGTTTTCCCGGCAGGAGTGTTGCGCTCCGTAGCGCTTCCACCGGCGTGAGGCCGGCAGCCACCAGCAGCGAAAGCTCCTCATGAAGAGCTTCGCCGTGCTCTACACGGAACAGCGAGGCAGTCGCAAAGTTGGCATCCGTACCCGCCAGGGACGGGTATGTGGGCGTCGCGGAAAGCTGTGACCGAAATCTCCGCATTGTGGTAGTCGCTGCCCCCGGATGGGTTTGCATCTTTCCTAGTGCAGCCACGCCGCGCATCATCACAAAGCGTGGGCACCGACACCGTGCCGCTCGCAACCATCCGATCGATAAGCGCCGCGTCGAGTG